>Ga0307508_10006013_pt1 | contig 11448 bp, 10 predicted proteins | sample 9_EM_MG_FD_203089 | JGI IMG/M metagenome (GOLD analysis project Ga0307508, IMG submission 203089) | Populus trichocarpa ectomycorrhiza microbial communities from riparian zone in the Pacific Northwest, United States - 9_EM | ecosystem: Host-associated > Plants > Roots > Unclassified | place...
CCGCAGAACACCGCCGCCGACTCCGCAGCGCCGATCGCTCCGGCGGCCTCGCCGAGAGCGTCTACCACGCCGAGCGCAGCGTTCTCCATGAGGACAAGGCTCGGAATCCCCAGCCCCTCGATGGCCGAGCGGTCCACCTCACGCATCGCATCCGCGGTCAGGATTCTCATCATTCCTCTACTGTATCCGCTCCCACGCCGCAAGCAGCGCCCGCGTCCGCGGGCATCCCAGATCCTCGTCCGTCATCGCCGCCGCCAGGCGGCGCAGATCGTCTGGTGTATCGACGTCCGACGCCTGCGGCAGCAGCTCCAGGCGCAGGCCCAGCTCGGCGATGCGCTCCAGAGTGGCCGGGAAGACGCGGTCGGTGCTCCACGCGATGTCTTCGAACAGACGCCGGGCCACGGCTTCGGCGCGGAGCGCAATCAGATAGTAGCCGCCGTCCTCCGCCGGACCGAGCACGACGTCAGCTCCTTCTTCCAGAAGATCGAAGGCGCGCTCGGCCACGGCGACCGGCAGCGCCGGATGATCGCTCCCCAGGGCCGCCACCGCGGCGCCGCCCGCGGCGGCCTCAGACAGTGCGTTGTACAGACGTTCTCCCAGGTCGTCGCCGCGCTGGCGGATTCCCGGGATTGGACTGTCCGGGATCTCATCGAGCGCATCGAGCGCCCAGGCCAGCGTCACCGCAAAGCGGCCGGCGTGCAAACGCTCCAGCAGATCATCCAGGAACGCGGCGTGCAGCTCGGCGGCCTGAGCCGGAGTAAGATCGCCGATCAGACGCGTCTTGACCCTCCCCGGCCGCGCCGGTTTGGTGAACAGGAGCAGGCGGCGGACAGGCAGGGCGGGCACGGGCGGTGATTCTACAATGCCTCTCCTCACACTCCTCACCGACTTCGGGCTGGACGACTATTACGTCGCCGCGGTCAAGGGCATCGTGCTCGGTCTGGCTCCCGGCTCCCAGATCGTGGACATCTCCCACCAGGTGCCTCCCGGGGACATCGAGACGGCGGCCTTTCTTCTCGCCGCGGCTTTCCACAGCTTCCCCGCCGGCACGGTCCATCTCGCGGTGGTCGATCCGGGCGTGGGCAGCGACCGGCGCATCCTCGCGGCACGGGTCCGCGAAGGCAGTTGGCTGGTGGCTCCCGACAACGGTCTGCTGACGCCCCTGCTCCCGGGCGCGGAGTCGATCCGCACGGTGGAGCGCAGTGAACTTTTCCTCACCGGGCCGGGACAAACATTCCACGGTCGCGACCGCTTTGCGCCGGTCGCCGCCTGGCTGTTGCGCGGCGGCGCGGGCGAGGAGTTGGGACCGGAGATCGCTGATCCGGTCCGCCTTGCCATTGAGCCGCCGCGCCGCGGTCCGGACGGCCTCATCGGCCGGGTGGCGCACGTGGACCGCTATGGCAATCTGGTCACCGACATCCCGTGGGACTGGTTGCCGGACGTCTCCTGCCGTGCGGAGGTGGAGTCTCACCGCACGGACAGGCGCGTCACCCACTACGCGGAGATCCCGCCGGGAGAGGCGGCCATGCTGCCGGGATCACTGGGAACGGTCGAGCTGTCGTTGCGCGGCGCGAACCTTGCAACTCAGTGGAATGTGGGCCGGGGAGCCGTGGTCCGGATCTGGACGGGAGTGTGACCGATCGGTGACACCCTGGACGAGTCGGGCTACAATGAAACTTCGTCTCGCGGCAGAAGCAGCCGGTTTGATCTTTGGAAGGAGCGTGTGGACATGAGCAAGTGGGAGTATAAGATCATCAACATCCGCAGCGAGAATTACCGCCTCGACCCCAACTCCGTCACGCAGTTGAACGCTCTGGGTGAAGATGGATGGGAGCTCGTCTCGATCACCTCGGTCAACTTCAAGACCGGCGCGACCGACAACATCGCGATGGTCTTCAAGCGGCCGGCCGCCGCTGCTGCCGTCTGAATTCTACGCCTTGAGCTGCCGCCTGCGGCGCGCCTTGCGGCCGCGGCGGAGAGCCAGGGCGAGGCCGCCTGCCCCGGCGGCCAGCAGCAGCAGCAGGTACTTCTTCTTGGGCGCGAAGCCCACCTCCGTCTCGATGGCGGTGCGGATCTCGGAGAGCCGGGCCTCCGCCTCCCTGCGGCTTTGCTCCAGGCGCAGCTCCGCCTCGCGCCGGGCCCCCTCCAATCGGTCCAATGGGCTGCTCATGGCAGATCCTCCTCGTCATCCTCATCCAGGTTGGCGGTGGCTCCGGCCGGGGCCGGCGCCAGATCGAGGGCCGGCGTCTCCCGCAGCAGGTTGTTCTGCAACCAGTCGATGTGCTCGTCGACATGCCGCCGCACGGTCTCGGCCGGGTTCTCGACCTTCTTCATCTGCCGCAGGCCGAGCCAGACCAGGAGACCGCCGCCAGCGGCGAACAGCAGAAAGACGATCAGCGTCGCGGCCCAGAGCTTGAGCCAGATGCACAGCACGGCGATCAGCAGGGCGATGAGCAAACCGGTCATCCAGAAGAAGATGATCAGCGCCCCCCCCATCAACCCCAGGGCCACCCCCAGATGCCGGCCCGAGCGGGTCAGATCCTCCTGAAGAGCGGCCAGCTCGGCCCGGAGAACTGCGAAGAGCGACTCACCCAGCGAGCGAAACTTGTCAATCCAGCCGCCCATCCCCCTCCTCCTTCCTCCTGCTGATTCCTCCTGCTGACTACGAACCGACGCGGACAATGGCCGACACGTACGAGTCCTGGGCGGCGAGATCGTCCCGCACCCCCACCGCCACCTTCTGCTCACCGCCGCGCATCAACAGGCTCACCGTGTAGACGTAATTCTTCTTCACCGCCGCGTCGTGGTCCGCTTCCGGAATGCTGATCGGCAGCGGCACCTGCTGCACGTCCGAGGTGTTGCCGTCGGGATCGGAAGCGGCGATGAAGAGGCGCACCCGCGCCTCGTACTTCCCCGCACGCGGCACGAGCACCAGCTTGCCGATCGGCACCTTCACCTCGACCGGCTGCAAGAACATGCCGTCCGGGCGCCGTTGCGGCGACCCGAAGCTGATGTCCGCCCCCATCGGGTTGTTGTCGATGGCGAACTTGAGCGCCGCCAACGTGCCATCCCCCATCCGGGCCTCGACATTCTTGTCGCGGTACCCCTCGCGATGGCGCACCTGGAGCCCCTTGCGCTTCATCTTGACGTCGATCTTGTGGTACCGGCCGTCGCCGAAATGGGTCGGGGCGTAGCCGAGGGAATAGAAAGTGTTGAAATCCTGCGCGATCTTCTCGAGCTGCGGCGTCACCACGTTCGAGTTGATGATCGCGATGCCGCCGGTCTTCTCGGCGATCATCTGAATGGAGCTCTGCAGGTTGGCGATCTGCACCGAGTCGACGAACACGCCGGAGCCCGCCGACTGGTTCTCGGCCGTCACCGAGGAGTAGACCCGCAGGCCGGCGGCGTCGATGGTGTAGAAACTGACGCGGTTGGCGTTCGCCTGGGCGGCCAGCTCAGTGAGGCGCTTCGAGGTATCCCACTGGAACTGCTCGGTCAAGCCGGTGCTCTGCTCACCGTACTTGTTCTGCACGGCGTAGAAAATGTCCTGGCCCGCGATCATCTGCAGACCGTCGCTGACGTAGAGGATCGCCTTGCGGCCGGGCAAGCCGGCGAGCGAGTCGGTGATGTTCTTCATCGCGTCGATCGTGAAGGAGAGGTCGTTGTACGTGGACTCCGCATAGGACCGGGCATAGTCCAGGGCCTCGCTGACGCTCTTCGAGTCCTCGATCTTCTGCAGCACGTCGCGGCGGTCGGAGTCGCCGTGCACCCCCTGCGCCGAGATCTTCTCCATCTCGAGCATGCCGGTGGCGATGAGCGAGGGGTCGCTGGTGAAGCCGTGGCGCACGTGCAGCTCGCGGTCGAAGGAGACCAGCATGATCTCGTCTTCGCGATTGAGCTTCTCGTTCAGAAAAGCGCGCACTTCGCGCATCACCCGGTTGCGGTCGAACGGCCGCAGGTTGAAGTTGTCGATGTACACCACCAGGCGCAGCCGCTGGTCTTCGGGCAGAGGAGCACGCTCCGCCAGCGCGGCCGGCATACCGGGAACCGCCGGCGCAGCAGGCGCCGCGGCGAGCGGAGGCTCCGCCGTCGTCGACTTGCCGTTTTCGACGGCGTAGAAGTTGGTGATGGCCACCGGCCGGCCGTCCTCGTACAGATCGAAGTCGTTCTTGGTCAGGCCGTTGACTCGCTTGCCCTGCTTGTCGGTGACGTAGACGTCGACGTTGACGACGGAGACGTTGACCGTGTCGATAAAGAAACCCGGCTCCTCGCCGGGCTTGGCGCCGGCCGCCGGCTTGGCAGGAGCCGCCGCCGGCTTGGCCGGCGAGGCCGCCATTCCCGGGACAGCGCTGAGGAACAGCAGACCCAGTAGACCCGCTATGGCAAGCCCGCGCTGAGCCGCCGGAATTTTCTTCGATGACTTCATAGATGCTCTTCTCCGGATACTGCGTTTCCCACCCTCTTCCCCTTCAAGGCACATGCCATCGCGGGGGCCTTCGCGGGATTATACGGGACACCACGGGACACGATGAGACGCCTCACTTCTTCAGCGGCGGCGTCACCTCGGCTTCGGCGGTGAGGATGTGGTTGCTCAAAGGATCGAAGATCGACACGACCACGTGCTGCTTGACGTCGCGCAGCTTGAGCTTGGTCTGGTACTTGAAGAAGGCGCCCTTGGGCGGCGCGGTGGGCGAGGAGAGCTTGAGCGGCACCACGGGGATGTCCGACTTGTCACCGTTGACGTCGATCGCCGCCACCCGCAGCTCCAGCTCGGCGACGTATTTCCCCTCGTAGGGGACGACGGTGACCTGGTCGCCGGGGATGCCGAGGGTGATCTGCATTTCCATCTCGTGCCGGCCGGACTTGACCGGCGCGGCCACCTGGAGAGGCATCGGGCTCGCTCCCGGCGCATTGCCGAACAGCATCGCGCTCTCCACCATCATGGAGACCTCGCTCTTGCGCGACAGGTCGAGGAAGCCCGAGCGCGAGCGCACCTTGAAACCGGGGCGCGCCACGTCGACGGTCACCTTGTGGCGCTGGTCGTTCTTCTGCCAGCTCGGCGTGAAACCGAGCCAATAATAGGAGCGGGTGTCCTCGGAGGCGTTGGGCAGCGCCTTTTCGCGCAGGCTGTTGAGCAGCGCCTTGCCGCCGGTCTGGCTGGCCACGAACTCCAGCGAGCCCTTGATCTCCTGGTCGCGGAGGTTGAGACCGCCGGGCGGTGGGCTGATCTCGGAGGCATCGGCGTTGTTGCCCTGGAGGCCCGGCACGTCGACCGTGTAGATGGTGTACCCCAGGCGGTTGGCGGTATCGGTCAGTGGCCGCAGGATGGCCTCGCCCTCCGGCACGTCGCGGTCGACCACCGGCCGGTTGGGGTCGTTGACCACATAGTCGGCGGGCGAATAGGGCCACCCCCCCGCGAGCAGGATCATCACCTTGCGGCCCGGCGGCGAGGCGAAACCGCGCATCGTGCTCACCGCCGCGCCGACCACCCGGCTCACCTGGTCGCCGATGTGGCGCGCGAAGGAGACCTCTTCCAGGCTGAGCTGCTGCGAGAAGGAGGTGCGTGGACTGCGCACCACCCCCATGTTCGCCGAGAGCCTCTGGGTCGACTCGAAGCTGTGCAGCTCGGAGAGGCGCTGCAAGCCGTACGACTCCCGCCCGATCGCCTGATCGAGGGCGCGGTTGAGCGCCCGCTCCGAATTGGACCACGAGGTGAGCATGGTCACCTGCTTGCCGTCGAACGCCACGATGGCCATGCGGTCGTCCGGACCGAGCAGGGAGAGATCCTTCTTGAGCGATTTCAGCACCTCGTCGCGGCGCGGCCCGATGGGAAAGAAGTCGTCGATGAAGACGAGATAGCTGGTGCCCACCGGGCTGCCCGGAGCGAGGCTCGGCAGGCCGGGCACGGGAGGCGCCGATTCCGTCGGATCGGCGGCCAGGGAGACAGCCTCGCCGCCGCGCACCTCGGAAAAGTAGCTGACCGGCACGTCCTTGCCGTCGACGCGCAGGCGGAAATCCCCGGGGCGCAGGCCGGCCACCCGGTTGCCCTGCTTGTCGGTGACCACCACCTCGACGTTGACCACCCGCACATCGATCTGCTCGCCAAAAACGCTCGCCGGCGCCTCAGCCGGCTTCGCCGCTGGAGCCTGAGGTGCCTGCGGTGTCTGAGAAAGCGCCGGCACAGCCACAGCCAGCAGCGCCACGGCAGAAAAGAACCGTCGGCTCAATCGCATCATCTCCTCCTGGGGCTTTGTTTCATCATCGTCTACAACCGGCTGCCCGGCCGTTTTCTTTCGCTGTTCGTCCCCGACCAACGCTTCGCTGTCGGGAAGCTTGTCATGAAACGCGGTCTGCTGCACCGCTGATGGTACGATCCTCACCAGCCGGGCGTAGGCTTCATCCTGTGAGTTGCGGTATGAAAGAGCACTATCTGGAGATCACCTTCCGCCATGGGCGGCCGCTTGCGGCCTATCTTTATCTTCCTCGGGAGGGCGATGAGAAAAGCGCCCGAACCGAACAGGCCGCTCCGGGTCTGTTGATCGACTTCGCCCCTGGAGGCCGACCCATCGGTCTGGAGATCACGGCCCCCGGCAAGGTCTCCGCAGCCACGATCAACCGCGTCCTGGCCGGCCTCGGCCTCGCCCCACTGCCGGACGCCGATCTTGCCCCGTTGAAAGCCGCCTGAGGCCGATCCGGGCGGAGGAAAAGCACCCCCGCCCAGATCCTTCCAGCTCGCAGGGCTCGCTCTCAGGATGACGACTCGCCCCGCAGACCCCTACTTGGCCAACTTCCCACCGCCGCGGCTGATCGTTCCTTCTCCCCAGAGCAGCTTGTCGTGCACCGCGTCCTGCACCGTGAAGCGCAGCACCCGTTCGCCGCGGCGGATGCGGAAGGTCGACTGGAAGCGGACCAGCTCGCCGGCCGGCGGCACTTGCTTCACCACCGCGCGCAGGACGACCGGCGGCAGGTCCAGCGGGTCGTTCGAATCGTCCAGCGTGGTGACGTGGAGCGGCAGCTCGGCCTGGTAGCCTTCCGCCGTTTGCACGAATGACAAAGCCTCAGATGGAACGCCGAGGGTGACCGGCACCTCGACGGCGGAGAGGCCGGACGACGAGGTGGCGCCCAGCTCGACGTAGAGCTTCTTCTCGGGCACGGTGCGGCCGAGCATCAGCTCGCCCTCGATCGACATCGCGCTCTCCGCCGCCCGCGAGACGTCGGTGAAGCTGCGGCGCGACCGCACGTTGATGCCGGAGCGCCGCGACTCCAGGCGGACGCTGTGCCGCCGGCCGTCGCCGCGCCAGGTCGGCGAGAAACCGATCCAGTAGTAGGTGCCGGTGTCGGCCACCAGGCGGTCGAGGGCGGTCAGCCGGTTCGAGTTGAGCGAGCTCTTGCCGCCCGTCCAGTTGGCGAGCAGCTCCATGCCGTACTGGGAGTCGAGCTCCCACCGCGAGGAGATGAATTCACCGTGCGGCGTGCCGTGGCGGAAAGGACCCTGCTCGGACGCCTCGATCGGCACCGGCGAGGTCTCGATCCCCGGCACGTCGACCGGATAGAGGGTGTAGCTCAGCCGGTTGGCAGTGTCGATCAGCTCCGGATACAGGCTGGGTGCAAGGTCGACCGGCCAGCCGCCGGCGAGAAGGAGCGCCGTCTTGCGACCCGGCGCACCGGAGAAGCCGCGCAGCGCGGCGACCGCGGCCGCGAGCGTCTTGTGCGCTCGGGCCACCGCCATCCAGGGTACGCCGGAGTAGTTGCGCGCGAACGGCGTGCGGAAAGAGGAGTCCGGCGTACCGTCCGGTCCCACCAGCACCGAGGCCATGTCCACCGCCTCCGGCACGCCGTTGGCGAAGCCGAAGAAGTCGCGGTCACCTTCGCTGATCCCGCTCTCCGCGTCCGCGAGACGGCGCAGCGCCGCGTCATTGTGGAGCGACATCCGCTCGGCGCGGATCTGGGCGCCGCCTGCCGCACCGTGCGACGCCTTGTCCAGCGCGGCACGCACCACTTTCTTGTCCGTCGTCCAGTCCGCCAGCACCGCCAGCTTCTGGCCGTCGAACACCACCACGGCGAGCTGGTCCCCAGCTCCCAACCGGTCGAGGTCGCCGTTCAGCCGCCGCACCACCTGCTCGAGGTGGGTCTGCAGGCTGAACGCCTGGTCGACGAAGATCAGTACGCTGCGTCCCACTGCTCCCTGCATCGGAGCCGGCACGGACTTGTCAGCGGCTGTGGTCGGTACCGCGGCGGCGCCGTCCACGACTTCGGTGAAGTAGTCGATCGGCACCTCCTTGCCGTCCACCAGGAGGCGGAAGTCGGACGCCTTCATGCCGCGCAGCCGCTCGCCCTTGCGGTCGGTCACCACCGCCTCGACGTTGACCACGCGCACGTCGATGGCTTCGGTGTAGCCCTGGTCCGGAGCCTGAGGAGCGGTGCTGGATGGGCTGGGCGGAATGACATCCGCCACGGCAGGAAACGCGACCGGGACCATCAAGGCACCGGCGAGAAGAACTGATTTCAGAGACTGAACAACCATGACAAAACCTCCTTGAGACACCTGCGTCATCACAAGCTCACCCGGGCCTCGCCCCACAGCACAGCCCCGGCGACCGGATCGTCGACCGCGAACACGATGTGCTGCTGCGCCTTGCGGAGCTTGATCACCGTCTTGAACCGCGCGTAGCCGCCGGCCTTGGGCAGCTCCTTGAACGTCACCCGCAGGCGGGCGCCGGGCAAGGAGGCATGCCTCCCCCGCTCGTCCACCAGAGCGATGGCCAAGGGCACCTCGGCGGCGTAGCTCTTCCCCTCGGGCATCACCTGCAACGAAACCACCGGCACCCCGAGAACGACCGGCACCTCCACCTCGCTGCGGCCCGCCGGGCGCGCCTTGCCGAGCTCGACGCGCAGGCGCCGGTCCTTCTCCTGGCCGTTGAAATAGAGCAGACTCTCGGCCCGCATCGCCGTCTGGCCCTGCCGGGAAAGGTCGGTGAAGCTCTGCCGCGAGCGCACGGCGACCCCGGACCGCCGCACCTCGACCCGGATCTGATGGCCGCGGTCGTTCCCCTTCCAGGCCGGCGTGAAGCCGAGCCCATAGTACGAGCCGGAATCCGCCAACGCCTCCGCGAAGGCTGAGTGGTCGAGCCTGGTCTTCACCACCTTGCCGCCGGTCGTGCCGGCCAGCCATTCGAGGGCGTCGGCCGGCATGCGGTCGAGGTTGACGGTGTCCACCGGGTACATCGTGTAGCCGAGCCGGTTGGCGGTGCGGATGATCGGCCCGTAGGAGCCGGGCGCTCTGACGATCTGCCAGCCGGCGGTGATCAGGAACAGCACCTTGCGTCCGGGGGGAGCCGCGAAGCCTTCCAGCGCCGCCGCGAGGGCCCCGGTCGTGTAGCCGGCCTGGCTGGAGGCCTCCTCATTGCGCCGCGCGGCCAGCATCTCCAGCGTCATCTTCGAGGCGCCGACAGCCTTCGCCAGCTCGACGTCGAGGTCCATGTCGTCGGCCTGGGCGATGAGCTGTCCGCCGCCGGTCGAGCGCTGCCGCGCCGCGGCCAGGGCGGTGGCGAGCGCGCTGTGGTCCGCCGTCCACGGGCAGAGCAGATCGAGCTTCCGGCCGTCGAACGCGAGGACCGCCATCCTGTCCTCCGGCCCGAGCCGGTCCAGATCCGCCGCAATCCCGGCTAGCACGGAGTTCCGGTGCGCCGCGATGGAGAACGAATCGTCGAGGAAGACGAGGTAGCTCCGCCCCGGGCCGCCGGGAGGCACGGCCGCTTCCCGGCCCGCCGCCGCCCTCCCCTCTTCCATCTCCGAGAAATACTCGACCGGCACTTCCCGGCCGTCGACCAGCAGGCGGAAATCCTCCCGGCCGAGCCCGCGCACCCGCCTGCCCTGCGCATCGGTGACGACCGTCTCCACGTTCACCACCCGGACGTCGATCGTTTCGTTGATGACCGGCGGTGACTCCTCAGGAGCCTGCTGTGCGGCGAGAGACAGAGAGAGGATGACGGCGACCAGGACCAGCCCAGAAATCCGAACGGCTGAAGACATGCCACCTCCTCGGGAGCACAGCTTCACCAAAGCAAAGAAGATGCCGGGGGACTGGGACTGCAAATCCCCCGGAGCGATCGAGGCTTCGTCGGAAGGGACCGGACTCTCCGGAGGAGACAGGCGACCTCGGGAGAGGACGGGTGAGGTTGAAACTTCCCGCCGCCCGCCCCCTCCCCCGTCCCCTCCCCCGTGCGTCCCCCACACACCCTCCCCGAACGGGAGAGGGGCGCCACCGCCCAACCCAGAACAGCAGAGAAGAGGATCTGTTATTTCGGGAGGCGGCGCCCTCTCCCGCTCGGGGCGGGGGGCGGCGGCACGCGCGGGGGAGGGTTGGGGAGGGGGCGGATGGCGGAAAGGTTCTGTTTTCTCCTCCGGCTCCGCCCGCCCACCCGGGAGGGGGCAAGCCCCTCCCCTACTTCAGGTTCACGCCTATGGGGTCAGAGCACTCACCCCCGCAACCGCCCCACCAGATGCTTCACGATCTTCGGCCCGTGGTCCCGCGAGTTTTCGATGAAGATCTTGTCGGTGGCGCGGCCGGCCTGGATGGTGCCGGCGACGTAGAGGCCGGGGAGGTTCGACTCGCAGGTCTCGGGGTTGTAGACCGGGATCAGGCTGGTCGGATCGAGCTCGACGCCGCAGCGGCGCTCGAAGTCGGCGTCCGGGGTGTAGCCGATGAGGATGAAGGCGGCCTGGGCCGGTACGATCTCGCGGCCGTTCGGGCCTTCGACCTCGACGCCTTCGCCGTCGCGGAAGGCGCGCACCACGGTGTTGAAACGCGCCGGGATCGATCCCTCCTGGATGCGGTTCTCGATGTCCGGCTTCAACCAGTACTTGACGCCGTTCTTCACATGCGGACCGCGGTGCACCAGGCTCACCCGCACGCCGTTGCGCCAGAGGTCGAGCGCGGCTTCGGCGGCGGTGTTGCCGGCGCCGACGATCACCACGTCGCGGCCATAATAAGGATAGGCCTCGGTGTAGCGGTAGGAGACCCAGGGGAGGTCCTCTCCGGGCACACCCAGATGGCGCGGATTGCCGAAGTAGCCGGTCGCCAGCGCCACCGCCCGCGCACGGTAGGTGGTCTTGCTGCTGCGGACGGTGAAGAGCTCGTCCCCCTCCTTGTCGACCGCGAGGACGTCTTCATAGAGGGCCAGCGGCACTTTGTACTTCTCCACCACGAAGCGGTAGTAGGCGAGGGCCTGGCGGCGGGTCGGCTTGTCGTCGGGGATGCTGAACGGCACGCCGGCGATCTCCAGACGGTCGCGCGTGGTGAAGAATTCCATGAAGACGGGGTACTGCTGGATGGCAGAGGTCAAGGGGCCGCGGTCGACGAGCAGAACGGAGAGCCCCGCCTGCCGCGCTTCGGCCCCGATGGCGATCGCGGTGGGGCCTGCGCCCACCACGAGAAGATCCAGGATG
>Ga0307508_10006014_pt1 | contig 11447 bp, 19 predicted proteins | sample 9_EM_MG_FD_203089 | JGI IMG/M metagenome (GOLD analysis project Ga0307508, IMG submission 203089) | Populus trichocarpa ectomycorrhiza microbial communities from riparian zone in the Pacific Northwest, United States - 9_EM | ecosystem: Host-associated > Plants > Roots > Unclassified | place...
AAGAAACATAGTTAATAGTACAGTGTCCAAATACTCTCTGTTGAATCAATGTGGCGAGGATGCCTATTCCCTCCATAAAATCTTCGGTAACAAGCAGCCCACCCGCAACGTTAACCCAACCATGGCCACCATCACCCAATATGCAAAATAGCCCCCCATAATATGCTCCTCGACGCTGAGTGAATAAGCAGAGTTCACGACCGCCGGACCGACAGCACGCATGACAGAGACGGCCACCTGGGCGATGCCATTAGTTGCGCCGATCGACGCCTTGTTCGGCGCAGCGGCACTTATAAACATGAACGTGACCGCTGATTCACGTGGACCATCAGAGTGACCGTCTCGTTGCAATGAGCCGACTCACCGGCAGCAAAGTTTGCGAACATAAACGAGGTCATTTGGAGTCCTACAAGAAACCAAACGAAATAGTTCAGACCATATACCCGTGCTGCGGCGTTAATCGCCGGGAAGAGGGCTGTTATAGGGAGGTACAAAGAAACAGCTGCCAAGAACTGTGTTTTGGCGCCGAGCCAGTCGTGCATGGGAGCGAAGAAAAGGTATTGAACGATGCCACCCGATATCCCGAAAACCGCCAAGATGATCCCAATTGCAGGTGGGTCAAGGTTGAGGCCGCCCATTTCAATGGGCATCGCGTAGAATACTGGGATAACCGTACGAACGGCCATCTCTGTTAGAGCTAACGTAGCATAGTTCCCAGAAGCAATGAGGACTGGGCGGATGATCAGGGCGCGGAAGGGCAACTGATTATCGATTTCTTCTGGTGCAGGGCCATCACGTAAGTCCCCATGCTGTAGATCGGCTGTAGATCTATCGTTCTTGATCGTTCCACCGAAAATGTATTGCCTCACCCACAATCGATGGACCATCGATCAACTTGTCAAAAGCCTGGACTCCGGTAAAGGCTTCTAGTATCTGAATTAGTCACACCAGTCGTGCCATCGAGTCTGCATCAACCCGTCAGTTCAGTGGTCTAATGGTTATGATTTCTGTCTCACACACAGAAGGTTCGGAGTTCGATCCTCCGCTGAACTAGTTTTTTCTTCCGCGTCTCTCATTTTGCTCTGCTCGCCAGAGCAAAACCCAGTAGGTGTCTTGCGCCTCACGGCCGCCCACAGTGTATCTTATTTCTTATCCAACGTTCTACTCCGAACAGCTACGGAATAACTCCCTGTCGTGCAATGAAAGATGAGGCGCTTTCCATTGCGTACGAGCCCGACTCGTTCACGTCCAACACCCGTCTAACGCGTCACGCAGAATGATATCTGATTTCTTCTACCCCAACGTAGGTGGAGTAGAAAACCACATTTACATGCTCAGCGCCAACCTCATCCGTCGCGGCCACAAAGTCATCGTCATCACGCACAGTCACCCTCCAGACCGCGTCGGCATCCGTTGGCTGCTCCCCTCGCTCAAAGTATACTACGTCCCGTTCATGACCATCGCCTCGTCCGCCACCCTGCCAAACTACTTCACGTTCCTGCCGTACTTGAGGACGATCGTCGTTCGGGAGCACATCCAACTGATCCACGCCCATGCGAGTCTCTCGTCTTTGGGCCAAGAAGGCATTCTGCACGCCCACTTTTTCGGCGTGCGCACGGTGTTTACGGACCATAGTCTCTTTGGGTTCGAAGACGCGGCGAGCATCTTGACCAACAAGCTCCTGGCAGCCGCGCTCAAAAACGTCGATGCTGTCATTTGCGTCTCGCATACGGGGTAAGTCCTTGATGCCATGTATATAAACGCCGCGCGCGTCGACGCGAGCCAAATCAAATACGGACAGACGCGAAAATACCGTGCTTCGGGGTCAACTGTTCGAGCCTTTGGAAGAGGACCCCTCGGTGTCCGTCGTGCGATCGAGCGTATACACGATCCCGAACGCGCTCGTCGCCGAACAGTTTACCCCATCCCCTCAGCCGCAACCGCTGGACACCAGTGAGTCCCACCCTCCACGCGTCTAACCGAGATACCTCAACTCGAACCACAGTCAACATTGTCATCATCTCGCGCCTGGCTTATCGCAAGGGCATCGATCTCCTCGTGGCCACAGCACCACGCATATGCGCCGCCTTTCCAAACGTCAACTTTATCGTCGGTGAGTGGGGCGGACAGCGCGCGCGCGCGCGCCATGGACGACCGTTCACTCAACGCCGTGCATCCCACACCAGGCGGAGACGGCCCAAAACTAAACGACTTGCTCCAAGCGCGCGAGCGCCACCTCCTCCAAGACCGAATCGAGCTGCTCGGGCCCGTTCGACACCGCGACGTGCGCAACGTGCGTTTTCCCCCCGTCCCCGTCCCCGTTGTCGTTGTCATGTCCCCCGACGCCACTTAGGTCCTGATCCGCGGCGCCATCTTCCTTAACACGTCTCTCACCGAATCGTTTGGCATCGCCATCCTCGAAGCAGCCTGTACGGGCCTCTACGTCGTCTCCACCCGCGTCGGCGGCGTCCCCGAGATCCTCCCCGAAGACATGATCTCCTTTGCGAATCCCGACGAGGACGGTGCGTCTCCTCGTTTTTTTTTCTTTGGGGTCGGGAACCCACGCCCACGCCCACGCCCACACAGACCTCTTCCGCGCACTCTCCGAAGCGATCCACATCGTTGCGCAAGGCACACACGACCCCCTCGAAGCCCACGCGCGCGTCAAGCGCTTCTACGACTGGTCGCACGTCGCTCAGCGCACCGAGGCGGTGTACGAGGCTGTCGTGCGGTCCGAGCCCATTGATTTTCAGACGCGCGTGAGACGGTACGTTTTGTGTCTCCCATTCTTTTGTTGCGTGTCGTTGACGCCGGGCGGGCGGATAGAACGATGGCGTTGGGCCCCTTTGCAGGGTTGATTTACACCACCATTCTCATCGTCGACTGTCTCTTTTTTCTGTTTTTGGAGTGGTGGATGCCAAGAGAAGACATGGATTTCGTGCAGGAACATTGGAAACCCGACGTTTTCGCCGAGTTTGCTCGCGAGGCCCAGAACTCGGGTCTGGTTGAGGAAGTTTCATGCACACGCTCGGACGTAGATACTTGATTGTCCAAATGAAACAAATACGAGGAATAATGAAATAAAACAAAGAGCTGTGACTGGATGCTTTGCTGAATAGTATGCCAAAAAGAAGCATGGGGATTGAACACAAAGAAAAAGGACGTGCAAGAGAGAAGACATGGCTCGCGCATAGACGAAAAGACCAGATTCTTCCTCATGCCTTTCAGTACCTGCCCTTGCGGACCTTGATGCCTCCTCGCCGCCTTACCCGCTTTGACGCATCGTACTCATCGCCTTCCGTATCAAAAGACAGATCCCCAGCCAACATCTCCTCCCTGTCCCGCTTGGACGGCAACTGAACACGGTCACGCAACGAGGGCGAGTTGACACAACTCCCTTCGTCCAGCGTCAGCCGATCCAACAACGACGCACCCCCTCCGCTTCCGTACCCCACCGGGCGGTCGTCTTCAGGATAGCGACGCCGCTCGCTACCAGGTGATGCAGACCCATAGCGTCCCCTGCTGTTTCCTCGTAGCGGCTCTGCACGGTCATGATCGTGATCCTCACGTCTGTCTCGCTTGAATCCCCTTCCAGACCTGGCCCGTACAAGTACGCTGGGTGGTCGCGGGGGCAAGCCATTGGCTTGGAGCATGAGCGCACGCTCAGGATGCATAGGCGGTGGGGCACAGTCACGTTCCTCGTCTTGGAAAGTCGGTACAGGTAGAGGTCGAGTAACATGATGGTCAGCCTCCAGGTTACGAAAGTTGGTCCGAGAACGCTCTGGACCATACGCAGCCCGGTTGTCCCGAGGAGCAGGCGGGGGCTCCAAAGGATACGTTTCCATTGTACGTTTCCGGGGTCCAGGAGAGGATGACCTAGGACGTGCAGGCGGTTCAGCGTTTATTTCATTAACCCGAGAGTCGTGCGGCCGCGCATTGGGAGGATGATGCGCCTTATTGGCATCTCCCGAGCGGAATTGATATCCACGAGTAGGCGGACTTGCGGGCCGGGGAGGTAAATGAGAAGGACGACCAGGTGTTGCTGCAACATCTTTGAATGATGTCATCGAGGACTCTCGCGAGGGCGGAGGTGGCGTGGCGCGCGACGAACCCTCTGGGATGTGTTCAGAAGGAAGGCTTTCCAGGGAAACGTTCGTTCGCGGCCGCACGGGCTCGGTGTTTTCCTTGACAATAGGTGGTCCAAATCGAGACTTTGGAAAAAAGCTACAGTCAAACAAACTGTCGAGCAGTGCTCAATAAGAAAAGGCTCACAATTCCCAACGCAGCCCGCGAAGGACGAGATGGTGGTGGTGGTTCGACCGAAGGTAAAGCACGCGGGTTATTCGGCTATTCAACGAGGCAAGTCAGCCAAGCCGTGAAGCAAAAGATGGCAAGTCTTACAGGAGATCGGTGAGTATCTTCACGTCTGGCCGGCTCCAATGGTGTACCTCGGTTACCGGTCGTACCGTCAAGATGCGGCTAAAGCATCGAATGAGCTCAGCATCACGAATATGGTTGAAAAACTTACAGGTCGTTCATGGTCCTGGTTAACGCGATCCCGCCTCGGGGCAACAGGGTCACCACTACTCCCAGATGTGACTGCGGGAGCGCGACGAGTGCTGCTAGGTGGCACAGGAGGTGGGACGTTGTTTGCAAACTTGTTCCTGGTACCGATGGGTACATTGTTTGTCCCAGAAAGTTTGATATTGGATCCAAAAGGGGAAGGTCCTGTCTCTACGCCACGATTTGGCTCCCTCTGCTGGGCGCTTTAGCGAAATGTTCTCTGCAGTAAAGTGTAGAGAGACTTGCTTGAGAAATAGTTTGATCCACAGAATGACGTTCTGTTCCCGGCCGGTCTCTCGGAGGACCAAAACGGGAAGAGGCATCAAACGCGGGACGGTGCCTTGAATCCATCCCGTCCCGAACACCTATTGCAAATGAAAATAGTGCTCATCAGTCGAAAGACGACGACGGAGCAAAAGGTATACCTCTCGGCGGACCATCATTGTCCGAGTTTAGCATTGCCCTCGGATACCTTGGTACCTCATCCTGCAGAGCCGGTCGCCTTGGAGGAATCTGTTTTACTGGCGGATCGGACGACCTAGGCAAAGGGGGGCCATCAACATCCATCGAAACATCATGGCCACGACCGCCTCGTGTGGACTCATGCGTAATACGTGAATCGGTTTGCGAGGGTCCGTTTGTATGCGGTTTCGACCAGCGAGCACGCCCGCGATCGTAATCACCGCGCTCAGCGGGGGGAAGACGAGGCTGAGGTGGTGGCGGAGAAGGACTGCGTCGAGCCGAGTCATATTGCGGGTCATCAGGCACTCTTTTATGCCTGTTCTCGGGCAATGACACAGGAGCCGGACCAGCAGGTCCCAAAGGATGACCACCGCCACGTTGGGCAGGAGCATGCCTTGCAACCGGGTGGAACATCTCATCCTGTGGAGGCAATGGTGTTTTTTTCCTTGATCCTGGCCCTGGATATTGATGGGGGAAACACGATGAAAGAAGTAATGGTGCATATACGCGAGTCGGCGTTGACATGAGGATGGCTGTTGTACAGGATGGCTCAAGGACGTACGTTGTGCATCTGACGCAGGATGGGTGGGAGTGTCGTCGTCCCCGCGTACGGCCGACATCGAGCGCGAGCTTGGAATGTCGTCAGCATAACGAGCACTGTAGGGGGCGTCATCTGTGCGGGCTCGCCGCATGCCGACATCGCGGGATTCAGAGTGTCGACGATTGTGCTGGACGGGAGGATCAGCTTGCGAAAAACGGCTCTTTCTCCCAGCTGAGGGTGCTTCCGAAACTGGCTGAGAGGGCTTGACCGAGGAGCGTGGGGTAATGTTGACGGATTCCTGAGAGCCACGAGTATAGGAAGCGGGAGACCTTGGCCCTAAAGAACAAAGATGCGAGGAGGGATGTAAAAGGGGGTACAAAGAGAAGAGATGTGGGAAAAGGGGAGAAGACAGGGATCCATGATGAGCGTCCGTGCGTCCATGCGAGGAAGTCGAACAAAAAGGAACAAGCTATGGTATGGCGCAGCTCGACTCCCAAGGCTTCGCGAGACGTCTGCGAGATGCTTCGTCCTCCACCTCGGGAGGAGCAAACGCGCCGAGTACGAGAGGGGAGGGGAGGGGAGGAGGCGGACAACGTACTAGTAGTCGAAGATCTTTCCGTGTCTCGTGGAAGATGACGACGGTCGGTATCTGAAGGAGTGAGGTCACGTTGTCTACGTTCCCTTGGACGTTCGTGTGACACCAAGTCACGAGTGCGATCTTGCGCAGACGGTGGAGCTACAGAAGGAGCCTCACGGTAAGAACTTTGGACGGCATCACGATCACCATAAGAGTCATTAGGAGACAAGAGCCGACGAGGCGGCGGTGTGAGATCCCTGTCTCTTGCACGAGGGGATGGAGGAGAAGGCCGAGTGTTCCTGTGGTTGGGAGAATAGGAATCTGGAACGTAGGAATCGGTGCGCTGAGCGGATCTAGCGGGACGGTCTTCCCGCCGTGCGGATTCACCAGGGCGATAGTGGCGATCGTCGTAAGACATGTCACCAGAATCAGCGCGACCTACACGTGGGATCAGGGATTCACCATTCCTGGTGGACAAAGGTTTGTCAAGGGGGTCATCACGACGGTCAGAGCGCTCTGCGCGGATTTCACGGGTGGAGGGGGAAGGACGGGTCCAGGTAGACTCTTGGGTGTGGATGTTGTAATAGTAAACACCACGACCGTTTCTTGGGTATTTGAGCTCCCAGCCGGGTGGGAGGGAGTCGCTGTAGTCGTGGACGCTAGCGTCGCCATTCCTCTTGTCACGGTCGGCACGACTAGCCATTGCTGTAGCTTCAATGATAGACGGGTGAGAAGGATGGACGAACGGCACACTAGAGACGACCGGCTTGGGTGGCAAGGCATGTACGAGCGTGCCAATCGAATGTGAACGAGTGGGCAACGCAGCCTGGTCGTCTGGGTCTGTGCGTTCGGCGGGCTGTTCTTGCGGGGGGCGCGGGTGCGGGGAGTGGCTGCGACCCCTGTGGGGGTCGTGTCTTGGCTGGCGGGCACTTTTTTGGGGCGAGTGTGGGGAGTCCTGTGGAACGCGAGACTGGTAAGTCAAAAACTCGTCTTCCTCGTCGCCACCGAGCGAGACGGCGTCCTCTGCGTCGTCGAGGGCAAATGTGCGCTTGTCTGCGCCGTGTGCCGCGACGAGCTCATCCTCGTGTCCCCAGTCAAGCACCTCGTTGTCGTCTTCCATGGCGGTCTGGCGGTGGAGAGCGACGGGCGAACACACGCAAAGACGAGTGCGCCGACTGAATATTCGCACTCCGACGCCCTGCCGAGTGTGTGCCGTGATGCGCGGGTCGTCACCGGCACCGATGGCCATCCTCCCGCTGACGTCGCCCGTGCACCCGACGCACTCGGGCCTCCCGCTCATCTTCCGCAGACTCCACCGCGTGCAGCAGATGGTCCGTCCCCGCGTCACGTGCTGCCCCCCGCTCACCGCCGTGCAGGACTTTGAGCTCGCCCTCTGGCAGCTCTCGTATCTATGCCTCGCCCCGAGAAGAGTGTGAGCCCGTTGCCTGCACCGTCGCGCGTCGTTGACCACGTCCCAGCTATCGCAATGTATACTACCACAAACGTGAGCACCCGCCCCGTCGCTGTGCCGAGCTACGACCCCGTTTGCAGAGACAAAGAACACCTGGGCCAGAGACGACCCCGCCATCCTCGTCCTCCTCTTTGGCTGCCTTTTTGGTATGGCTCCTCCTCGCCCCTGGCCCGCCTAACCACCCCCCGCAGTGGCCGCCATGGGCTGGTCTCTGGTGTATTCCTACACCGTCCTGGACGCGGTCAAGCTCGCATTCGTCATGATTCTGCGCGACTTTCTGTTCGTCGGCGTCATCACCGCAACCCTCCTTCGGTACGGCACATGGCATCCAAATCGACTCGCACTGACATACGCCCGCCAGCCTCGTCGCCAACAGGGTTCTCTTGTCCCCTTCCTCTCATTCGTCCCTCGCTGACTCGTCCGTCGAATGGGCATATGCCTTTGACGTCCACACAAATTCCTTCTTCCCCCTTTATCTCACACTCTATGTCGCACAGCTCATTCTGCTCCCCATCATCACAAAAGACAAGTGGGTATGCCTCCTCGTCGGCAACACCCTCTACCTCGCAGGGTGCGTCCCTCTACCCCGAGCGTGCCCGCGGCCCTAACCCCCTCCAGATTCGCTCAATACATCTACGGCGTGTACCTCGGACTGAGCGGTGAGCCAATCATGTCGCCTCCTTTGGCGCCAAGGAGTAACCCCAAGTTGCAGCCTTGCCTTTTTTGATACGTGCAGAGATCCTTCTCGCCCCATTGTTGCCACTGTTTGCCGGCTATGTCGTATCCCTACTCGGCTTCAATATCGCCAACCACGTTCTGGGTGCATATTTTGGCTCATGAATAGACCCGCTCCTGTATTCGCTACTGTAGCCATGTAAAGCCTGCTTTGTTGTCGTCTGCCGCTGTCATTTGAACCCCGCCACCGCACTGTCCATTTACGCAAACACCCTCGCTTAACACCCCTTCCTTCGCGCCCGTCCCACCACTGAGCACGCCGTCAGAGACAATGCCCATCACACAAGCACACGTCGAAAAGGCCATCGAGCAGATAGAACATCGCCGACGACCATCCAACATCGACTTCACCCAACACGTCCTCGAAGACGGCAACGTTATAAGCACACAAGAACGGGTGATCAAAGACGTACGCCTCCTTCGTACACTCCCTCTCTGCCCTTGACGTCCCCCGTACCAGGTCCAAGCCCCAGCGATAAACATCCCGACCGACGCTCAGTTTTTTTCAAAACACGATCCCTCCAAACCCGACGTCGCCTTCCTCAAAAACCACTTTTATAGAGAGGGTCGCATAAGTGACGACCATGCTTTGTGGATCATCGAAAGGGCGACAGCTCTGCTCCGGCTCGAGCCAAACGTCCTCCAGGTCGATGCCCCGATCACAGGTCCGTCATCCCCTTCTTCGCTCGCAACGTGGCGCTCATCATCCTCTAGTCTGTGGTGATATCCATGGACAATATGTGCGTGCGCGGGTTCTGTATATTCGCCGCTGTAAATTGACCGATGGTTTTGCTAGTATGACCTCATGAAACTCTTTGAAGTCGGTGGGAGCCCCGTGGATACGAGATACTTGTTCCTCGGAGACTATGTCGACAGAGGATACTTTAGCATCGAGGTGCGTCCTTGACATCACTCTCCCTTGCAAACCCCTGACCACCTCTCTGACAGTGTGTGCTGTACTTGTGGGCGTTAAAAATATGGTATCCCGACACCCTATTCCTCCTTCGTGGAAATCACGAGTGCCGGCATCTGACAGACTATTTTACGTTCAAGCTCGAGTGTCAGTCTCTGCGTTTGTTGTCTGGGGTGAATCACTAACTGACCCGAGTCAGGTAAACACAAGTATTCTGACCGCGTTTACGATGCCTGCATGGAGTCGTTCTGTGCATTGCCGCTCGCCGCCATCATGAACAAGCAATTCTTATGCATACACGGTGGGCTATCACCCGAGCTGAACACGATGGATGATATCCGTGCAGTATGTCCCTCCCAATCGTCGCCCGTGGCGTGCATCTCAACGATGGCCCTAGATTGATCGTTTCCGGGAACCGCCTACACATGGGTTGATGTGTGACATCTTGTGGTCGGATCCCATCGAAGATTTTGGACAGGAAAAAATGAATGAAAGTTTTGTGCATAACCACGTGCGGGGATGCTCATATTTCTTTACGTGCGCTTTCCTTTATGGAGTAACGCCAGCATATACTCACCTTGTTCACAGGTATCAAGCTGCGTGTCAGTTCCTGGAACGTAATAACCTTCTTTCGATCATCCGTGCACACGAGGCTCAGGATGCAGGGTGCGTTCAAAGTTCTTTTCTCCATTGATCATCTCCGGAACCTATCTCCAGGTACCGGATGTACCGCAAGACCAAGACGACCGGTTTTCCGTCGGTCATGACGATCTTTTCCGCACCAAACTATCTCGACGTTTACAATAACAAAGCCGCTGTTCTCAAATATGAGAGCAACGTGATGAATATTCGCCAATTTAACTGTACTCCCCACCCGTATTGGCTACCCAACTTTATGGATGTCTTTACATGGAGTCTGCCGTTCGTCGGGGAGAAAAGTGCGTTCCCATTCCTTGTTCGCGAATAGGCCTTGATCTTGTGATAGTCACGGATATGCTTGTCGCGGTCCTTAATACTTGCAGCAAGGAAGAACTCGAAGAATCGGACGAGGAAGTTCTGCCACAGCCATCACAACTTGAAGATTCCGCTGAGCGGAGAAAGGTGATCAAGAACAAGATTCTCGCTGTTGGGCGTATGGCACGTGTCTTTGCGCTTCTCCGGTTTGTAGCGTCACACTTCTTGCAGTGTGGAGTGACTCATCCGTGCCTGATCCCACAGAGAAGAGTCGGAAAAGGTGGGAGAGTTGAAGAGCATAACAGGATCTGCCAAATTGCCATATGGAACACTCGCGTTGGGCACAGAAGGCATCAAGGATGCCATTTCAGGATTCGAAGACGCGTACGTCTCTCCTTCCCCTTCCCAACTCGGGCTTATCCCCGTCTAGACGAAAATCGGATATCGAAAACGAACGCCTGCCGCCCGAGCTATTTGACGCTGAAGAAGCCAAGGCGTTCCTCGCCCAACACGCGCACTCGCAATCGCTCCCGGAGGCCCCCTTTGTCGGTGATCTCTCCCTATCCACCTCTGGGTCTATCGAAGCGAGCATCGAAGCGGCGCTATCGTCTGCCTCACTCGCGTCGTCGCAGAGCAACTCGAGCCTGGGCGGACCTTCGACGCCAACGTCGCCCACGTCGTCGCCGAGCAAGGTACCGTTCCGGGGACGACACGGACGACAAGCGAGTTTGGGCACGACGCGGACGAGTCCGTCGACGAGGCGACGGAGTCTGGAGAGCACGATTTCGATGATTCAGGAGGCGTTGGATGGCAAGGACTTGGAGGCGATGGCGGCGGCCGAGGGTGGTGCGTACGGGGGTGGGTCGAGGGGCGGGTGATGGGACTTTGTACATACTCTACTTGAGACTTTTTTTTTCTTAGTGAACCGTTGGGGCTTTTGGGTGTGTGCCCTTGGCAGAGTGAGAATGACATGTGGTCAGTGAACGGCCGATCGATTTGGCGACCAGAGGTACCCCGGAAGAAAACCGAAGACCAGTCCCCTGTTCTCCAGGACGTGGACCCTTGGCAGAGTGAGAATGACATTGTGGTTGAACGGCCGATCCATTCGGCGACCAGAGAGGTACTCGGGAGCTGCCACCGACCACATCACGACCGCTGCCCTAGCCTTATTTTCCCATGGTTGATATTGCAAACATGATCAACATCAAACAACGATGCAAATCTGAGCAGG
>Ga0307508_10006015_pt1 | contig 11446 bp, 9 predicted proteins | sample 9_EM_MG_FD_203089 | JGI IMG/M metagenome (GOLD analysis project Ga0307508, IMG submission 203089) | Populus trichocarpa ectomycorrhiza microbial communities from riparian zone in the Pacific Northwest, United States - 9_EM | ecosystem: Host-associated > Plants > Roots > Unclassified | place...
CGGCGCGATCCGCGGGTCGGGCACCGGCACCTCGGCGCCCGCCGCGCCGAGGTCGTCGATCTCCTGCCAGACGTCCGTCTGCCCCTGGAGCGTCGTCACCGTCACCGTCACGCTGCCGGGCAGCACGGGAGGCCGCGAGAGCTTGACTGACTGCTCGGGCTCGCCGGTGCCGTCGGGCAGCAGCTCGTTGACGATCTGCGCGCTCTGGGTGACCGGAACGGCGTTGATGCCCATCCACAGGAAGCGCGCCGAGGCCGTGGTCGCGGGGCTGATGCGCAGCCAGGTGACGATGCGGTCGCTGACCGCCTGGTCCTCGATCGCCGGCGGCAGGGCGTCGACGCCCGCTTCGAGCGGGTCGATGTTGTTCCACAGCACCAGCGACGACGCATCGGGCAGAGTGACGTCGGCGATCCCCGGCACCGAGAAGAGGTCGCCGTCGGCCGAGACGGCGAGCGCGCGGTATTCGGGGATGCGGTCCGCGGTCGTCTCCGGCAATCCGCCGCTCGCCGGGACGTTCGGCGCCTCGACGCGGAGCGCGGCGGTCGCGGCGGAGCCGAAGGCGCGGCCGGCCGAGAGCGTGGCGCCGCTGTCGTCGACCGCCGGCACGACGCCGAGCGAGAGAGTGCGGTTGGCGATGCGCTGCCGCAGCAGGTCGGGGGTGAGGCCGCCGCGGGCGTCCGCCTCGCGCACCAGAAGCGCCAGCCAGAGACTGTTGTCGACCGTGCCGGACAAATCGACCGGTGTGCCGTCGCGCGCCGGGAAGGGGACCGCTTCGTAGAGCTGGGGCTCGATGCCGGCCGGCGTGCCGCGGTAGGAGGCGTAGAGCTGTTGGTAGTAGCTCTTGATCTCCGGCGACGGCGCGTCGACCGTCTGCTTCACCCACAGCCGCCCCTCGACCGGCAGCACGTCGAGGCCGCGGGTGGTGCGGAACGGCACCTGGCCGGCGCGCACCTCGACGCCGTCGCCGAGCACCACCGGCTGCGGATCGGGCGAGGGCGCCTGGTTGGCGATCGTCACCAGCCCCTGGGCCGGCGTCGCGGTCTGCAGCGGGATGCGCAGGAGCTGCAGGAACCGCTTGCGGTTGCGATCCGGGATCAGGTTGGCGCGGTAGAGCAGGCTCTCGGTGAGGAACGAGAAGACCTCGATGAGGGTGACGCCCGGATCGCTGCGGTTGAAGTTGGTCCACTCCGGGGTGTGCACCGGAATCCGCGAGATGGCTTCGCCGAGCAGGTCGTCGTAGCGGCGGTCGTCGATCTTGGGCAGTGTCACCGGCATTGCGAAGGTCCTTTTAGCCCGCCAACTGCACGTTGATCGCCACCTGCGCGGTGCCCTGCGTGGCGACGAGCTGGTAGTGGATGGTCACGATCGCCGCCTGCGGATCGCGCGGGTCTTCTTCGGCTTCGACGGACTTGACGGTGATCCGCGGCTCCCACTGCTGGAGCGCCTTGGTGATGCGGTCCTCGATCTGGAAGCGGGTCGCGACCGTGTTGGGCTCGAACAGGAAGCGCCGCAGCCCGGCGCCGAACGACGGCAGGTTGATGCGCTCGCGCTCCTCGGTGCGCAGCACGATCTCGATCGCCTCGCGGATGTTGGCCTCCCCTTCCGACCAGGCGATGCGCCCGTCGGCGCCGACGTGCGGCGGAAACGCCATGCCGCGGCCATAGAGCTGTCCGGCGTCCATGCTCAGGTCCCCTCCTTCTTGGGCAGTGGCAGGCAGATCTGAAAGAACGGCATCCAGTAGAGGACGATGTCGAGCAGCTTGACGATGATCATCAGCAGGATCAGCGCGCAGATGGTGATGATCGGCAGCGAGAACGAGCAGACCATGCCGAAGCCGTCCCCCGACTCGCTGCACGGCGCGGGATCGCCGACGCTCAGGTCCTTGTGCAACGGGAAGGGGAGCACGGCGAGGATCAGATCGAGGAAGGAGAGGCTTTTGAGCTTGCTGACCTGGCCGCAGAGCACGTCGGAGAGGACGAAGGCGGTGTTCTTGTCGAACTTGCGCAGGCCGGCGGGGGTGGTATCCGCCGGCATGCTGATCGAGATCGGCCGCGCCGGGGCGTCGGGATCGAAGAAGGCGGCGAGCTGGAACGCGGCCGAGGGATCGCTCACCACCGGCTCGCTCAACGCCGCGCAGTTGGGCCGCTCCAGCACGCAGCGGATGGTGAGCCAGGGCGAGTCGAACGGGATGGTGCCCAGGCGGGTGATGAGCGGCGCCGGCAGGCCCGAAGGCGGAGCCGGGAGCACGGCGGCAAGCGCGTCTTCCAGGCTCCCGCGCGTCGCCGTGCCGGTCAGGCCGGTCGGGCCGCCGAGCGTCGCGGTCACGAATTGGAAGGCGACCGTCGGCCAGCCCGGCTGCCCCTGGCGGTAAATGTGGGTGGTGGCTTCGAGCGACGTCTCGAAGGCACGGATGCGGACCACCGCCTCGCGCAGCGGCTGCCCTCCGGAGACGAGCGCGCCGAGCGTGTTGTAGAGCGCGAGCTCCGCACCCTGCAGGATTCCGGAAACGGCGCCCGGCTGCATCGCCGCCCACACCGCCGGCGCGTTCGTCTCCAGCCAGTGCGAGAGATCGAGCAGCAGGTACCAGGCGATCATCTGGATCTGCTCGTTTGCCCTCAGGATCGCGGCGTCCTGAAAGCCCTGAATGCCGCCCGCCGGCGGCTTGCCGATGTCCGGGTTGTAAAACGCCGAAGCCGCGGCGCGCTTGGCCAGCTCCTCCAGCTCGTTCCACGGTCCGATGACCTGCTGCTTGAGCAGCAGACGGCGGGTGTCGAGGGGCGGCGGTGGCGGTGGCGTGGCGGAAGCCGGCGGCTTGCGCGCGCCGAGCAGCGCGTCGCGCTTCCCCACCGGAATGAAGCCGTTGAACAGGCGGCGCTTGCGCCCGTCGCGCTCGGCGTAGGTGAGCGGCGAGAGCGGATTCTGCTCTTCGCCCGGCTGCAGCTTCGCCGGATCGGCGACGCTCTGCCACGCGCCGCCGACGAAGGCGAGCTCGTCGCACTGGAGCGGATCGGGATTGACCGCCGCCGCGCCGGGCCGCGGGCGCAGCCAGCGGAGAACGAACGTCGCCCGCTCCTGCGCGCCGGTGTTGAGCGGGCGGTCCGGCAGGCCCATGGTGCGGCAGACCAGGCAGGCGGCGACCAGGTAGTAGCGCTGGTGGGCCGGGTGGTACAGCTTGAGCGGCTGCTGCTGCGGCGCGTCGTTCCACCCGGTGGTACGCACGATGCCCTTGCGCGCCTCGATGCGCCGGACGACGGTGTTGCGCGCCTGCGCGAGGCGGAGGCGCAGACCGGAGACCGGGGCCGGCGGCGCCGATGTCTCCGGGGTGGGCAGCGGGTTGGTCCACTTCTCCGGCAGGGCCAGGTATTCCGCAATGCGCTGCGGCTCGACCTGCATCAAGCCGAGGAAGTCCTGCATGAAGGAGTCGCTCGCGAAGCGCAGGAGGGCCGGCGTGCGGAAGATGCGCCGCTGGCCGGCGTTGGTGGCGCCGTTGAAACCGTCCCACAGCGCGGCCGGAGAGGTCCACTCGACGTGGCGTTCTTGAATCAGTTGGCTCACCAGATGTTCCCCGCGCCGGGTGTGTAGGTGGCGCCGACGACGCTCGGCGTGATGACGGTCTGGGCGTTGACCATGCCGCTGAACGTCGAGGTTCCGGAGTTGACAGAGACGGCGGAGGCCGAGACGTTCAGCGTGCTGGCGTTGAGGGTGACGACGGCGGAGGTGGTGATCGTGATGCCGCTCGCTTCCATCTTGATCGAGTTGCCGTTGCTGTCGGCGATCTCAACCGAGCCGGGGCCGTCCTTGAGCGTCACCTTCTGGCCGCCCGGGGTCTCGGCGATGAACTGCTCCTGGCCCTGCGTGTCGTCGAGGGTGATCTTGACGCCGTTGCGCGAGCGCAGGACCTTCTTGTTGTTGCTACCGGAGCCGTCCATCGACTCGGGAGGCGCGTCGCTGCCGTTCCACAGGCCGCCGATGACGTAGGGCCGCCGCGGGTCGCCCGCTTCGAAGACGACGAGCACCTCGTCGTTGACGTCGGGGATGAGCCAGCTCCCGCGGTTGTTGCCGCCCATCAGCGTGGCGAGGCGGGCCCACACCTCGTAGCGCTCGCTGCCGTTGTCCGGCGACCAGGGGAGGGTGACCTTCACCCGGCCGGTCGACTCGGGGTCCTTGATGTCGCTGACCAGCGCCGGGTAGACGCCGTACCAGCGGCTGTGCACCCCAGCCGCCGAATCGGCATGCAAGAGGATCTCGAGCCCGTTCATTCGCTCTTCCCCAGGCCGGGCCGCTCGACGGTGAGCTCGCTGCGGAACCCTCCCGTGCCATCGAACACGTGATGCACCTCGGCCAGGTAGTACTTGCCGTTGAAGAGCGTGCTCAGGCCGTCGAGCTCGACCCAGGTGCCGACGCGCAATTTCCCGTTCGGCTGCGCCAGGCCGTGGCCCACCAGGAAGCGCCGCGCGGAATCGCGGAATCGCGCTTCGGCCTGGGCGCGCGCCTCGTCGGCGGTGAGCGGCACCATGTGAGCGATCGACTCCTTGCGCTCGCCGAAGGCGTCGCGGAGGATCTTGGCGCCGCTCGTATCGCTCCCCAGCTCGTTCTTGACGGCCGCTTCGTCGGCCTGCTGGGCGATGGCTTTCTTGCCCTTGACGTCCCAGCCCGAGACGTTGACGCTGGTGCGCTGGTGGGCGAGATCGGCGAGCGCGGTGAATTCGCGCAGATCGGCGCCGTACTTGAGCTTGATCGCGGCGCCGGTGCGGCCGGTGCGCGGCTTGGCGGAGAGCTTGCCGGCGTCGAGCCACAGCTCGGCTCCCGCCGAGCGGGCGCGCTCGCGCAGGAACGCGAGGTCGCTCTGGTTCACCTGCGCCAGCACCTTGTGGGTCGGCCCCTGCATATCGACGTCGGTCTGCAGCCCGTGATCGCCCGCCACCTTGCGGATCACGTCGGCGTCGCTCGACTCGGTGAAGGTGCGCGTGCGGCGGGTCATCCGCAGATCCTGGAAACGGTCTTCGAGCAGGATCGCCAGCTCCGGCGAGCTCCCCTCGCCGAACTCGGCTTCGAGCGCCGAAACGCGGCCGTCGAACAGCAGGTCGTCGTCGAGCTTGATCTGCACCGCCTTGCCAAAGTCGAGTTTCTTGCGATCGAAATAGAGGAAACCGACCGAGTTGTTCTTCGGTCCCCAGTTGCCGAGGCGCAGCTCGGCGGCGAAGAGGCCGTGCACGGTTTCGCGCACGGACATCTTCTTGAGCGCCTGCGAGAGGTCGACGTCTTCCTTCCCCGCCACGATGATCTTCGGACGGGTTGCCTTGACGCCGGTGGATCCGCTGTCAGCCATCGTTTTCCCTCAGTGGGCCTCAGTGGGCGAACAGCCGCGCCGCGCGTTGCTTCGCCTTATGCATCATCTTTGCGATCTCGCGCTGCACGTCGGGCGAGACCGGGCTGTCCGGGCTGGCGCTCTTCGCCGCGGCCGGCTCCCCCGGCGGCATGGCTTTGGGCTCGATCATCATTTCGTTGATCACGGTCGCCATCGCAAGCTCCTATTCAATCTGTACCGAGGCCTGGAGACTGAAATCGATCAGTTGGCCGGGCTGCAGGATGCGCGGGTTTTCGATGCCGTTCGCCGCCGCGACCGACTGCCAGTCGCCGCCCGGCGCGCCACCCGGCTGCGCGGCGGCCATCGATTGCAGGTTCGAGCCCTGCGGCGCCGCGGTCTGTGGCTGCGTACCGGCGGCCGGCCGGTTGCCTCGCTGCACACCGGGCGGCTCGGCAGCGTCGTTGAAGGTGAAGGTGGTGATCTTCTGCTGCGAGATCGTCATGGTGACCGAGGCGCGCAGCGGGCGCCCTTCGAAGGAGAATAGATCGAGCGTCTCCTCCATCGCCTCGACGATGCCGTCGAACTGGAACGAGCCCCAGGCAAGGCGGGTCATCGGCGGCTTGAACTTCTTCGGATTGTTCGGCGGATCGCCGAGCGGCGTGATGAAATAGGTAACGCGCTGGGTCAGCTTGCGGACGTCGATCACGTCGGGCAGCCCCTGGCCGAGATCCTGGGTGACGTCGAAGTAGAGCTGCACCGCGAGCTTGGTGGTGCCCGCGCCGACGAACTGCTGCGCCTGCGCGCCGCGCTGATCGCCGGAGCCGGACGGCTCCTTGATCTGGTTCGCGTAGGTGACTTTGAGCGTGTCGGGGTTGAACTGTACTTTCGTCCACTTGTCGCGGTTGATCTCGTTCTTCATCTCCGCGTCGAGCTCGCGCAGCTCCGCTTTGGCCAGCTCAGGCATCACGCACCTCCGCCGGGCCGCTGCAAGGTCAGCGACTCATAGGTGAGCTGCATCTCCTCGATCGCCACGACGCCGTCCTTGGCGTTCAGGGCCGGCGCCTTGAGCTTGGTGAGGAGACATTTCTTGAGCAGGAACCGAGCCTGCTCTTTCCGGTCGGGCGAGAGGAGGACGATCTTCGCCTCGCCGCGGTAGTCGCTGCGGAGCTGGCGCGGTGTGGCGTGCTGCTGCGCGTCGAACCAGTCCCAGAGGTCGAAGCTCGCGGTCATGCCGCGCTTCAACGTCACCTGTCCGTAGTTGACTGCGCCGACGAGGCGTATCTGGCGCGTGTTGTTGCCGCCTTCGCGGATGGTCTTCACGTCCATCGTCATCTCCAGGCCGTCGCACTCGGAGAAGGCGGCCTGGCACAGGGTCGAAGAGATCCCGGGGACGTCGATCTCGACCGAGAAGTTGTAGGCGGAAAAGGGATAGACGCTCACGCGCCCACCTCCTGGACGGCGGTCGCGGCGCCTGATTCACCAGCGGCCTGCACCAGCCGGATGGTGAGGAACGACAACGGCCGCGACGGCGCGATGCGGATCTCGGCGATCAGCCGCCCGGCGTCGACCGAGGCCGGCGTGTTGAGCGAGTCGTCGGTGACCACCTGGAACGCGGTCTGCTCGGTCGCGCCGGCGAACGCGCCGCGAAAAAACAGAGTCTCGAGCATCGACTCGAACGCCCGCCGCACCGCGCGGCGGGCGATCGCGTCATTGGGCTCGAAGACGTAGGACTCGCCGACCCGCAGCGCGAAGCGGCGCACCAGCGCGATCAGCCGCCGGACGTTGATCGGGCGCACCTCGTCGTCGGGCGAGAGCGTGTCGGCGTCGAGGCAGACGAAGCCCGCCGGCTCCTGGCGGATGACGTTGACCGCGGCGTCCTGCAACGCCTGCCGCAGGTCCGCCGCGAGCGGCGGAGTGAGCGCCACCGGGCCGCGCAACGGCTCGTTGGCCGGCGCGATCCAGGCGCCGCGGCCGATCGACCGCGCGGCGATCACGCCGGCGGTCGCGCCGTCGGGCGGGATGGTCTTGAGCGGCCCCGCATCCCCGTCCGGGCCGTCACGCAGGATGAGCCAGGGGTGCCAGAGCGCGCCGTAGCTCCGCACGCGCGATGCGAGCGCCAGCCGCGACGGGTGCGCGATGGCCTGCCGCTCGTCGTAGTGCGCCGGCAGCGAGAGGAGCGCCAGCAGGTCGCCGCGCGCGGCGCAGAGCGTCACCAGCGCGTCGTGCACGGCGACCAGCGTCGAGTCGTCGTAGTCGGCGGGCGCGACGCTCGTCCAGTCGGTCGCCGCGGCGATGCGGATGCCGACGCCGTTCGACCAGTCGCTGGTGCGCGCGCCGCGCTGCCGGCGGACACGGTAGTAGTAGTCCCCGGCGGCGCGGCCGTAGAGCGTCACGCGCCCGGGTGCGCCGGTGGAAATCACCGCGGCGTCGGAGAAGTCGGGGCGGGTGGCTTCTTGAAGGATATCCGACGGATCGGTCGGATCGGTCGGATTGGCGGTCCAGAAGAGGTCGTAGGTCCCGTTCTCCGGCGCGGTGGCGCTGAGCACCGGAACTTCCACCGGTGTGCTGGCGTCGCAGTCGACGAAGCCGCCGCCGCCGAGCGGCACTCCCGCGGGCCGCGGCGGGTTCGGAGTCTGCGGATCATCGCAGGCGAGCCAGCGCCACCATTCCGGGTGATCGAGCGGCGACGAAGCGAGCGGCGAGGAGAGCGGCGGCAGCGGCTCGCGGACCCAGCCGCGGTGCACCGCGTCGGGCACCGCGATCAGCGTCACCTCGTCGATGCCGAGCGCGGCGTGGATGCCGGTGAGCGGCCGCGGGGCCGAGCTCTCGTAGCGGATGAAGTCGGCACGCTCCAGGAGATCGCGCACCGTGGCGTCGGCGAGGGCCGGATCGAGGAACAGGCCGGCGTCGAGCTGCGCCAGGCCGTCGCGTTCGAGCGCCGTGCCGGCGGCAGGCTCCGCGGTCTGCTCGGCCGAGAAGAGGGTGTCGGCCGATGTGGGCAGATAGCGGCCGCCCGTCTCGGCGGCCAGCGGGAACCGGGACCGCGGCGTCGCGGCGTCGCTCCACAGCACGGCCGGCACGGCGTCCGGAGCGAACAGCGCGGCGTCGGTCGGCAGCGCGGCCCAGTAGCGCGGCTGCTCGGGGGTGAAGCCGAGCCCGTTCAGCCGCAGGATCTGCTGGCCGGGATCCTGGACCGTGAGATCGAAGGTCAGCACCTCGGCGGCCGGGGCGGCGGCGAGGTCCGCGGCGTCAGGCTGCGGCGCGAGCACCCAGCGCGTGCGCCGGGTCGTGCCGGCCGATTTGGAGGACGGGGGTGAGGCCGGCGGCGCGGTGACCCACACCGGGTTGTCCCCGGTGACGCGCAAACGCACGAAGTCGCGGCGCGGCGGCGACGAAGCCACCTCCACGATTGTCGTGACGAAGAGGAAGAGCACCGGACCTCCGCCCGGCCAGGTCAGACGCAGGAGATCGCCGCGGCTCACATCGCGCGCCGACAGGACGAGGAGATCGGCCGCGAGCGCCACCGGATCGAACCCGGCGAGCCGGAACGCCGTGCTGCCGAGGTTCGTCTTGACGCGCAGCCCGTCCGACCAGCTCCCCTCCGACCGCGCGACGCCGAACGCGTCGGCGAGCGATCCGTCGTCCGCGATCCGTTGCAGCTCCGGAATGCGGAACCGGTTCGCCTGCGCGCCGCGCGCCAGGCGCACGATCCAGCAGCGCTGCCCACCGTTGCGGAAAAACGCGCGCACCGCCGGTGCGAGATAGGCTTCGAGCGGCGTGTTGCTCCCCGCCTCGCGGGCGAGCGGCAGCGCGGCGCCGAAGATCGTCTCGAACTGCGCGACGTCTTCGACCGCGACCGGCTGACCGATCGGGCCGGAGGCGGCGAAGCCGGCGAACGCGGGGATGTCCATCCGCGGCAGGACGTCGCCGGACGGCGGCGCCTGGACCTCGAATCGAATCCCCGGCAGTGGACGCGCAAGGGCCATCCGTTACTCCATCTCGAGCCGTTCGTAGGCGACGACCAGCTCTTCCATCGCGACGTCGGTCCCCTTGGCGTTGAGCGGACCGCTGGTGTGCTTGGTGATGCGGGCGCGGTTGAGCTTCCAGGTCTGCACGACGGTGGTGTGATCCTCGCTCATGAGCTGGATCGTCACCGTGCGCAGCGCCCCTTGGTCGCCGTTGCGGATCTGGTTGAGCCAGTCGTAGAGATCGAGACTGCCGATCACGCCGCGCTTCATGGTGATGTCGGTCGACTTGTTCATCCCGGTGATCTTCATCACCGAGTTCTCCTTGTGATTGCCGGGCCGGTACTCCGAAACGGTGACCTCCATGCCGATGCCGCTGATCTCCTGGAAGCCGGCCTGCGGACCGTTGGTGTTGCCGTTCCCGAGGTCGACGAGAAAGTTGAACTGGACGTAGGGGCGTGCGCGCAAAGTTGCCATCGTTTATCTCTCCTAGGCCTTGCGGTCGGCAGTCCACTGCCCGATGCGGATGATCACGTATTCGGCGGGCCGCAACGCGGAGACGCCGACGAGGCAGACCAGGCGCCCGTTGTCGAGGTCGTTCTGGGTCATCGTGGAGCGGTCACATTTCACGAAGTAGGCGTTCTCCGGCTTGTCACCGAGGAGCGCGCCGTTTTGCCATTCATCGAGCAGGAAATCGGAGATCGTGCGGCGGACGTTGGCCCACAGCAGATCGCCGTTGGGCTCGAACACCGCCCACTGCGTCCCCTTGTCGATCGAGTGCTCCAGGTAGGCGAAGTAGCGGCGCAGGTTGACATACTTCCACTCCGGGTCCGAGCTGATCGTGCGCGCACCCCACAGCCGGAAGCCGCGCCCTTCGAAGGAGCGGAAGCAGTTGACGCCGAGCGGATTGAGCACGTCCTGCTGCGCCTTGTTGAGGATCGCCTCCAGACCGATGGCGGTTTCGACGACCTCGTTGGCCGGCGCCTTGTACACCCCGCGGTTGATGTCGTTGCGGGCGTAGATGCCGCACACCGCACCGCTCGGCGGCACGTTGAGCTCGTTGCCGGTGAGCGGATCGATGATCGTGATCCACGGGTAGTAGAGCGCGCCGTAGGTCGAGTCGAGCTTGGCCCGCATGTCGCGCACGTCGGCGATCGACTGCTGGTCGCCGGAGTCGAGCACGGCGATGCGGTAGCGCATGTTGGTGCAGTGAGAGATGAGCGCGCCGGCGATCGCCAGCACGCCGGGCGGATCGCCGGCAAAGGCCGCCGTCGAGCCGGGCGCGGCGACGATCGAGATGTCGTCGATGTCCTCGAAGGCCGTGAGCCCGCTCTTCACTTTCGAATCCGGAGCGCCGCCGATCCCCTCGTAGTCGAAGACTCCGGGCAGCTTGCCGTCGTCGCCGCCGGTGAGCGGCAGGGTGACCGAGCGGTCGGCGTCGGTCGAGGTGGTGCTGAGCAGGCCGGAGAGCATCGTCGGCCCGGGGCCGGCCGCCTGAAGGGAGAGGATCTCCTGCACCGTGGCGATGCCGTCGGCGAGGTTGCCGAAGAACATGGCGAGCGGCACGCTGCGGGCGCGGCCGAGGCTCGGCTGCGCAAGGGCGAACTGGCTCTGGATCGAATCGGGAGCGCCGCCGCGGCGGTGGCGCGGATCGAGCGCCAAGCCCGGATACACCAGGCTCGGCGTCGCCGGATCGGGCGGGAACACGGTCACCGTGGCGGTCACGACGCGGACGGTGGCCCCGGCCGTGAGGTCCGCCAGTTGCCGCTCGCTGGGCGGGGAGTCGCCGGCGCGGTGGAAGCGCCAGGTCTGCGCACCGTTCTTGACGTAGGGAATGGCGAGCGCAAAGTCAGCGGCGGGCGGGCTCACCCCGCCCTCCTGCACCAGGACCAGGTCGTTCTCGTAGAGCCCGCGCACGGTCGGAGTCCCGCCGTCCAGCGAAAAGACGCTCTGACCCGCCGTGAGGGTGATCCGCACCTGCACGTTGCCCGCCGCGCCGGGGAAGCGGGCGTGGATGCGCATCTGGCCGCCGCCGGCGCTCTGGGCGAATCCCGGCGTCGCCGTGTTCGGGCTGTTCGCCAGGTCAAACTCTTCGAGCCGCAGCACATCTCCCGACGGCGGCTTGTAGGCGCGGGCGATGTAGAGGCGCTTGCCGCCGTTCTCGAAGAACGCC
>Ga0307508_10006016_pt1 | contig 11445 bp, 10 predicted proteins | sample 9_EM_MG_FD_203089 | JGI IMG/M metagenome (GOLD analysis project Ga0307508, IMG submission 203089) | Populus trichocarpa ectomycorrhiza microbial communities from riparian zone in the Pacific Northwest, United States - 9_EM | ecosystem: Host-associated > Plants > Roots > Unclassified | place...
ACGAGGAACAGCACGGTCACGGTCGATGCGGCGAGGGCGGGCTTCCACCCGCGACGACGCAGGAAACGGGTCGGTGGCCAGGTCAGCGTGGTCAGGAGCAGGCCGACCACGAGCGGCCAGACGACCGACCACATCCGACCGATGACCCACAGACTCACCGCGAGCATCAGGATGATGAGCAGCGACTCCGCGGAGACCCGCGCCGACGTACGGAGCGCGGCGCGGGCTCTGCTGGAACTCAACGAGGCAGTCACGGACGCACCCTATGGGTACTCGGGTCACACCGGCATCGCTGCATCACAGCGATACGGGCGCATTCACTGTCTACGGGGTGCCGTTGGCGGCGAACGTCCACACGGCACGGCTGCCGGGGCCGACGGTGAGGGTCGAGTGACCGATCGGCTCCACATGCCGGTCCTTCACGGGCCGGTTGAGCGAGATCTCGACCCGTCGCAAGCCCGCTTGTTCGCGCGGGACGGCGTCGAGCCGAATCGTGGTGCCGCCGCCCACCGCGACGACGCCACCGCCCGCCACGGTCCGGACGGTGAACCCGCCGGCCCGCAGCAGCGGCACGGTGTCGGCGAGGTCGCCCGCGGTGACCGCGAGATGCACAGCGGTCACGTCACGCATCAGGTGGTCGCGGTAGCCGTCGGAGAGGTAGCGCTCCCGGCCGACGTCACCGGGGGAACTCGCCGGCTCGGTGTTGCCGCGGGGGTCGGCGAAGTACTCCGGCCGGTACTCCATCGCCCAGGCTCCGAAGGCGTCGTACTCGGTGGTGGTGAGAATGGCGTCGAACCACGGCACGGGCACACCGTCACCGAAGTCCCGGGTCTGGAGGAACTCGACGGGGTCGGCGACCCCCTCGTCCTTCAGCCGCTCGGTGACCGTCACCAGGTCCCCCGTCCGCTCGGTCGACAGACCCAGTCCGGCGGACCCGAGGGTCCCGTCCTGCCCGGCGATGTCACCGACGCCGAACAGTTCCAGATACGTCTCGCGGCCCATCAGATAGCGGCCGGTCCAGGTCTGCCCGCCGGTACCGGTCGTGGTGCGGACCTGGAAGTTGGCGAAGTCCCGCAGGTAGTCGGAGTGTTCGATGGCGTCGGCGGTCTCCCGGTCGAGGACGCCGTAGGAGTGGTTGTAGAACAACAACTGCCGCTCGCCCGAGGACCCGCCACCCTCGGCCTGGACCGTCCCCACCCCACTTCCGACCGCTCCGGCGAGTGCCACGGCGAGCACGACAATCGTTCTTAATATCCGACGAATCAACATGTGGGCGATCGTAGGGCGGAGGGGGTGCGGCTGCTGGTCTTTCTGCGGTGGTTAGGGGTCAGTTGCTCATCGCTCGAAGGGGGTCCGCCCACGTCGAGATCGATTTGTCGGACAGCGGCTCAACCATCCGCCTTCGCCACCCCGACCGGGCAGGAAACCCCCGTCCCCCCGATCCCGCAGTACCCGCCCGGATTCTTGTCGAGGTACTGCTGGTGATACCCCTCCGCCGCATAAAAGGGACGCCCTTCCGCCGGCAGGATCTCCGTCGTGATGGTGCCGTGGCCGGAGGCCGTGAGGCGCTGTTGGTACGCGGTGCGGGACGCTTCGGCCGCGGTGGCCTGCTCGGGGGTGTGGGTGTGGATCGCCGAGCGGTACTGGGTGCCGACGTCGTTGCCCTGGCGGAAGTGCTGGGTGGGGTCGTGGGACTCCCAGAAGGTCTTCAGGAGGCGTTCGTACGAGATGAGGGCGGGGTCGAAGACCACGCGGACCGCCTCGGTGTGGCCCGTGAGGCCCGAGCAGACCTCCTCGTACATGGGGTTCTCGGTGTGGCCGCCCTGGTAGCCGACCAGGGTCGTCCAGACACCCACCGGGAGCTGCCAGAACTTGCGTTCGGCGCCCCAGAAGCAGCCCAGGCCGAAGTCGGCGACCCCGTAGGCCTCGGGGTAGGGGCCGAGCAGCGGGGTGCCGAGGACGGTGTGCCGGTCGGGGACCGTGAACGCCGGCTCGGAACGGCCCTTCAGCGCCTGCTCGGCGGTGGGCAGGACGGGCGTACGGCCGAACAGCATGACGCGGACTCCTTCGTGGCATGGCGCGGGGCGGCACCGAGAACAACGTTTCCGTGCCGCCCCCCATTCCGACAAGCCCGGCGTCAGACCAGTGTCGGATCGACGTCAGACCAGCGTCAGCCCGACACCGCCTCCGCCGCGTTCGCCACGCTCAGATCCCGCATCCGGCAGAACTCGCCCGCCGGATCACCCCGGTAGCGCCACGGCAGCGCGTCCACATACCCGTCCACCAGCCGGAACTGCTCCACCGCCGCCTCGTCCCGGTCCTGGAGGCACAGGTAGTACGCCAGCAGGTGGCGCACCTCCACCACGTGCGGATGGGACGGATCGGCGGCGGCCACGTCCGCGAGCGCCGCGTCGACCAGGGCCCGCATCTCCGGCGTACCGTCGGCGTCCGCGGAGTCCGACTCGTCGTGCTCGAAGTGCGCGATCAGCGGGAACACCGTCATCAGGCTGCCCAGCGGCGCCTTCGCGGCGGCCTCGGCCGCGAAGTCCCGCGCCAGTTTCTCGGAGCCGCGCCACTTCGCGCACCAGTACTGAAGCGCCATGTAGTGGGCCGAGAAGTGGTGCGGGGCGCGGTCGGTGATCTCCTGCCAGAGGCGGTCCATCTCGGCGTGCGGATAGCCGAGGCCCAGCGCCGTCGCGATCTGCGCCGAGTACGGCACCGGGTCGCCCTCGACGGCGAGCGCGACCGCGCGGGCGTGGTCCTCGCGGGACTGGGCCATCACCCGGTGGAAGCCCTCGAACTGCTCGGAGGTCGTGTGCTTCGCCCGCTTCGCACCGCGGATGCTCGACGCCAGCGCCACCGTGCTGCGCGCCCGCACCAGGGCCGCGCCCGGGTCGTCGGGGCGGGCGGTCTCCCAGGCCAGCAGCCAGGTGTCGTCCTCGGCGGCGACGTTCGCGAGCCATGAGCTGTGGACGGAACGGTAGTTCCAGTCCCGTTCGGCGGCCGTCGTGTCCATCAGGGCCGCGGCGGGCTGCCAGTCGCCGGCCCTGGCCGCGTCGAGCGCCGCGGTGAGCGCGGCCGGAATCGGCCCCGCGGAGTCCTTCTTCTGCTGCTCGGGCGGCAGCAGCCCGAGGGCGGCGGCCGCGGCGGGCAGCTCGTACGGCTTGTCGGCGTCGTCGTCGGAGTCGTCCGCTCCGCGCCAGCCCTCGACCGCGCCCTGCACGATGGCCTTGAGGAAGTACAGCCCCAGCGCGAGCAGGGGGAGTCCGATGAGGGCCAGGACGACCCAGAGGATGATCACAGGGCACCTCGGTGCTGGGAGTCGTGAGCGAGCAGCGCCCGCAGTAGGGCGGTGTCGGGAACGTCGGCGACCGCCGGGGCGACCACCTCGTCGAGATCGGTCTCGGTGCCGTCGGCGGCGGGCGGCAGATGCGGGATCGCGGACCGCTCCCAGGAGAACTCCCAGCGCAGCAGCGAGCGCGCGTTCAGCTCGCCCAGGGCCATGCCCGCGAGCGACTTGTGCAGGGTCGGCCGTACGAACTCACGGAACACCCGGCCCTGAGCGGCGGCCGCCTCGTCGGACAGCGGCAGCCGCTTCGCCAGCTGCCACAGCCGGCCGTCCTCGATCAGGTCGAGCAGCGCGGGCAGCGTCGGCTGCTCCTTGGTGTACTCGACGTACGCCCGGTGCAGCGGCGTGGTGCCGGCCCGGAACGACTCCGCCATCACCAGATCGAGCAGCTCCTGCCAGTCGGCGGTACGGCGGAACGCCCGCACCTCCTCCGACAGGACCGCGTCCTCCAGCTCCGTCAGGGTCCGCCGCGCGTCGGTGAGGAGGTCGAGGGCGGCGCCCCGGGCCTCGTCCGCGCGTCCGTCGTCGGGCAGTTCCTCGATCCGGCGGACCCGCTCGGCCATCGGCGGATGCGAGTCGTACGGCGATGTCGGCCCCGTCGGCAGACCGCCGCGCATCTCGACCAGCTCCAGCTGCCGGGCGCTCAGCATCCGGTCGAAGCCGCCGAACATCTCCCCGCGCGGCGGCAGCAGTTCCTGGCCGGTGCCCAGGGTGGCGTAGCAGTTCATGTAGTAGCCGAACGCCCCGTCCAGCACCGGGATCTCCCGCAGCGCCGACGCGGTGGCGTCCCGTCCGGCGATCCGGGCGGCCGCGGCATCGGCGGCGTACTCCTGGCGGCGGGAGACGGAGAGCGTGGCGCGGAAGTACAGCTTGGCGTAGCCGATGTAGATCTGTGCCATCGCGCGGTACGTGATGCCCGCGCCGGCGGTGTCGACCTCCTTGGCCCGCTTGCCCTTCGCCTCGGCCTTGGCGTTCTTCTTCTCCTGCTTGGCCTGCTCGCGCGCGGCCGTGTTGTCGGCGCGCTGCTCGAAGTGCGTGATGGTGCGCAGCACTTGGGCGCGGCCGCGCACGGTGAGGGCGGCGAGCCGGGTGTCGGAGTTCGAGTAGTGGCCCAGCTCGTGCGCCAGGACCGCCCGCAACTGGGCCTGCGACAGCCCTTGCAGCAGCGGTACGCCGAGGTAGAGGCGGCGCGGTCCGGGGAGCAGGCCGAGCAGCCGGGCGTCCTCGGCGACGGCGGCGTTGACGTCGGCGGTCAGGACGATCCGGGACGGGGCGGTGGTGCCGACCTCGTCGGCCAACTCCTTCACCGTCCGCCACAGTTCCGGCTCGTCGGCCTCCGTGACGGGCAGGCCCGCGTCCTCCTCGTCCGGCGGCGTGCGCAGCATGAACAGGCCGCGCACCAGCGGGATCGCCAGCAGTACGGAGACGAGGACGAGCTTCCCCGAGAGACTGGCCGGGGCGTGCAGGATCAGTAGGTAGTCAGCGCCGGCGAGCAGGGCCAGCAACAGGACGCCGAGCAGATAGAAGCCGGCGAGCAGCAGAAGAGCGCGCAGCGCACGCAGAGTCGTGCCCATCGGGCAGAGGTCCCCCCACAGGACGGATCACAGGACGGATCACTGGATCACAGGAATCACGGAACGACCCGGCGGGTCAGCGGAGGCACAAGGCGTGCTCATGACCAACACGGGTGAGCGCGGAGTATGACCGACCGGTCCGCCATCAGGCAAGACGCGCCCGAGGAACGGAATACGGTCCGACCGGGGAGGGGCTACGGCGTCACTGCGTGATCGTCGCCGGACTGCCGCCGTTCGCCTCGTACCCCGCCACCGCCAGCGCCCGGTATATCGCGAACTCGGCGGCCGGGTCGGCGGACAGCGTCCAGGGCAGGGCGCCGACATGGCCGTCGATGTGCACGAGCTGGCTCATCGCCTCCGACCAGCGCTCGGCGCGCACCAGGAAGAAGACCAGCAGGTGGCGGACATGGGCCAGCATCGGGTCGTCGGCGCGGGCCGAGTGGACGGCGTGCAGCGCGCCGTGGATCGCCTTGGTCACGACCTCGCTCCGGTAGAAGCCGCTGACCAGGTTCACCTCCGGCAGGTGCTCGAAGACCGCGAACAGCGGCATCGCGGCCAGCAGCGAGCCGTGCGGTGCCCGGGCGGCCGCCGCCTCCGCGAAGCCGTACGCCAGCTCCCGCGAGCCGTGCCACTTCTCGCACCAGTAGTGCAGCGCGGCCAGATGCGCCCCCATGTGGGCCGGGGCCCGGTCCAGGATCTTCAGCCACAGCTGCTCGAACTCCGCCTGGGAATAGGCCAGTCCGCGCGCCACGGAGAGCTCGACGAGGTACGGGACCGGGTCACCGGGAGCCAGCAGCGCCGCCTCGCCGCACGCCGACCTCGCCTCCTCCATGATGATCCGGAACTCGTCCGTGCCCGGCGTCGAGGTCCGCCACGCCTGCTGCACCAGGAACTCCGCGTGCACGGCCGCGCCGCCCGCGTCCTTGGGCTGCTCGGCCCGCCACACCCGCAGCCACTGCCCGCCGGGCGACTCGCTGACCCCGCCCGGCCGCTGCCGCAGCTCCAGCGAGGCGGCCCCGGCGAAGGCCTGCACCCGCTGCCAGCGCGGCTCGCCCTCCCGCTCGGTGCCGGCCAGCAGCTGCGCGGCCGCCTTGTAGTCCTGGGTGCGCTGCACCAGGTCCAGGACGTCCAGCAGGTCCTGGTCGGGGCCGGGCATGCGGATGTCCAGCTCCTCCTGCCGCACGAAGCCGTAGTTCGCCGGGTCCGCGGCGTCCGGGTGGCCCGCCGGAACCTGTTCGATCCCGCCTCGCCTGCGCCGCAGGAACGGGAGCAGCACGAAGCCCAGCAGGACCGCCGCCATCAGGACCCAGAGAAATTCCATGCCTCAAGGGTTCCAGACGCCGCCGACAATTGCCCAACCCGGTCGCCCGCCTGTGGAAAACCCGCCCGGGACCGGCGCGCACCCCTGTGGAAAACCCGTCGGACCAGCGCCGGCGCCTGGGGAAAACCCTTCCGTACGACCGTCCCGCCACCGTCGTCCGACATCGGCCTCCCGAGCGGACTACCCTCGGAGCCCATGAGCGACAGGCACATCAGTCAGCACTTCGAGACCCTCGCGATCCACGCGGGCAACACCGCCGACCCCCTCACGGGCGCGGTCGTCCCGCCGATCTACCAGGTCTCGACCTACAAGCAGGACGGCGTGGGCGGCCTGCGCGGCGGCTACGAGTACAGCCGCAGCGCCAACCCGACGCGCACCGCCCTGGAGGAGAACCTCGCCGCCCTCGAAGGCGGTCGCCGAGGCCTCGCGTTCGCGTCCGGACTGGCGGCCGAGGACTGCCTGTTGCGTACGCTGCTCAGCCCCGGCGACCACGTGGTCATCCCCAACGACGCGTACGGCGGCACGTTCCGCCTCTTCGCGAAGGTCGTCGCCCGCTGGGGCGTCGAGTGGTCGGTCGCCGACACCAGCGACCCGGCCGCCGTACGGGCCGCGATCACCCCGAAGACCAAGGCCGTGTGGGTGGAGACCCCCTCCAACCCGCTGCTCGGCATCACCGACATCGCCGCCGTCGCCCAGATCTCCCGGGACGCGGGCGCCAAGCTCGTCGTCGACAACACCTTCGCGACGCCCTACCTCCAGCAGCCGCTGGCGCTCGGCGCCGACGTCGTCGTGCACTCGCTGACGAAGTACATGGGCGGCCACTCCGACGTCGTGGGCGGCGCGCTGGTCACGGCCGACGAGGCGCTCGGCGAGGAACTGGCGTACCACCAGAACGCGATGGGCGCGGTCGCCGGGCCCTTCGACTCCTGGCTGGTGCTGCGCGGCGCCAAGACGCTGTCGGTGCGCATGGACCGGCACAGCGAGAACGCCACGAAGGTCGCCGACATGCTGACCCGGCACGCGCGCGTGACGCGGGTGCTCTACCCGGGCCTGGAGGACCACCCCGGTCACGAGGTCGCCGCCAAGCAGATGCGGTCCTTCGGCGGCATGGTCTCCTTCCGGGTCGAGGGCGGCGAGGAGGCGGCCGTCGAGGTCTGCAACCGCGCCAAGGTGTTCACGCTCGGGGAGTCCCTCGGCGGTGTCGAGTCGCTGATCGAGCACCCCGGCCGGATGACGCACGCGTCCGTGGCGGGCTCGGCGCTGGAGGTCCCGGGCGACCTCGTGCGGCTGTCCGTGGGCATCGAGAACGTCGACGACCTGCTGGAGGACCTTCAGCAGGCGCTCACCCGCTAGACCCCGGCCGCAGCCGGACTCACCAGCCCCTCAGCGGTGGAGTCGTCTCCGAGGGCGGCTCCACCCACGGCTGCACCGTCAGCGCCCACACCAGGAACGCGACGCTCGCGGCGAACAGCAGCAGCCACAAGGCCCGGCGGGCCACCGTCCGGCGCCGCAGCATGCGCGAGCCGCGCCGTACGACCTCGGAGTACAGGTCGGCCGGCACCGCGGGCGACGCCCGCTCCATGAGCTGCCGTACGGCCGCTTCCCGCTGGGTCCGGTTCACGGGCGCCTCCGGAACGGCCGCCCGATGCGGCACCGCCTCATGACACCGTCACCTTGACCCCCTGCACCGCCGGAGCCGGCCCGCGCGGTGGGTGCAGCAAGGTCGCCGTCGCCCGGTCGCAGATGGTGTGGACGCGTTCCGTGGGCAGACCCAGCAGAGCCGCCGCCTGTTCCTCGGCGACACCCTCGTACAGGCGCAGCACCAGGATCAGGCGTTCCTGCGGAGCGAGGCGGGACAGCGGGCCGACGGGGTGGGGACGGCCCGGGAGGAGGCCTCCGTGGTGACGCCACGCCCCATGGGCGAAGCGCAGCGCGAGGTACTGGCGGGCCCGGTCGTACGGGTCCTCACCGCGCAGCCGGTCCCAGCACGCGTACGTGTGGGCCAGGGACAGCGTCAACAGGCGGCGCGCGCGAGGGTTGTCGTCCGGTGCCTCCGCCGTGAGAAGCGTCGCGGCGTGCAGCAGCCGCCCCGCCGCGCCCGCGACGAACGCCTCGAACTCCCGGGCCCGACGCGCGCCCTGGGACACCTGCCGTTGCCGCACCGCACCTCCCCGACTACGAGGACCCGGTCTCATATGAGGCCCGCCGCGGCCGTCCGGTCAAGGGGTGGGGCAGCACACGCGTGTGGACCGCGCTACGACGACTGCGCCTCCGGGCCCGGCACGCCCTGCGCCGCCATCCGGGAGGAGAGCGCCGAGTTGAAGCGCGTGAGGAGCGTGCAGAACGCCTCGCGCTCCTCCGGCGCCCAGTCGTGTGTCAGCTCGGCCATCAACTGACGCCGGGAGGAGCGCACTTCCTCCAGACGGGACAGCCCGCGCGGGGACAGCTGGAGCACCACCGCCCGCCCGTCCTCGGGGTGCGAGGTCCGCTTGACCAGCCCGGTGTCGACGAGTGGAGCCACCTGCCGGGTGACCGTCGACGAGTCGATCCCCATGCTGGCCGCGAGCGCCTTCACGCCCATCGGACCTTCCTTGTCGAGCCGGTTGAGCAGCAGGTACGCGGCGCGGTCCATGGAGTTGCGCACCTGCCCGACCCCGCCGAGGCGGGTCTGTTCGGCACGACGGGCGAAGACCGCCACTTCGTGCTGCAGGGTGTCGAGAAGACCGGTGTCACCGAGGGTCGTCATGTCCATCGACATTTCAGGTGTTGTGGGCATGGCCGGGGGCTCACTTCATGAAGGGCTGCAAGGTTGGGGGACAGGGTACGCGGCCGGGCGGCGGGCCGTACCAGCGCTGCGCAAACCCGTCTCGGACGTTGGTCACAGCGCGAGTCCGCACGTGTGAACTGCGAGACTTGAGTCATGAACTACCGCAAGGCCCACGCCGTGCCGCAGGTGACGCTCGACGACGTGCGCGGCGCGCAGAAGATGCTGACGGGCGTGGCGCGGACGACGGCCATGGAGGGCAGCCGCCATCTGACCCAGCTGGTGGGCGCGCCGGTGCACTTCAAGTGCGAGAACCTCCAGCGGACGGGATCGTTCAAACTCCGCGGCGCCTACGTCAGGATCGCCGGCCTGCTCCCCGAGGAGCGGGCCGCGGGTGTCGTCGCCGCGAGCGCCGGCAACCACGCACAGGGCGTCGCCCTGGCGTCCACGCTGCTCGGCGTGCGCTCCACGGTGTTCATGCCGAAGGGCGCCCCACTGCCGAAGATCAGCGCCACCAAGGAGTACGGCGCCGAGGTGCGCCTGCACGGCCAGGTGGTCGACGAGACCCTGGCCGCCGCCCAGGAGTACGCGGCCGAGACGGGCGCGGTGTTCATCCACCCCTTCGACCACCCCGACGTCATCGCGGGCCAGGGCACGGTCGGCCTGGAGATCCTGGAGCAGTGCCCGGAGGTGCGCACGATCGTCCTCGGCATCGGCGGCGGCGGACTCGCGGCCGGCGTCGCGATCGCGGTGAAGGCGCTCAGGCCGGACGTGCGGATCGTGGGCGTCCAGGCGGCGGGCGCGGCCGCGTACCCGCCCTCACTGGCGGCCGGGCGCCCGATCTCGATCGAGAACCCCGTGACCATGGCCGACGGCATGAAGGTCGGCCGGCCCGGCGACGTGCCGTTCGCGATCGTCGGCGAACTCGTGGACGAGGTCCGCACGGTGACGGAGGACGAGCTGTCCGCCGCCCTGCTGCTGTGCCTGGAGCGGGCCAAGCTGGTCGTCGAACCGGCCGGCGCGAGCCCGGTCGCGGCGCTGCTGAGCGACCCGGGCGCCTTCGAGGGCCCGGTCGTCGCCCTGCTGTCCGGCGGCAACGTCGACCCGGTGCTGCTCCAGCGGGTCCTGCGCCACGGCATGTCCGCGCAGGGCCGCTACCTGGCCGTACGGCTCAGGCTGACGGACCGGCCCGGTGCCCTCGCGACGCTTCTCGGGGTGTTGTCAGTGGTCGACGCTAATGTCCTCGACGTGAGCCATGTACGGACCGATCCACGGCTCGGGCTCGCGGAGGCGGAGGTCGAGCTGCACCTTGAGACGAAGGGGCCGGAGCACTGCGCCGAGGTCGGCCGGGCCCTGCGCGAAGCGGGCTACACGGTCATCGACTGAGGTCGCGGCCCGGCGCCGGACCCGAGCGTCACTCGTTCGGGTAAGTCCATTGAGAGACGCGATACATCGCGTTATGGTGTGTCTCGTGCCGATCATCGCTCCGCCGCCCGCCGGGCGGAAGAAAACGTACATACCTAGGCTTTCCAAAGAATCCCCGACGACGTGGAGACTCATATGCCAGGCGCCATCTATGCCGAAGGCCTGGTCAAGACCTTCGGCGACGTAAAGGCTCTGGACGGCGTCGACCTCGATGTCCCGGAGGGCACCGTCCTGGGCCTCCTCGGACCGAACGGCGCGGGCAAGACGACGACCGTCCGCTGTCTGACGACCCTCCTGCGCCCCGACAGCGGCAGGGCCGTCGTCGCCGGCCTCGACGTGCTCAAGCAGCCCGACGAGGTGCGGCGCTCCATCGGTCTGTCCGGCCAGTTCGCGGCGGTCGACGAATACCTCACCGGCCGCGAGAACCTCTCGATGGTCGGCCAGCTGTACCAGATGAAGGCCGGCGCGGCGAAGACCCGCGCGGCCGAGCTGCTGGAGCAGTTCGACCTCGCCGACGCCGCCGACCGCCCCGCCAAGACCTACTCCGGCGGTATGCGCCGCCGCCTCGACCTCGCGGCCGCCCTGGTGGTCTCGCCGCCCGTGATGTTCATGGACGAGCCGACGACCGGCCTCGACCCGCGCAACCGCCAACTGCTGTGGGAGGTCATCAAGCAGCTGGTCTCCGGCGGTACGACCCTGCTGCTGACCACCCAGTACCTGGAAGAGGCCGACCACCTCGCCCACGACATCGCCGTCGTCGACCACGGCCGGGTCATCGCCCAGGGCACCTCCGACCAGCTCAAGGCCCGCACCGGCGGTGAGCGCGTCGAGGTCGTCGTGCACGAGCGCGAGCACATCCAGACCGCCTCGGAGGTGCTGCGCGGCTTCGGCAAGGGCGAGACCACGGTCGAGGACCACATGCGCAAGCTCACCGTGCCGGTGAGCGGCGGCGCCAAGCTCCTCGCCGAGGTCATCCGCGAGCTCGACGCCCGCGGCATCGAGATCGACGACA
>Ga0307508_10006017_pt1 | contig 11445 bp, 8 predicted proteins | sample 9_EM_MG_FD_203089 | JGI IMG/M metagenome (GOLD analysis project Ga0307508, IMG submission 203089) | Populus trichocarpa ectomycorrhiza microbial communities from riparian zone in the Pacific Northwest, United States - 9_EM | ecosystem: Host-associated > Plants > Roots > Unclassified | place...
CACCGGAATTCCCGCGGCCCGCGCTCGCCCCGCAACCTCCTGTGCCACCCCGGCAACGAAACGAATGGAATCCTGATCCTCCGCCAGACGCCGTTCCGGTCCCTTCTGGGCAAACCGTCCAATGCGGACCGCCAGGCCGACCGGCCGGCCGGAAGCGCGAAGCGCGGCGAAGTCGATCCCCGCGAGCGCCACTCGCGGCGGTTTGACCGAGAGATCAATCTCGGCGGCGAGGGCCACCAGCCCGGAGAGCCCATCCGTCTGCTGCACAGCCGCCTGAACCTCCGGCCCCCAGCTCCGCTGCCAGACGTAGGCTTCCTGCGGCAGTGGGCCGGAGGCCCGAGGGCCGCGGCGGAGCCAGAGGCCGAGGAGGAGAAAGGCGGCGGCGAGGGAGATCAGGACAGCGGTCAGAGGGAGACGGCGCACAGGAGAGAAGAATAGCTTGTCGGATTCTCCCGCGGGTTTCTCAGCGACGAAGAGAGGCTCCGAGGCGAGGAAATGACTCTCCGGGCCGAGGTGCTGTTCGTAGGGGCGATCCACAGGATGCCGTCAGGCACCCTGTGTGGTCGCCCTCAACGGTGCGCGCGCCTCTCTCGGTCCAAATCTCCCCGTGGGGCTGGAGGCTGGCGGTTGGACGGCCTTGGCCTGGAATCCGTGATTTGTTGCACGGAGCCTTCCCCCCACCCAGGGCGGCCACGCAGGGTGCCTGACGGCATCCTGCGGACCGCCCCTACAAAATGCCGACTCCCAAGCCCGCTTTGCACGCTATCCTTCTCTCATGCCAATCCCATCCGCCATCCTCGCAACTGTTCCTCTCCTCCTGACACTGGGGACATCGGCGTCTCTGCTGCAGGCAGCCTGCACCGACGAGGTCCAGAACCGCTGGCTGCAAGGCTGCCTGGCCACAGTCGCCGACTCTCAGCAAGCGGCGAACGGCCTCGCCGTGGACACCGATAGGGTCTTTGTGGCGGAGCGGGATCTGGCGGGCTCGTTTGTCCGGCTGTGCGAGGAGAAGGCGCGGCAGGTCCTCCTCGCCAAGTACGGATGGCCTCCTGCCGCCGCCGACGGCTGCTCGACGGAGAAGCGAGTGGAATGGCTGGACGCCTGTGTGCAGGACGCCCGGGCGATCGTTCCAGGGAGCCCGCGCCGCGCCATCGCGGATCACTTCATGGCGGAGGGCGGCTTCACCGAGATTGGCCAGACAGGTTTCGGCCACCTGCGATGCTCCATGCTCAAGATCGACGTCACCTTCCGGCTCGGCGGCGGCCCCGCGGAATCCCCGGACGACGTGGTGCAGTCGGTGGAGACCTATCTCGGGTTCACGGCCTTCGACTGAGACCCGCCAGGGTCAGACACCGAAGGCGTCGAGGTCGCGCAGCACACAGCGGGCCGCGCCGGCAAAAGGGGCGGAGTCCGCGAAGATCTTCTCGTCGAGGTCTGTCTTGAAAGAGTCGGCCTCTTGCGGGTTGAAGCTGCGGATCTGGAGCCACCTTTTGATCAGAAGGACGACGAGATCGAGATGCTGCTTCCTGCGGTCGCGCAGCCGACGGCGCCGCAGATGAAAGATGTCGATCGTCGCCTCAGCCCGCGGGTCGTCGAGAGTAGGCTCGATTTCTCCATGCGGCGAGTAGCGAAGGCGTGTCTCCGGGTCATCTGCGCAGGGATCGAGGAGGACTGGGCGCTCCAGCCCGAGATCCGCCTCTGGAGTCAGAGCCCTTCCAGCTTCGTCTTCCAGAGGAAACTGGGTGAGCTTGCCTGCGGTCTCTCCTGCTTCGCGATCGGTCCAGGTCGGATGATCCCGTCTCCTTTGGTTGCAGGCTTCGCAGGCGGGGTAGAGGTTCGGCCATGCGTAGGCGAGCCAGTAGTAGCCGGGATGCTCCGATCGCTCCGCGACGCCTCCCTTGGGCCGAAAGTGGTCGACATCCCATCCGACCTCAGGCAGCGGCGTCTCGCAGTAGGCGCACTTACGATGGAAGAGCTCTTCCAAGGCGACCAGGACGGACAATTGCCGGTAGACGTGCTCGCGGATCCGATGGTCGGCTCTCTCTCTTCGAGCATCCTCCATATGCCGTGCGGCCAACTCGAACCAGGCCGGTTCGGGACGGATCGGCTGGCCTGCGGAGTCGAGGCGCTTCCGGTCGATGAAGATCAAGATGGTGTGGGATCAGAGGTCGTACTTCGCCATGAGCTCTTTGAGCACGCGAGAGGTCTCGTTCTCTTGCTCGGGCAGGCTCTCGAAGGCCCTCATCTCCCGGGCGAGGGAGCGGATCTCGCGTCGCTGATCCGCATCCCGCTCCTCCTTGGGTATAGCGGCGAGCTCCCGGTAACGGGCAAGCTTCTCCCGGGTCTCCGTCCCATAGACCTCGCTGTCGAAGAGATTCGGATCGGAGAGCATGTCTTCGACGGAGTAGCCCAGATAGTCCGGGGTCGGTGCCATGACGACCTGATCACCCTCTCTGCGCAGGACAATAAGTTCCTCCGGCGCTGCGTCGAGGGCAACGAGAGGGCTGTGCGTCGTCGCGAAGATCTGCATTTTGGGGAACAGGTCGGACAGCCGAGGGAGGATCTCCGCTTGCATCGAAGGATGGAGGTGCTGCTCGATCTCATCGATCAGGAGGATGCCGCGGATGTGACCCTCCTCGTCGAGCGCTTCGGCTTGCATCGCCCACGCATAGAGGTCGAGAAGCCAACTGAAGGTCAGGCGATACCCGTCCGCCCAAGTCTCCAGTGGGATCTCGCCGCCGACCGTTGGGCCGGAGACGATGACTCCGCCGCCGGGGCGAGGCGCGATCTCGTCTTCCTCCGCGAGCCCGAGAGCCCGCTTCAGGCCGCGCAGGGTCCTGTCGTAGATCTGTGTTCCAGACAGTGACTGGAGACGCCGGAGAGTGAGTTCGGGGTCGGCCAGGGCTTGGTCGTAGCGGAACAGCGTCGCAACTGCAGCCGAGACCCGGTAGCCCTGCTGAGTCGAATCAGGGCGCGTCCCAAACCGGCCGGCCCCGTAGCCGCAGACGAAGAGGTCCGGCTCCGGACTGACTAGCAGAGTGGGTACTTTGGGTCCCGTGTCGTCGATTAGGAATTCTTCGTCTCTTCGCCGCCGAAGCCCCCAGGAATGGACGTGGCCGACACCGAAATCAAGCCTGATCCTGCCCGCATTGGCTTCTTGAGCCAGAACGCTCCCTAAAGGCTCTCCGAGCAACCGGTTTGCCTCTGGCTTGCCTGCTATCCCCAAGGCGATGGCACGGAGGAGCGTCGACTTGCAGGTTCCGTTCTTGCCGATGATCAAGGTGCGCCGGCGCGGGCCTTGAGGCGTCCGAAGGTCGATCTCGAGCTCGCGAAACCCTCGGATGTTCGTGAGATGGATCTCATCGAGATGGAAGGGTTGGCTGCGATCCTGTCCTGTACCGGTCACGAACGACATTCTACGCCACGCCATACTCGCAAGGCTCATGCCGCACCGCGTTAATCCTCTTTGCCGCAGCTTGACGTAAGTCCCCTCCTGTGGCACGCTAGCCCTAGGCGCCGGCCTCGCCGTCCTGGCGTTCGAGGGAGCATTCCACCATGGTCACCGCACTCGTCGACAGCACAACCTTTCCAGCTTCCATAGACGCTCCGAGCCCTCGCATCAGCACCGATCGGCTCGCCCGGTTGGCACACCGCGTCACCGTCCTCCCCGAGACGCATGAGAGCATCGCCGTCCATGCTCCGGCGACCAGCCGGCTCCTGGGAACTGTCCCCAAGGGGACTCCCGCGGACGTCCGCGAGGCCGTGCGGCGGGCTCGCAAGGCGCAGGAGGACTGGTTTCATCGCACGGTCGCCGAGCGGGCGGCGCCGATTCTTCGTTTCCATGACTTGATCATCGAGCGGCAGGACGAGGTTCTCGACCTCATTCAGCTCGAATCGGGCAAGGCGCGCAAGCATGCGTTCGAAGAGGTGGCGGACACCGCCATCGTGGCCCGCTATTACTCGCATCACGCCGAAGGGCTCCTCGCGCCGCGGCGCCGGCAGGGGGCGCTGCCCGCCATCACCGCCGCCTGGGAGCACCATCAGCCGGTAGGCGTCGTGGGGATCATCGCGCCGTGGAACTATCCACTGTCGCTTGCGGTGACCGACGCGATTCCGGCGCTGCTGGCCGGCAACGGGGTGGTCTTGAAGCCGGACCGCCAGACGCCGTTCACCGCGCTGTGGGCCGTCGAGCTTTTGGAGGAAGCCGGTCTTCCGGCCGGGCTGTTCCAGGTGGTCACCGGCGAAGGGTCGGTGTTGGGGACGCCGCTCATCGAGGAGTGCGATTTCCTGGCCTTCACCGGCAGCACGGCGACCGGCCGCAAGGTGGCGCGGCAGGCGGGGGAGCGGCTGATCGGCTGCGCGCTGGAGCTGGGCGGGAAGAACCCGATGATCGTCCTCGCCGATGCCGATCTCGAAGCGGCGGTGGCCGGGGCCGTGCGCGGCTGTTTCAGCAGCGCCGGCCAGCTTTGCATCTCGATCGAGCGCCTCTACGTCCACGATTCGCTGTACCACAGCTTCGTGGAGCGCTTCCTCGCCGAGACCCAGGCCCTCCGGCTCGGCACTGCTCTCGACTACGACTCCGACATGGGCTGCCTGATCTCCGCCGACCAGTTCGCCAAGGTCGACGCACATGTGCAGGACGCGGTCGCCAAGGGCGCGCACGTCCGCTCCGGCGGCCGGCCGCGTCCGGATCTCGGCCCGACGTTCTATGAGCCGACCATCCTGACCGGCGTCACCCCGGAGATGACCCTCTTCCGCGAGGAGACGTTCGGACCGGTGGTGGCGGTCTACCGTTTCGAGTCCGTCAACGACGCCATCGAGCAGGCGAACGCCAGCGAGTATGGTCTCAACGCCAGCCTGTGGACCCGCGACACCGACCTCGGCCATCGTATCGCCGCCCGGCTGCGGGTGGGAACGGTGAATATCAACGAAGCGTATGCCGCGGCCTGGGCTTCCGTCGACGCTCCCATGGGAGGCTTCAAGAATTCGGGGCTGGGCCGCCGGCACGGCGCCGAAGGCATTCTCAAATACACCGAGCCGCAAACCATCGCCATCCAGCGCGGCATGCCTCTCGCCGCGCCGGCGGGGGTTGCGGACGAGGTCTTCAGCCGCGCGATGAGCGCCACGCTCAAGGCGCTGCGGCACATCCCCGGCCTGCGCTGAGCGCTCTCGGGGACCATCGAGGAGAACGATCATGGCCAAGCTCTTCTTTACCGGCTTCCCCGGTTTCCTGGGATCCGAGCTCGTTCCGCGCATTCTGCTGCGCTCAGAAGGCGACGAGGCCGTCTGCCTCGTGCAGCCCAAATTCGCCACACTCGCCCGCCAGCGCGTCCGGGAGATCGAGGCCCGCGAGCCACGCTGCGCCGGTCGCATCCACCTCGTCGAGGGTGACATCACCCGCTCCGGCCTCGGTATCTCCGGCATGGCGGACACCGGCTCCCTCCTGCGCGAGACGGCCGAGATCTACCACCTCGCCGCCGTCTACGACCTGAGCGTCCGCCGCACCGTCGGCATGAAGGTCAACGTCGAAGGCACCCGGCACATGCTGGACTTCGCCGAAGATTGCGCAAACCTGCGCCGTTTCCAGTACGTCAGCACCTGTTACGTCAGCGGCTGCTATGCCGGCATCTTCCGTGAGACCGATCTGTGCAAAGGGCAGGCGTTCAACAACTTCTATGAAGAGACCAAATACCTGGCGGAAGTCGACGTCCAGGAGCGGATGAAGGAAGGCTTGCCGGCCACCATCTACCGTCCGGCGATCGTCGTCGGGGACAGCCGCACGGGCGACACCCAGAAGTACGACGGTCCCTACTTTGCCATCCGCTGGCTCCTGAAGCAGCCCGGCATTGCCATCATGCCGGTCGTCGGCGACGCGACGCGCTGCCGCCTGAACCTCGTGCCGCGCGACTTCGTCATCGGGGCGATCACCTACCTGAGCGGTGAGGAGAAAGCAGTGGGGAAGGTCTACCAACTCGCCGATCCCGATCCGCTGACCATCGACGAGGTGCTCACCGCGGTGGCCAAGGCGACCGGCCGTCTGATGATCCGGGTGCCGCTGCCGGTGGGAATCGCCAAGGCGGCGATCGATTGGGTGCCGGGCGTCTACCGTCTGATGCAGATCCCGTCGTCGAGCATCGACTACTTCGTGCACCCGACCTTCTACGATCCGTCGAATACCCTGGCCGACCTCAAGGGTACCGATCTGCAGGTGCCGCCGCTCCGCTCCTATCTGCCGACCCTGGTCTCGTTCATGCGGGTCCACCCCGAGTTGGGGTCGGAAGCGATGGCCTGATCTGTCTGAGCGCCGGTCTGAGAGTCAGTGCGCCCGCGTCGCGAAAGCGGCGAGGGCGCGCTCGAAGCTCTGCTCGATCGCGTCGTCGTAGTCAGACTCCTCGGCCGGCACTCCCTGCCACTGCCGGGCCAAAGACCGGCTGCACTCCTGGCATCCGGAGAGAAGATGTTTCAGGACGGCCCTACGCTCCGTCACATTGGCCGAGCCCTCGGCGAAGCGGTCCAGGGCCGCCTGCGAGACCGGGTGCTGCGAGGGCCGACTCCACAGCATCGTCCCCGGGAGCGGAGAGCCCCCCTTGGGAATCAGGGGGAGAATCATCAAGTCCATCGCCATGCCTCCTTGCGCGGTTCCAACGTTGGGAGCACAGAATATGGACTGCTTCCCGTGGAGACCCAGACCCGGAAGGATGGAACGGCGTGCCCGGAAGGAGGGCAGGAAACCTGCCCGATAAGGTGGGGCAGATGAAGAAACCGATCCCCGAATCACCGCTGGCGCGGTAGCCGGCTCGGGCGAGGATCGCACCCGGGCTGGATGATCGGGGATCGGTAGTGCCGCGAGAGGGGGCTACGCGGCGAAGAGAACGTCAGGCGTCGGGATCTGCACCGGGGGGTGCGTTGCCCGCTCGCCGGAAGGCTGGCAGCATCAGTCCGCTTCCAGCGTCTCGGGCGCCTCCTGGGCGGCCGTTTCGGGGAATACACCTCGTCTGCGCGGAGCTGGACGCTGGGCGACGAGACGAGCTGGGCTGTCAGGAGGTTCGCTTCGAGAGCGCGAGAAGTTGACCAACGCGCCATGCGGAGCATGGTACTCCTCTCCGACGGATAGCGCAAACCCTGAACAGCAGATCAAGGAATATTGGTAAGAGCGTGGGCGATGCGAAGCCCTGCGCTCGTCCTGCGGAGCCTCGCCGGTCTACGATCTCACCGTGTACTCCGCCCAAGACCGGCAGTAGAGAAACGCGGTCAGCCAGCCTTCAAACAGCGCAGCAAGGTAAGTCTACATTGCTGCGCCGCCTCGGAACATTGCCGCGTTACCCCTCCAGTTTGCTGCGCTTCAACGGAAGTATGACTTCTGGTCTCGGGAGGTGGAAGCCGGTAACCTTGAGGCGCAGCAAGGTTACGGTACATCTTTGCATTGCAGAAGTGCGGTGCAGCAAGATGGACTCGCGTCGCTGCGTTGCGACTTGACATCGCAGCGCCGTATCTCGATGTTGCTGCTCTGTCGGGTTGTATTGCTGCGTTGCCGACCGACGTTGCCGCGATATATCTTGTCATTGCTGCGTTTCCGATCTACCTTGCTGCGTCATGCGGTTGCATTGCTGCGCGGTAGGAATGCAGCGCAGCGATGTCACCTTGCATTGCTGCGCTGTAGCCATGCGGCGAGCGTTGTCCTAGTGCAGAGAGGGAAGGTTCCATGACGTCGCTGCGAATGACTTCGACGTCGCCGCAGTCTTTCGACGCAGCGCAGCAAGCCGGTAGTGAGTTGCCGCGCTGAAGAGGAGCCTTGCTGCGTTTTCCCCGTGCAGCGACAGATCGGAGGGTTGCTGCATCGCGGCGGCGTCCGACACGCAGTGCTTGTCGGTTCACATTGCCCCGACGGCAGGTTGTATCCTTATCCTCTGTGATCTCTTCGACCGAGGTGCCGCGCTTCCGACGCGAGTCTGACGCGAGTCCTTGAATCCGCGCCTGGTCACGGGCTCCCGCCGCGGTTATCGGGAGGCGATGTCGCGAGTTTTTTGGATTGCGCGCCCTAAACGGCGGAAGGCAACTTGCTTTTTGCTGCGGTTTATAGGCGGCAGCTTCTTGACCAGCGAGGTTCCGCGGGCGGTCGGGAAGATCCAGGTGGCTTTGCCCCCGGAGCGACGTCGGACAATCAGACCGGCTGCCTCCAACTTCTGGCCGAGGTTGGACACCTGCTGAATGGAAAGCTTCAGCTTGTCGCTGATCTCGGTCGGACGTAGCGGCTTGCCATGTTGAACCAAGAGCCCGAGCACCTCAGCCGCCCGGCCTTCCACCGCTTCGAGTCCCTCCGCCAGACTCGGCTGGGCCTTCGCGCCTTCGAGTAGCTCCAGCAGATAGGGCCAGAGGAGGTTCCAGGGCCCTCGGCCCTCCCTCTTGACCCAATGACAGGCTTCCAACAATGCAGCGAGGAGGCCATCTACATCCTCGTCTCGGTTCTGAATGTAGTTGACGAGGTGCCAGCGGAGGTGAAGGTCGAGAGCTTCCAATGCTTCGCTCTGGCCAGCCGCGACGAGCTCACGGGCCCTGCCGACTGCTTCGCGGGGTTGGAGATCGACGAAAACGATAGAAGACATCCTGGGAGCCTCCTCCAGGCGCGTCTCGTGTAGCGTCTGGGGAACGTCAGGTCAATCCTAACAGTTCACGGATGGTAAACAAAGCGAGGTGGTCTGACAAGAGCTGGCCGCCTCCCCGGAGGCCTTTCCTGGCGGGCACGTAGGCGAGAGCCCGTTGCCGCCGGGAGCGGAGGCCGATCTGCTTCAGGAGCCAGGCGCTGTTCGCGACGAAGGTGGTGGTGCGGCTCTGGGTGCCGAGCTCGCGGGCGCGGCTGTAGAAGGGCCCCATCCGCGGCGTCATGGCGGGGACAAAGAGGAGGTTGACCCGGGCCTGTACCAGGAGATCGCGGAGCTGGGTGCCGCAGAAGTCGAGGCAAATCGGGGTGGCGAGCCTACCGAGAGCGGTCTCGGTGATTTGGAGCGAAGCGCTCGTGCTGATGTCCTCATAGCCACCCCGTTCATCGATCCCCAGCTTCTTCAAGAGGTCGGGGTGCATCCGCCGGGCTTGCTCGCCGGGGATCCCGTAGGAGGTGCATTTGTCCTGCGAGACGACGAGGTCGCCGAAGCCGTCGAGAATGCTGCATCGGTTGGCACGGCCGAGGCCGGCATCCATGTGGAAGCTTCCAGCGACGATCAGGAGCGGGTGGAGGGTGGTGTTCTTCGTCTTGAGGAGGAGGCTGAGGTGCCCGAGCAGGCTGGTATCGAGGGTCAGCTCGGGGAAGCAGAGCAGGTCGATTCGTTCGCGGGCACAGGTTGCCAGCATCGTCTCCAGGATCTCTCGCGCCTCGGCCAGTCCTTCAGGGACCATGCCTACGAATCGGTAAGGGGTGCCGCGGACGGCGTGGCAGCGATCGCTGTCCGGCCAGATGACGTAGTCGAGGTCCGCGAACGGAGAGGCGACACCGATGCGCAAGTCTCCAGACTGCAGCCGGAGCCCCAATTCCTGGGACACGGAGAGGTCGAGTCTCCCGATCTCGGGTTGGACGGCCTCGTGTTCAAGAGGGACCAGATGCCACCAGAGGTCGAGGACCGCGCGCGGATCGTTCTCCAGATCCCCTGTGCCTCGGCCGAGGCGTCGATTGGCGGGGATGAGATCTTCTATCGGGCACTGCGGTGGCGTGAGGAAGAGAGTCCTGCCTCCTCCAAGCTCGTCGGGCAACTTGGCCTGGGTGGCCATGACCTCTTGATGTCGCTCCCGGTGGAATCGGTCGAGTGCCTGCAACACCGTGGCGGAGAAGACGAGAAGGCGGTCCGTCTCGCGCTCCGGAATCCAGCGGATCTTCTCGGCGAGCTTCGTAGCCCAGGCCGGTTCCTGCATAAGCAGGCTGATCTGCATGTCGAGATCAGCGGCCCATTGTTGCCAGGCAGGCTCCCGGAGACAGTTCCGGATCCCGATCACACACCGCGCCACCACACGATACAAAAGCGCGTGCAGCTCCAGCCGGGTGGGGAGCGGATCGCGGGTCAAGGCCGCGAGGAGGAGGGCGCGGGGCCGGTCGAGGGACATGGGCCTTTCGGGAAACGGCGAAATTGTATGGGAGAGGAGGACTTGAACGCTACCGCCGTTCCCCCTTGAGCGACGCCAACACCTTTTTCGCCTGCTCGAGCTGTCCCGGCTCGCTGGTCGTGGCGACGAGGTCTTCGAGGATGGCGATGGCGGCTTTGGGGTCGCGGCCGGCGAGCTCCATGGCTTGGTTGTAGCGGCCGACGAAGCGGTTGTAGGCGAGGACGTGGCGGACTTCGTCGAGACGGGCGAGGAGGGCGGTTTTCTGCTCAGGGGTTGGGGATTGCGCGGCGAGATGCTCGAGGAGCGCGGCGGCGCCTTCGAGGTCGGCTTTTTCGATCAGGTCTTCGACGTCTCTTCTTTTCTCCTGGATCAGCGCGGCGCGGGCTCTTTGCAGCTCGTCCGGGGTGCCGTGGACGGCGAGGACGTGGTCGATGATCTCTTGCGCACGGTCTCTCTGGCCGGTTCTTGCGTAGGCGAGGGCCAGGTTGTAGGCGATGTCGGTGTGGGTGGGCAGGAGACGGTGGGCGGTCTCGAAGGAGCGCAGGGCTTCGGGGAGGAGCGTGTCATCTTGCGCCTGGGCGAAGGCGAGACGCGCCCAGGCTTCTCCGAAGTCGGGCTGGAGGGCGACGGCTTGCGCGAAAGCGCGGCGGGCCTGGCGGAGGTCGTCCGGCCCCGGGGTCCCTTCGAGGAGGGCGAGGCCGTAGAGATATTGGATGACGAAATCGTCCGGCGCTCGGGCGGCGGCTTTTTCGAGCCAGGGGCGGGCCTCTTGCGGATGGCCGGCGAGCGATTCGAGCCAGCCGCGGCCGGCGAGGGCTTGCGGTTGTGCGGGATCCTGGGCGAGGGCGGCTTGGAAGTGCTCCGCGGCCGCCGGCCGGAGCGACGGATCGAGGCTCACGAGGAGGCCGCCGAGGCGCGCCAGCGCTTCCGCCCTGGGAAGATCGCGCCGGGTGATCTGCAACGCCGCGTTCGGTTGCACGGGGACGGTCTTCACGTCGAACAGGTGCTTGCGGACGTAGGCGTGGATCTCTTGTTCGAGCGTCGCGTCGTCGAGCCCGAAGGCGGTGTGGAAGGCGTCCGGGGCGGGTTGGTCGCGGGCCATCTCGCGCAGGTAGTCTGGCGCTTTTGTTTGATGCTGGCTGCCGACCAGCAGGTAGTGGACGAGGGCCCAGGACTCGGCGTAGAAGACGCCGCGGCGCGCGCCTTCGTTGTAATCCGGCGCGGTCTGGTCGATGGCGAAGAGCTGGGCCGGCGGAATCAGAGGATGCTGGCGCAGCCAATAGACGTGCTCGGGGATCAGGATGCCGATTCGCGCTTCGCGGTCGGTGGCCTGGAAGGAGCTGTAGACCTCGGCCA
>Ga0307508_10006018_pt1 | contig 11444 bp, 16 predicted proteins | sample 9_EM_MG_FD_203089 | JGI IMG/M metagenome (GOLD analysis project Ga0307508, IMG submission 203089) | Populus trichocarpa ectomycorrhiza microbial communities from riparian zone in the Pacific Northwest, United States - 9_EM | ecosystem: Host-associated > Plants > Roots > Unclassified | place...
GGCGTCTCTTGCTTGCACTTCCGGGGAATCCCTTCCCTGATCAAACTCCACAACAAGGACGTCATCATTGCTCCCGGTTGATCGACCATGAGGCGAGAATTCCAATGATGTAACCCGGGCTGAATGGCCGGTCAGAGTGTGCTGAGACAGAAGGTCACCATCCCACACGTCTTGTCGCACGTCGACCCCGATGCGAGGGACGGAACGCCACCGATATGACTAAGCTTGAATGGCCCTCCACTGCGCTACAAATGCATACGACAGGCCCCCGTCGTCGGACGGCCTGAGGGTCCGGACAGGATTTTGGTAGTCTCGTCCGAGCTCTGGACGGACGGCGCTAGTAATTTTTATGTAGTATGTCACGTGCTTGTATTCCTATATCTCACTCTGCCGAAGACTCGCCCTCCTACATACCACCACCAGTCCAGGGATTGGACGGACGGCTTGAGTTCTATGTAGTCCCGTCCGAGGCCCAGGACGGACTGAACTGAACTATGCAGAACACTGGTTCACGGACAGGCCACGACTGGGTGATTTTTTTTTGTTTATTCACCACTCGCATGCGACCTGTCTAGATCATGGCGAGATTATGTGCAGTCCGTTTCCTGTCCGCTATCCCTCTAATTCTGTCCTATCAACACCATGAAGTCAGACGTGGGGTACAACAGTGGGGAATTCCCCCCCCCCCCCCCCCCCGACACCCAGCTCCTCAGCCCCCGCCCCCAGCTCCTCCTCCCTCTCCCGCAGCTCTGCCTCCGACACTTCGCTCAGTGTCCTCCTCAGCCGGCACCCGTTTTGCCACATCCGTAGAAGCAAGGGAGTCCAGCACCGCCCGGCTACACCTCTCATCTGCCAGAAGGTCACGGATCTTCCACCTACTCTTCCACCTGCCGGTCTTCTTCTGCACGCCCGCCCACAGAATCTTTTGTTGAGCCTCCCACTCCGGACACACCCTGAAGAGGTGCTCCCGAGTCTGGGTGCGGTACCGGTACCACCAGCACTGACCACGACTGGGTGATGGAGCTGCTGGATACTCGAGGATATGGAAAAACGGGCAATCCTGGTACCAGACAGTGCCTACACTAGACGAAGACAGTGTTCGACATGGTCCTGTGCGTCCATCGGACCGGACTAGACCGAACCTTGGTAGCCCGTCCAGGGGCAGTGTGCTGATGGACTGCAGTCTGCTGCGGGGAAACATAGGGGACCCTAAATTTTCGACTCCTACACACAAAGAGGGAATCTCTGGAGACCCGCCGTCGTCTCTGGGAAGTCGCTTCACTAGTAGTAGGCGTGACATCAGATGACGGGACAGTTCAGTGCTCAGCGGTCTGGCTGTCCCGCGGGTAGAGAACGAGTGAGAACGAGTGACGCGTAATTGGCATTTCAGTGACGGAAAATCGTGCACACACAGCAGAGCACTGGAAAGAGAAGAAGGACAAGATTATCTAAAATTCTGTGCATGGAAGAGTTCTGGGGGCTGCCAGCGAAATAATGCGAGCATTTCTTGTTTTGCGAGTGGGATCGTGGGTTATGGGCCACAGCGTCGCCCATGTATTACTATGAACAGCAGCCCCCAGAAAATAAATTCTTACAACTGGCGATATGGTTAGTCACGTCGTAATCAGGTACGATGGGCGGGGCTTACCGGTATCTATGCTATCTACGATAGCCAAGATTCTGCACCCGAAAATGTTGTTCATACCTCGACCCAATTGGTGCGCGTCGGACCCTGTGTACTATGTATGTCGTACATTTGTCAGCACGGTCTTCTCTGCGGTCACCATGGATCGATAAGTCGCACTCAAACCCGACACGCCGATCAGCTACGTACGACCCCCTGTCCTCTTCCCCGTCGCCTTCGCTATGTATGTATTTCTTCGGGCTCCCCAGATCCCCGCCGCCCGTGAGGAATATCCTAAAAAACTAACCACGGTATCTAGACGGAATCGATTCATGCGTTGGGCACGCTAGTCCGGTTCTGCCATCAGACTAGATAAGAAAATAAATAAAAAAGTGTCTATGGCAACCACTGTTTAGGACTCGAACAATCAATTACGCGTGCAAATCTCCTCCTCGTCTTCTACCATGATACCGCATACGCGTTGTGAGACTGCCCACATACGCATCGCGCACCTACGTTCATACACGATATCTACTGCGATCCCGACACGACATCCACAACGGGCGCGATACTACGAGTCCGACGCGAGTCTGATGCTGCCCAAGCTGGCAAATACCTATAGAGAGATGCTTTACGACAGGAGAAACCCGTCATTGATCGACACTCATTGGACTAACGTACGTGGAAACACAACTCAACGGCAGGGAGCGGTACAAGTTCAACACTGCGAATACCGCCTGCGCAAGAGCAAGGAGGCCGGCACAAATTTTGGAATAAAGGAAGGGCGTGTCGAGAACCCCCGAATGACTACAGTCTACGTCGAAAATTTCTGTTGTCTTGTCGAGGACGATTCGCGCCGAGACGTTATTCGTCTTATGCACTGTGCGTCGTTCGTTTCGCTGTGAGCGCCTCATTAGTCATTACAAATCTGGAAAGGCTAGATACGTACATATTGCGTGCTAGCGGGCCCAACGCATGAATTGATCCGGTGTACTCTACATAGAGTGGATGGGCCAGCGGAATTGCTTCCTATCTGGGCTGCTGCCCCCGCTCGGTTATTCGGCTGCTGATCTTCTCGCTGCACATAAATGCTTACTTCGACGTTGCGAATCCCTGATGAACCAACCCACTTTAGATTACCGGGGTGGAAACGTCATGGTTGGGCACGGGGGCGGGTACATATTGGGGACGGAACCAGCTAGCTACATGTTGTTCCACACAGGACGACGGAGTATCAAGAGTGGATCGATCCATGGCCCCGTGTCGCTTTGCCCTGGTTCCAACTGCTATACACGGCCCACCGTTACATTGCGCCCGGAAACCAGTCCCATCGGGCGGTCAGCTCTCGTATCTGGCGAGCAGGAGGGGGGCGACAAATGCAGTGCGCTTACTGCGATCTTGCACCACAGCTGTGATTTCCGCCGCGCGGAAACGCGGCATCTCCGAGATTGTGGAAATCCCTCACACGCACGCGCGGTCGCTCGCCACCCTTCCCCGCCCTTCCCCGCCCTCCCAGACAAATCCGAACGCCGTAACTGTGTGAGGGGAAGGACCAATTCGGATTCTTCAATTAAGTACGGATGGCAGCCCTCGCTCCTCCTTCTCCTCACCCCCCTCGCTGTTTGTGATACTACGATACAGGCCCGCCAACGATCCAATGGCTGAGCGTATGAGCGCTGGTAGGTACATTGTTACGAGATTCACCTCCCTCAAACCGACCGGACACATCCCGCCGAACCCGTTCGCCGTGCTTAGGACTCTTACCTGGCATCACTGGCGCTTCTTCCTCATCGCATTCGTCGCTTGGACTTGGTGCGTGCCCGCTTCCCGTTTGCCTGTCTGACTCCGCGCAACGCCAACTGACTGGTCCCCACAGGGATGCGTTTGATTTCTTCACCGTCTCTCTGACCGTCTCCTCGCTGGCCGCCCAGTTCGACCGCTCGAAGAAGGACATCACATGGGGCATCACGCTGGTGCTGATGCTGCGAAGCGTGGGCGCCATCACCTTCGGTCTCGCCGCCGATAAGTGGGGGAGGAAGTGGCCGTTCATCGTCAACAACCTCCTCTTCATCATCTTTGAGCTGCTCACGGGCTTCATGACCAAGTTCGCAACTGCCGTCCCTCTCCTTCCACGCGTCCCCTCGCTGATCCTCGCCCCGCAGCTACAAGGGCTTCCTGGTAGTCCGCGCCTTCTTCGGCATCGCGATGGGCGGGATCTACGGCAACTGCGCGGCGACCGCGCTCGAAGACGCGCCGCCGGAAGCGCGGGGTATCCTGAGCGGGATGCTGCAGCAAGGGTACGCGTTCGGCTACCTCCTGGCGGCGGTGTTCGCGCGGGCGCTCGCGCACGACCCGACGCATGGCTGGCGGCCGCTGTTCTGGTTTGGCGCCTGTCCGCCCGCTCTCTTCATCCTGTGGCGGCTCTTCCTGCCCGAGACCAACGCCTTCATCGCTCGTCAGGAGTTCAGGAAACACGCCGAGCTGGACGGCCTCGGAGGCGCTTTCGTAAAGGAAGCCAAGGAGGGCTTCAAGAAGCACTGGCTCACCCTCGGCTACATGGTCCTCCTCATGGCGGGGTTCAACTTCATGGTACGCACACTCCTGTTCTCGCCCGAAGGCAGAAGAAAAAAAACGGAGCGGAAGCTGATCTCCCACCCCGCAGTCCCACGGCTCCCAAGACCTGTACCCGACACTGCTCGAGAGCCAGCTCGAGTTCTCGAGCGACCGCGTGACTGTAACGCAGGTGGTCGCGAACCTGGGCGCGATGCTCGGCGGCACGACTCTCGGCTACGTATCGCAGGCGCTGGGTCGCCGGACGTCGATCCTGGGCGCGTGCGTGCTCGGCGGCGCGCTGGTGTACCCGTACACGTACGTCCGCAGCAACAACATCATGGCGGCGGCGTTCTTCGAGCAGTTCATGGTGCAGGGCGCCTGGGGCGTGATCCCGATCCACCTGATGGAGCTGTCGCCTCCGGGAATGCGCACCTTCGTCGTCGGCACGTCCTACCAGCTCGGCAACCTCGTCAGCTCCGCCAGCTCGACCATCGAGGCGACCATCGGCGAGCAGTTCCCGCTGCCGGACGGCCCCGCCGGCGACCAGAGGTACGACTACGCCAAGGTCATGGCCATCTTCATGGGCGCCGTCTTTGCCTACGTCATCGTGCTCGTCCTTAGTGGCCCCGAGAAGCTGGGTAGAGACCTTAGTGTCGAGGCGGACGAAATCACTGACACCAAGAGCGCGGACTTCGAGAGCGGCGCGGAGAAGCCGACCACGGAGAGGAGGGATGCCGCCGCCGCGTGAGCGCGGTTTGCGAGCGATGCGGTGCCTCGAAAGACGAGATATACCAGCGATGATTGCGAGGTTGTAATATGCACATGTCATCTGCCACCGTGAACCGTCGGTTGACCGCGAGACTGCTTCCGTCGATGCGTGCTATGTACCGTGCCATTAACTCGTGACACCTCATTACCAATGACATCTTGCACGATTCAGTGGAATACTGCAACATAGTTTCGTTATTGGTTACCTTCCTATGCATATGCAGAGTGTGTGATCACAGCTGCTCACTCCCACGTGGCCAGTCCGCGCCACGATTGCTTCGCCGTGACTGTCCTGGTTGCACCGGCTAATGCGGATCGCTGGCTCCATGTTGGCTTGGCCATTCCTGACGTCACCACCACCGCATTGTTACACATGACGCAACAGTCAGCCAATCCCTCTGTAGAGGGTGAATGCATTTCGCACTCTCCTCTTGCATTCCCCCTTCTCTAATTCATACCAACAATATGAGCCAAAACTCCGAGTCCAAATTCTCCATGACACACAACCCCCCCTCACCACCTTCTCCTGCTTCTTCCTCTGCTGCTGCGCTTGCCCCTGCCCCCTCCACTGCTGCCGACACTCCATCACCACGGATCCTCTCCCCCAGTGGGCCGCACACAGCACAGTCGTCGCCGACGGACATGGATCTCGGCGAGATCTCGCCGCCAAGCAATACATCGATCGACGTGCAGAGCTTCGAGGAGTCCCGCGGGCGACGTCTCAGCGAGGAGCAGGAGCGCGAGGCCGTCAGGGATAACCTCGCCGAATGCCTGACCGAATCCGAGGCGCGAAACGGAGACGAGCAGCAGGGAAATGCGAGACTGAGGGTGAGATACCTGAGCGGCCGGAACGACGAGGTCCCGCAGACGCAGCGGACTGACCGGGGCAAGGTCGCCGTCAAGCCCAAGCAGGCGTGCCACGAACCCGACAAGAGTCCCGTCACAGTGCGGTACACTTTCGGCAAGAAGGAGGTGGATTCCGCCACTGCCAAGTCGAAGATCGAAGCTGGACGCCTGCACGAGGACGATGTCGGCGACAACAATGAGTCCTTGCTCGTCGACGGCCCTAGCTATGCCGCCGTCGCCAGCGCCCCGCCGCCGCCTCCGGACGACGAAAGCGGTCTCAACGGCTCCTGTGAGTCCTCGCTCGTCGACGGCCCTAGCTACGCCACCGTCACCAGTGCCCCCTCGCCGCCTCTGGGCGACGAGAGCGGTCTCAACGGCACCTACGAGACCGCGTCGCTGACGCCCAGCTGCGTCCCGAAGACGCCGAACAACACCGAGGTCAGCACTGGAGACGATGGCCAGAACACCCCGTTGCACCTCTTGGACTTGGACAAGCTCCACCTGCAGCCGGGCGACATCGGCGAGAACATCGGTGATCGCTTACACCAGGTGCTGAAACACGCAAGCGAGCGGATGGGAAATGAGGTGGCGCTCGCGAGGCTCCAAGGAGACGTGCATGCCGATGCCGAGCAAGCTCGCGAGGCGCCCGACGCCGCGAAGGGTGGCGGCGACCGTGAGGACGGGCGCGACGACATCGCGGAAGCCGAGGCTCGCGAGCTCGAGCACAGCCACATGGCGCCCGGCGATTTCGGCACCGACATCGGCGACGCGGCGCACCATTTCCAGGCACATGAGGAAGCCGAACACAGAAAAGTCCAGCACGTGCTCTCGACGCGGCTGATCGCGATCCCGACGCAGCCGCCGGCGGAGTTCGCCTCCGGGCCCGCGACGCCTCGCTGCCAGCCGCCCACCTCCACCGCCACTTCCGAGAGACCCAAGCGCCCCGGCGATGGCGTCGACGAGGGCCACAAGTGCAAGATCCCGTGCCGCTCGAACACGAATCGCGGCATGGAGCCGGACGTATCGATACCGCCGCTCACGGAGGCGCAGGTCTTCCCGTCCGCCAGCACCGGTGCGACCGAGCCGTCGCCCACGGACCACATCAGCCACTACCCGCCGACCAGCCAGTTCCTGGAGAGCGCCAGCCGGCGGCCGGAGGCGCCGCTGCCGCAGCTCCCAGACGTTTCACGCTCGCAGCTCGACAGCGCCCTTGCGCCCCGCGACACCGCCATCTGGGAACTGCAGAACGAGGTCTCGGTCCTCAAGTCCGCCGTCGAGTCCCTCCAGGCGGCCGACCGCCGTCCCTCCGACGCGCGCGATCTTGTGCGCGGCCACAACGGCACCGAGACGTACACGAAACTCGACCACGTCCCCGACGCGAAGAGGTCGGAGACAGAACTGCTCGTCGAGTGGAGCATCCGGGGCTGCGTCCTCCTCAGTGTCGCCGCCGTCGCCGGCTGGATCGGGGCCGTCGTCGAGCGCGGCACCTTCGGCCGCACCGTTGCCGAGTGGGTCTGGCGCCAGGCCGGCAGAGGCGCGTACGCTGGGTAGGCGGGAACTGGGGACGGAAATGGAAGGGCGCTAGGTGGTTCTACTTTGATTGTGTGCTACTCAGTTGCAGTTTGCTTTATGTGTATGTAACTTCGGTCATGCAAAAGTTCCAGTCGCAATTAAGCCTGCTCCCAAAATTGCCTTGTTGCGTGACTGCTTGCTATTCGACTCTACTCGGCTGTACGAACGGGAAAGGTCCGTATCCCGCCAGCCAGCCGTAGCTTGTCTGCTGTGGCACAGTGGCGCGGCTCTTCCGTGCAGAATGCTGCGTACTTGTCGCCGCCGTGGGGTCAACTTGGATATCGGTCATCGCGACGGCGGGGTCTTAGTACTACAGTAGTTCCATTGATCGCACCGGGCAAATCCACCGCTCCAACACGTGCACCCGACGACACATGGCGCATTCACGGGGAAAAGAAAGCGATACGAAAACGAAATCCCACAAAATCGAAAGAAAAAACGAACGAGGATAGATGCGCAAGCCAGACGGAAGTCTAGCGAAGGTGAGACGTGCAGAACTCCCCGCAATCGGACCCAAAACCAGAAGAAGAAAGACAATCGACGAGCGGCCACACCTCGACGGTGGAGACCGGCGCGTCCCGCATCGCGAGGTCGAACCCGAACTTGGAGTTGTGGCCGAGCTCGCGGCGCATGCAGGTGACGACGGCGTGGAGGACATTCTCGAGCAGGCCCATGGTCGCCGGACTCACAACATCGTTGTGGTCGGCGGTGTGAACGAAGCTGTGGACGCGTCAGGTGCTCCAGCCATAGGGCGTTGCCGCCAAAAATGTAGGACTGCGGTTTGTCGCCGACCATGTAGACGTTGCGGGGCAGCACGTTCTCGGAAGTGCACCTCTGCCATCCACGACGACAGCACCGAGTCCGCGTACGTGTTGGTCACAAGCTCGCGCCCCGTCATCGCCTTGTACATCGCCTCGAGCCCGAATCGGAACGCGCCCTGCGACATGGTGCTCGGTCGGAGACAGTAGGTCGCCCTGCGAGATGTGGATCGGCAGCGACTGCTTCGTCGGCGCGTGTAGCCGCCTGCCGTCCGACCGCAGCAGGTCCACGATGATCCGGTAGTCGGTCGCGTAGTCGCGGTTGTCGGAGAACACCAGGGTCGCCTCCATGCGCGTGTTGCGGAAGTCGCGCGCTCCCACGTGCCGAACTCGCGGTACGAGGATCGTGAACAGCTCGGCCTCGGGCTTTCCGGAGCCGTTGGTGAGGGAGATAGCCGGGATTTGGCCCGGGGGCGTTATAGTCGCAGGAAGCTACCAATGTATATCTAGTTGGGGACATGCACGTCTGTTTTCCGAGCGGATGTCCGTTCCTGTTAGTTGCGTGCACGGAGCACGTGCCTGTGGCGAGCCCGATCGAGCATGATTTCCCTCGGCGCCCTGGCAGATGGTTTTAGTTCCGATAGAGCCCAAGTTAGTCTTCTAGACGCTCATAATAATCATACTTCCAGACTTCCTTTTTGAACACTCCACCGACCGTTGAGTGACAGCTGTCCACTGTCCGAGCCCGACCTCGATCGGTCCGTGGTGTCGTAGCTCCCCCTTCGCCCTCTGCCAAGGCCTGTTCCAAGAAGGTGTGGAGCACACCAGGGAGGTGACAAATGGGATAGCGAAAGGAAATCACAAAGGAAAGCCACCCCCAGTCTCCTACTCTTCTTCCTTTTCGTTCCGCACCCGGAGTGCCCACTCCGACGGCCCGCTCTGTGAGCCTTCCAGCTGTGACTGGTATTGGCTTCTCTGCGGCCGTGGTGGAGCGGAGCCCAAGATCGCCTACCTAGCTGCGCCATTCATCGCCGAAGAGGTAACGGAACTTGAAGCAATCCTTGCCCTCCCCGCCTCCCTTCGCATCTCCGCCCACTGGATCTTCTGCTGGGCCTTCCAGTTGGGGCAGCACCTGAAGAAGTGCCCCCGGGTCTGTGACTGGTACGGGCAGCGGTCTCAATAGTCCGACCGGCCCGCGGGCAGCCCGCAGCCTTTTGAGACCGTCCGGTCCGGTCCGGGCTTTCCGATGACCCAGTCCGGTAGGATGGGCCCAGTGGCCGGACTACATTGACCAAAGCCGGCCGGCGGGCGCCCGCGGTCCAACTCTAGTAATGGTGGGAAATTTTCTATCAAACGCAAGGAGGATGTTAAAACAATCAAGCACGTGCTGGGCGCTCTTTGTGAGGAGGATCTGTTGAATTTAGTGTAGTGATATGTATGTAGATAGCCCATAGATACATCAAAATTAGTGGGTCAATCACTGGCATTGGCGGCGGCACTGGCGCCGGCGCAATGAACTTTTCTGCGGAATACACGTTGCTCCGGCAGACTTGGCAGATACCTAGGTTGGTCTGGCTGTATCACCGACCGAGCCGACCTTACTTACCATTATTCCGGATTGGTCTAACACTGGGCGTGACTGCAGGGTTGACACATGCATCCAATAGATTTTGAGCCCCCATGTCACAAAATTTGGTTTGCTCCCCGCACTGTCGGCCACTCATGACATCGCTTCCTTCAAAGTCCATGATTGCCCCACCGCCGCGCTTAGTACCAACCCCCAAATCGGTAAAAATGGATAACTTAGCTCCTTATACGCCTTTCATGAGACCTGGTAAGCACCTCCCCCACTCTTCCGAATGTCAGGCTTTCTGACGGCTGTGACTGATCGTGGTATTAGGCCAGGGGTGGGTTTTGACCTCGCTCGCTCTTGGTTTGGGGCCTGGGAGTCGTCCCTCCACTGGCTGACACGACCTCCGCCATTGATAGGTATAATTCGTTCCTCCAGCAGACGTGCACGCCCGACAGAGTCAGCGTCATTGAGACTCCGAAGGGGCCGTGGACATTTGAGTTCAGTTGCAGGCAGGTGGAGGATTACAGGTACGCAAGTTCCTCGATTTATCACACGTCCAATTGACCTCGGATCAGAGATATCTTTTCGTCCCAACACATCAGCCCAGGTGCTGTCATGAAGCACGGCCTTGCCAACTTGAGCTCGAAGTTTACGGTTCCCAGCCATGAGAGGGTAGGCAATTGGGCTCTGTGTCGATTGTCAGCGACTGACTTGACGGGATCGGCCACTTGCAGTTCAAAGAAAGCACCTTCAACTATGTCATCACCTCTTCCATCTGGCGGCGGCAGATTTGGGAGGGTAGGGGTTTTCAACCTTTGAACGGAGAGAAAGGCAGTACCAGTGAGCTTTACGGTGACTGCTTTATCGGCGGTAAGTCGATCCTAGTCCGGGATCGAATCGCCGTGCCTGACTGTTGGCTGTGTAGGGTTCATTGAGGGCTCCGAGATTGTGGTGTACGTCTCGTTGGCCGCCAAAGAGGGGACCGACATCCAGGAGCTGCAACGAACGTATGCTTTCCCCGGCCCTCCGGGCATGCGCACTTCTGGGCCTTCCAGCTACTGATCGAACAAAAAGGGCAGGCCTCACGCTCGGTATTCAGGGCTTTCATCACGGAGAAACAGAAGCGGTAGAAGCTGAAATCCACGAGACAGTCGCGAAGCTGAAGGAATTGACAACTTCCATAGTCGTCTACGTAGTTGAACGAGAAGGATATATTCACAGTGGTGAAAGGGATTTAGAAAGCCAGCTGAAATATCTGGCCCTAGTCGACAAGCGGATGGGGAAGGTGGAGCGGGCTTCGTCGAGATTATTGTGAGGAAACTTCATCCGACTCATTCAAGTATAGATTGCTGATCGCTAAGCTACCCTGATTAGTGCAGTGCTGACCCCATACCGTGAACTGGTGAGCTTCCACGAAGCTTCGCTCGCTTTTGAACCTCTTAACTATGAGGAACTCTCAACTCATCTGACAGTGAGTACACTTCCAGCTATTATTGATTGCAGCTAAGCCTAGGATGTCTTCAAACTAGACCTATCGCATGTTGGGTGACTCCCTCGAGTATCAGTTACTGTATTCTCAACTCCAGAGATGTATTGATGGATACCCAAACCACCCTAATGTGTCGCTAATTCACCTGAAGATTCCCAAAAGGCACCCCATATCTTCGTCGGCGGTTCTGTTGCACTCAACGAGGGCATTTCTGGATGTGAACTTCAACTGGGGATTATTCAGGCAAACGTGTGGCATCAC
>Ga0307508_10006019_pt1 | contig 11442 bp, 8 predicted proteins | sample 9_EM_MG_FD_203089 | JGI IMG/M metagenome (GOLD analysis project Ga0307508, IMG submission 203089) | Populus trichocarpa ectomycorrhiza microbial communities from riparian zone in the Pacific Northwest, United States - 9_EM | ecosystem: Host-associated > Plants > Roots > Unclassified | place...
CGATTTTTGGCGTTGAGTTTCGTCCGCAAGGTGATGGGCGGGCGATCTTCGTGAACTTACCTCGCAGAAAGGTGACCCCACGAAACCCTAACCACTGCGGCGGCAATGCCAAGCCTGCTGCCACTGCAGCTCACACCTTGGCGAGTGTAGTCTAAGCAGCCGAACGCCACGTGACAATATCGCGCAACAAATCTGCGCGATAAAGTCACGTGCTTTTATGCTAAACCGCATAGGCAAATACCTGGCGCGCAACGGAATGTTTTCAACGAGCATTCACGCACGGTGTGCGAAGGGATGTTGTCGGCATAACTGGATACTCCGTGCACGACGCGATGTTTCGACAGGATATGTGCTGCGTGGCTGGTCAGTAACGGAGCGAGTCAAATTGCGCACAGGTCGGGACAACAGCAAATATGGTTGGGCGAGCTGAGTGAACTTACCTTGCCGAAAGGTGACCACAGAAAACTCTAACCACTGCGGCGGCAATGCCAAGCCTGCCGCCGCTGCAGCTAGCGCCTTGGCGAGTGCAGTCTAAGCAGCTGAACACCACGTGACAATATCGCGCAACAAATCTGCGCGATAAAGTCACGTGCTTTTATGCTAAACCGCATAGGCAAATACCTGGCGCGCAACGGGATCTTTTCAACGAGCCTTCACGCACGGCGCGTGAAGGGATGTAGTCGGCATGACTGGATACTCCATGCACGACGCGATGTTTGGACAGGATATGTGCTGCGTGGCTGGTCAGCAACGGATCGAGTCAAATTGCGTACAGGTTAGGACAACGGCAAATATGGGCAGGCGATCTTCGTGAACTTACCTCGCAGAAAGGTGACCCCACGAAACCCTAACCACTGCGGCGGCAATGCCAAGCCTGCTGCCGCTGCAGCTCACACCTTGGCGAGTGTAGTCTAAGCAGCTGAACGCCACGTGACAATATCGCGCAACAAATCTGCGCGATAAAGTCACGTGCTTTTATGCTAAACCGCATAGGCAAATACCTGGCACGCAACGGAATGTTTTCAACGAGCATTCACGCACGGTGTGCGAAGGGATGTTGTCGGCATGACTGGATACTCCGTGCATGATGCGATGTTTCGACAGGATATGTGCTGCGTGGCTGGTCAGTAACGGAGCGAGTCAAATTGCGCACAGGTCGGGACAACAGCAAATATGGTTGGGCGAGCTGAGTGAACTTACCTTGCCGAAAGGTCACCGCAGGAAACTCTAACCACTGTGGCGGCAACGCCAAGCCTGCCGCCGCTGCAGCTAGCGCCTTGGCGAGTGCAGTTTAAGCAGCTGAACGCCACGTGACAATATCGCGCAACAAATCTGCGCGATAAAGTCACGTGCTATTATGCTAAACCGCATAGGCAAATACCTGGCGCGCAACGGGATCTTTTCAACGAGCCTTCACGCACAGCGCGCGAAGGGATGTAGTCGGCATGACTGGATAATCCATGCACGACGCGATGTTTCGACAGGATATGTGCTGCGTGGCTGGTTAGCAACGGAGCGAGTCAAATTGCGCACAGGTCGGGACAACAGCAAATTTGGTTGGGCGAGCTGAGTGAACTTACCTCACAGAAAGGGGACCCCACGAAACCCTAACCACTGCGGCGGCAACGCCAAGCCTAGCGCCTTGGCGAGTGCAATCTAAGCAGCTGAACGCCACATGACAATATCGCGCAACAAATCTGGGCGATGACGTCAGATGCTTTGTACACTCAACCGAATACTCGAAGCGCGGGCGAATACGCAGCGCGCAATGGGATGTTTGCAACAAGCATTCATGCACGGCGCGCGAAGGGATGTTTCAACAGGACATGTGCTCCGAGGTGGGACTTGTTTTCTTGAAGAATTGACTCGGGATTGTCTGCCGCGCGTAGTGAGCGATCTCAGTGAACTTACCTCACAGAAAGCTGACCCCAGGAAACCCTAACTACAGCGGTGGCAACACTAAGCCTTCCTGCCGGTGTATCTAGCGCCTTGGCGAGGATTGAACCACTAAGCAACTGAATGCCAGAATGCTCACTGCGCGACTGAATACACGGCGTGCGGCGGGTGTAGGCGTATCTGCATGCTCAGTGCTTGACAAGATGTTTGCATTGAGACTGGATTATCAACGCGCGACGGAATGCTCGTTCGGCGAGTAGTATCCAATGGGATTACATCATACCTGAAGTACCAGTCGCTACGAGTGCTATTTTTGGGTGATTGAGCAGTGGAGTTGTATTAGAGTTGAGTTTCATGTCAATAAGCTGGAGCCGGTGAAGAAGAAGCAGTTCGTCTGATGGTTAGTTAATTGGGTGTCAAGAAGTAGAAGCCTTCGTAAAGACCGTAGAGCTCAGACTCAGGCGGAAGTATGTTTTACTTACAAGCCAAATACCGTGTAAACACATTGATGAAGAACGTAGTAGTGCGAGAAGCAACTTATAACCTACATACTCAACACAGTGACTCAGTGCCCTCGATGTGGATACTTGCAGTTAGTGACAATTGGCTCAGGAGAGGCGGGTTACAGGCTAAAACCAACAGGTTCCAGTGTATCTACGATAGTGAGAATAGTTTGCCATCATTCACACATTGCGAGTGATATGTCATGCTTGCTTGTTCTGCACTCGAAATATCTGGCAAGTGACAAATAACTTGAAAGCAAACGTACATCTATCGCAGGTTTGAAGGACGCGCATAATAATGGATATCGTATGCAAGCTTAGCTGCACTACAGGGCAATCTCAATGCACAACGAATATATCCTCGTCCGATGAGCTACAAGTCAAGGCGCCCACATCCCATTGCACAGTACTCATATGGACGCGCATCTCACATTGTGAGTTCAGCAGTTGCGTCCAGGTCATACCATTTCGAAGTTTTGTTCTGTTGATTAGGCAAGTATAAAGCAGTTGACCAAATCGTGCAGTTTTGTTGGGAGAGTTGGTCACGTGGCATTCAGTCGCTCCAACAGAGCTACCGCGGCGGGAGGCTTGGTGTTGCCGCCGCAGTGGTTAGGATTTCGTGGGCATCATTACTAGATAGGTACGTTCGCACAACTCGCCCAGCCCGCACTTGCTGTTGCCCCAAAAATTTAAGAATGCAATTTGACAAGTCGGATGATGACAGCGCGCGGCACACGATCCCGAGCCAATTCTTCAAGAAAACAAGTCCAACCACACACCACATATCTTGTCAAAACATCCCTTCGAGTGCAGAGCATTATCACGGCAAATTACTGCGGTGGCAGGCTTGGCATTGCCGCCGTAGTGGTTAGGGTTTCCTGGGGTCACCTTTCTGCGAGGTAAGTTCACTCAGCTCGCCCAACCATATTTGCTATTGTCCCGACCTGTGCGCAATTTGACTCGCTCCATTACTGACCAGCCACTCAGCAAATATCCTGTCGAAACATCGCGTCGTGCACGGAGTATCCAGCCATGTCGACAACATCCATTCGCGCGCCGTGCATAAAGGCTTGTTGAAAATTGCCTGTGCTCTGAGAATGCGGTTTAGCATAAAAGCACGTGACTTTATCGCGCAGATTTGTTGCGCGATATTGTCAAGTGGCGTTCAGCCACTAAGACTGCACTCTCCAAGGTGGTAGCTAGAGCGGTGGCAGGCTTGGCGTTGCCGTCGCAGTGGTTAGGGTTTCGTGGGGTCACCTTTCTGCGAGGTAAGTTCACTCAGCTCGCCTGCCCATATTTGCCATTGTCCCGACCTGTGTGCAATTTGACTTGCTCCGTTACTGACCACATCAGCAAAAAAATGAAAAGTTGCAGTATATTGCTTTTTTTACAGGTGAGACATAAATTTGAACTAATATTTCTCAAGGTTTGAGCTAAAAGTAAAGCACTTTTTTTTTTTTAAATCCTTACGGGAGCAAAATATAACTTCTCCTCTTATGGGAGTTAGCGATGCTTACGGGAGCTACGGGAGCTACGGGAGCTCCCTAGGAATTCTGAAATTTTTTGCTGATGCAGCCACGCAGCACATATCCTGTCGAAACATCGCGTCGTGCACGGAGTATCCAGTCATGTCGACAACATCCCTTCGCGCGCCGTGCGTGAAGGCTCGTTGAAAACATCCCGTTGCGCGCCCGGTATTTGCCTATGCGGTTTAGCATAAAAGCATGTGACTTTATCGCGCAGATTTGTTGCACGATATTGTCACGTGGCGTTCATCTGCTTAGACTGCACTCGCCTAGACGCTAGCTGCAGTGGCGGCAGGCTTGGCATTGCCGCCGCAGTGGTTAGGGTTTCGTGGGGTCACCTTTCTGCCAGGTAAGTTCACTCAGCTCGCTCACCCATATTTGCCGTTGTCCCGACCTGTGCGCAATTTGACTCGCTCCGTTACTGACCAGCCACGCAGCACATATCCTGTCAAAACATCGCGTCGTGCACGGAGTATCCAGTCATGCCGTCAACATCCATTTGCGCACCGTGTATGAAGGCTCGTTGAAAATTGCCTGCGCTTTGAGTATGCGGTTTAGCATAAAAGCACGTGACTTTATCGCGCAGATTCACTGTGCGATATTGTCACGTGGCGTTCAGCTGCTAAGACTACACTCGCCAAGGCGCGAGCTGCAGCGGCGGCAGGCTTGGCATTGCCGCCGCAGTGGTTAGGGTTTCCTGGGGTCTCCTTTCTGCCAGGTAAGTTCACTCAGCTCGTGCAACCATATTTGCCGTTGTCCCGACCTGTGCGCAATTTGACTTGTTCTGTTACTGACCAGCCACACAGCACATATCCTGTCAAAACATCGCGTCATGCACGGAGTATCCAGTCATGTTGACAACATCCCTTCGCGCACCGTGCGTGAAGGCTCGTTGAAAACATCCCGTTGCGCGCCAGGTATTTTCCTATATGGTTTAGCATAAAAGCACGTGACTTTATCGTGCAGATTTGTTGTGCGATATTGTCACATGGCGTTCAGCTGCTTAGGCTGCACTCTCCAAGGCGCTAGCTGCTGCGGCGGCAGGCTTGGCGTTGCCGCCGCAGTGGTTAGGGTTTCGTGGGGTTACCTTTCTGCAAGGTAAGTTCACTCAGCTCGTCCAACCATATTTGCTGTTGTCCCGACCTGTGTGCAATTTGACTCGCTCCGTTAGTGACAGCGCGCGTCAGACAATCCCTAGTCAATTCTTCAAGAAAACAAGTCCAGCCACGGAGCACATATCCTGTTGAAACATCCCTTCGCACGCCGTGCATGAATGCTCGTTGCAAACATCCCGTTGCGCGCCGCGTATTCACCTGCGCTTCCAGTATTCCTTTCAGTGTACAAAGTATCTGACCTCATCGCCCAGATTTGTTGCGCAATATTTGTCATGTGGCGTTCAGCTGCTTAGACTGCACTCACCAAGGGCGCTAGCTGCAGCGGTGGCAGTCTTGGTGTTGCCGCCGCAGTGGTTAGGGTTTCCTGGGGTCACCTTTCTGCGAGGTAAGTTCACTCAGCTCGGCCACCCACATTTGCTGTTGTCCCGATAATATAAGTAGTGCGTAATTTTACTTCGTTCATGACAACGCGCGCCAGACGATCCCGAGTTATTTCTTCAAGAAAACAAATCTGACCATGCAGCAGATACCTTCGAAACCTCCCATCGTATGAGGAGCCTACCACCATCCAAGAAACATCCGAGCATCCAGGCATGCAGCGCATATCCTGACGAAACATACCGTTGAACACGGAGCATACAGCCACGCCGGATGTAAGTAACCCATTGCGCACTGTGCATCTTGCCACACAGCACATATTCTGACAAAACATCCTGTTGAGCACCTAGAATCCAGCCACGCACATCCAGCCACACTGCAATCATTCTGTCTAACACTGTATCCAGTCCTGACAAAAAAATCCTGTCGACCACTGGGCATAAAGCGCCGCGCGTCTAGCCGCGTCACAAATATCTCGTCGTGCTCCACTTCAGTTCGCTGGCAAAAATCTGTGTTCCACCAGGCAATCGTGCATAATCTTGCTCCAACCTGCAAGATTCAGGCACGGATGAATGTCTCTGCAGCGTCTTCTTCACTTGCCACCACTCACTGATTCGCGTTTTGCTACTTGGCTAGCTCGCCGTCACTGCCACCCTCCGCAACCGAGTATTATGCAGCCCAAAGTCGATAATACCTAGAAGTCGGCACTGGGAGATCACGGTTGGCGTACGGTAGCAACTGCAAAAAGAGGAGGCACCCATGCAGGCGTTGCACTTCATAAGACTTATCCGGCCATAGCACAGGTCGCAGACCTACTGTTAGTATACTCGTACAGTTCTGGTTTCACGTCCTCTTGACCCTGTTCTATTTCACCCTGACTATAATATCACGAGGTTCAGGTTACACCAGACGTTGCAATTTTTTTGGGAGTCCATTGTGTAACCAGAACTTAGCAGCGGCAGGCTTGGCACTGCCGCTAGTTAGCTTGAGGCTCCGCGCCGAGCCTAACAATTGTCACAACAATCCAAGTCCTACGCGTCGATCAATCCACTTACGCTTGCGCGTTCACGAATCCGAGCCATACGCCTACCAATCCTCACGCGTGCCAACCAATCCTCCCTTACGGCCCCAAAGAACTGTGCAGTCATTGTTACTCTTTGGTTTGACTTGGTTTGCGAACCCCCAATGTTGAACCTTTGCGGTTGGAGCTAATTGCTGGCGTCTCTTTCATAATCACCTTTTCTAGCTTCTGCTACTCCTACAGTCCCCAACTCCTCTATCTATTCCCGATGCCTCGACAAACGGTTTCAACTTGCTTGCCTGGGCAGGCCGAAAGTTCAACTGCGGAAGTCAAAATCGGGAAATCGGTGGATTATGAGACTGTGAGTTCGTAGAAATGGTTTCTGGTTAATCAAGTTACTAATAAACAGTACGTTACGTGAGTAGATTATTGTTCGACTCAGCGGTAACAATCTGCAGGGCAACCTCACCCAGGACGAGTTGTTTGGCTCTATCATGCAAACAACCGAGGTGGGGTTGCAACAAACCTTACTTGGGATGTCCGGTCAGGATTGTGCCACCGCGTTAGAGTGGCTCGTTTCCCGGCTTGAAGACACCAACGACAAAATTGCAAACTTCGCGGCACTCGTGCACAGGGTGTACGAAAACAAACTGGCGCACCACCCTGAGGTAACTCAAGTAATGGCGACAGAGGCCTATGCAGAGACAATCTCGGCTCCTGCTAAACGAGCGATGCGAAACAAGAAGGAGAAGCTAGCAAAGAAGGCCATCATTACGAAGGCTTGGGGGAACGGCTGGGTGGAACAGGCGGCGCCATGTATGTTCTAAGGATCGTTGTTGTACTTGGGCTAACGTTTTGCAGATTTGGGTTCTGATCTCATGAAAATGTCTGATAAGTGCTGGCGATTACTCGCAGACATTGCAAACGCGAAGTGTTTCCGGGATATGATGCACGCTCTAGAAGTACTCAATTTTGAGCGGGATCGGCGGGAAGGAGACAAACAAAAGGGCCGGAAATACAGAGGTATTTCGCAGGCGGACTACCGTCGAGTGCGAGATAAAATGGACGAGCCTGGGTACTTGGAGAATATCGACAGCCTCCTCAAGCAGCGAGGGAAAATCATATTCTCCTTGACGGAAACCCCGAAAGGCAAACAGATGGTAGTTCAGGAGGATGGGGGGAGTGATTCGGAGTCAGTGCATAGAGTGAGTAGAAACCTTGAATACAATGCCGAAGGTTTGATTAGCTGACGAGTGTGAAGGAAGTTGCGATGGGAAGACCCATCCTGCAGCAGTTGCCCTTACTATCGGGAGAGGAAGGTAGTGGTGGTGAAGAGGAATCGGCTTCAGAGGATGAGGTGAGATGCAGCCATTGATATAACAACGAAGATATTGTTAGCTAATATGTGACCGAAGGGCGTTACAATCGGTCATACCGCCAGAAAGAAGCCCATGTTGCAATCCCGGCCCTTACTCGCGGACAAGGAACACTGTGGAAGCGACGAGGAAGCAGACTTGTCAGCACTCGGCAGTGTGCTAGTAGACGCGAGCTTGGAGAAAGACTATACCTCCCAAGCTGGAGCTGGATCTACCGAAGAGGAAAGAGACAGAACCACTACCAACGAACAACATCCTCTGCTACTGTCCTCCTCGAAGACACTGAACCAGTCAGCAATATCCGATGTCAGAAGTGGGAGCGTAAGTGATGATGCCATGCATATGTACCTTCAGATGTTGGTGCAAGCACTCCGTAAAAGCACCCGGGCAAATACAGTTGGTGTTCAACACACTAGCTTTTGGGTTGTGTCGGAGGTAATATCGGGGGGCAGCAAAAGGTTCTGGAGACGACTGACAGACAGCAATGTGATCGACATGGCGCTGTTGGGCAAGGTGTTGATTCCTCGGTTACATCGGGATCACTGGCAATTATTTGTGATAGACAGGGACTTAAGGATGATCAAATTTTATTCTCCTGCCAGTGGAACGGTACGAATAGATGATAGAGAGGTATGCTCTACAAGCTCTACAAGTGATGTCCAAAATTTACTGCTTGCTAACCAGGTCTTGGGTAGATCATCATAAGTTACGCAGCCTACCTTTTTGCGTTCGACAGGGTCACAGCTCCCCATTGGATGTTTATGCGCATGCCATGCAGCCAACCCGAGGAACTGATATCCTCCGGAATACTCGTCATGGAGTATGCGCGTCGGTTACTTGCCAACGAAGCACTGGAGGATATAGATATGGCCGATGAAGGCATTACGGCACTCCATGCGAAGATTTCATCAGAGTTGGAAACCGGCATACTACAGGAGATGGTGGTACAAACTCCAACGTTTGCAGTTAAGCTTATTGAAAAACTCGAACAAAGTTACGTGGACGGCCTGGAAAAAGGGGAGAAGCTGCGCGGCGAAGTCGTGCATACCTATATGCGTTTGTTGGCAAATTTTGTCAACACCCGAGCTGGAAGATCAGTGGTAGGGGCCTTGCACGATTTGCCCTCATTTACAAATGGCAAATGGCCAGAGCTGTTTGGACAAGCACCACGGGTTGTGACGGCACACTTGAAGTTAATCTTAATTCCCAAGTGTGCCAACGACCACTGGCAACTGTTGGTGCTGGACAGGGAACTCTCCCAGATTCGGCTATTCTGCTCGATGGGATGGACAACAGACTTGGCCAAGGATAGCAGGGTGAGCCTCTCGTCAACAATATAGTTTCATGGAGCTGATGTGTGAAATTAAAGGCGTGCATCGAATATCTGGACGCCATGTACCCGGGAAACGACATTGCCAATACACGGTGGAACGCGTCAACGGTCAAGTGCAGCGTCCAGAAAGACAGCACGTCTTGCGGAGTGTTGGCCTTAGAGCATGCCCGCCGCTTGCTGATTGGCGAATTGTTGGTGGATATCAACACCAGCAAGGCGGGCATCCTTCAACTACGTCACAGGATGACACAAGAGCTGAGGGCTGGGCGCTTGACTGGTGTCGAGCAGGTGGCAATTCCGCTGGCTGAGAAGTCACCATTGCAGAGCCCGCCGTCTGCTGTGCAGATCCCGTCCGCCGCTGCGCAGAGCCGGTCCATGGCCGTGCAGACTCCGTCCCCGGGCACGCAGAGCCCGCCGATCGCCGCGCAGATCGCATCGTCTGCCGCGCAGACTCCGTCCCCGTCCCCTGGCGCGCACAGCCCATTCATGCCCGTGCAGACTCCATCCCCGGGCGCGCAGAGTCCGTTCATGGCCGCGCAGACCCCATCCCCCGGCGCGCAGAGCCCACCGATCGCCGTGCAGATCGCATCGTCTGCCTCGCAGACTCCGTCCCCGGGCGTGCAAAGCCCGCCGATCGCCGTGCAGATCGCATCGTCTGCCACGCAGACTCCGTCCCCGTCCCCCGGCGCGCACAGCCCATTCATGCCCGTGCAGACTCCATCCCCGGGCGCGTAGAGTCCGTTTATGGCCGCGCAGACCCCGTCCCCCGGCGCGCAGAGCCCGCCGATCGCTGCGCAGATCGCATCGTCTGCCGCGCAGACCCCGTCCCCCCGCGCGCAGAGTCGGTTCATGGTCGCGCAGACCCCGTCCCCCGGCGCGCAGAGCCCACGGATCGCCGTGCAGATCGCATCGTCTGCCTCGCAGACTCCGTCCCCGGGCGCGCAAAGCCCGCCGATCGCCGCGCAGAGCCCGTCCCCCAGCGCGCAAAGACCGCCGATCGCCGCACAGATCGCATCGACCGCCCCGCAGACCCCGTCCGCCGCCACGCAGAGCCCGTTCATGGCCGCGCCGAACGTACCCTCGACCGCACAGCAACCGTACTTCGCGGAGCAGATTGCATCCGCTACCACGCTCAACCAGTGGTCTGTCGGAACTGAACTCTCCCCGCCTCCACACTCTGAAGCCTCAGCCTTTGTAGCTACGCCCACCTCTTGCGAGCCTACCGAGACTCCTGTTGTCGGGCATGCAAGTACACCCAGATGGGAACATGAGGGACTGGCATCAATCCAGAAGGCCTTGGTTCCGGAGACCCCTCAGAGGTCTCAGCTGTACAAGATTCCTACTATGCAAAACACGGAAGCGCGACCCATATCCTTCGAAGTCCCCGAGGCGCTAGCTTCACTCGAAAGCACGGATGACACCTCGAAGTTCGAGTACTCGCATACCGTCGCAGCCGAGGCAGTTCTTGGTGTGGAAGGACTGCGGAGGTTCAGAGCTGGAGAAACGGTCAGATTTCAAATTTTTCCAGATGGATTCGATCAGGAAACCTTGGATCTCCTGGCTGCGGAGGTGTATATGTACATGTATCACTCTCCGGTGGAACTCAGCACTGGAAAGGCCATCCCGAACATGGTTCACAGTGTGCTACAGCAGGCAGTCCGCCAAAGTCTGTCTGTCTGGGTTGTGTCGGCATTGCTGTACGGTACCACCAAAGTGATCGCTGTACCGCTGCCTGGACGTGTCAGTGGAGAAATGAGAGATGGTAGCTTCCAGATTGACAAGTTAAAGCTTTGGGAAGCGACAGCATCTCTCGCCGATGGGATTTGCCACCCTTGGTCGGGACTGCATATGGAGCCTATATGGTATCCTGACGAGGGCCAGCCAATTGAGGCTTCCATGCGTGTCGGGTCGACACGCCGGTGGGAGGGTTTGCATGCGATTCAGCAGGCAAACAGCTGCCTTGGCGCAGTACGGCGCGATGACCGAAGGTTCATGCTGACCGAATTCTTGGATGATCATGCATATTCAGCCAAAACCAACTCTCCAATTGCACAGGCCGTGCTGGGCATGGTTTCGTGGGAGCATAAGTCTGTCACCCAGTTCCTTGCCTCCATATGTACCAGGAGTTCCTTCGACAGGGCCTTCCAGATGCAGCGTACGTTTAGCGGACTTTTCGGATATTCTGCCGCGATGAGCCTTCAGCGAGAGTATTGTGAGTATCGCAGCAATAGCTGGGTGGTGGCCCGGACCAGGAGCTCGGGGGAGGGTGATGCTGGATGGCTTCAACAGGTAAA
>Ga0307508_10006020_pt1 | contig 11442 bp, 6 predicted proteins | sample 9_EM_MG_FD_203089 | JGI IMG/M metagenome (GOLD analysis project Ga0307508, IMG submission 203089) | Populus trichocarpa ectomycorrhiza microbial communities from riparian zone in the Pacific Northwest, United States - 9_EM | ecosystem: Host-associated > Plants > Roots > Unclassified | place...
AGGTATTATTACAATTCAAGTCATAACAATTTCTTAAAATACAAAATACTTAAGTATTCACCTAAAGCTATATAACTAAATGATAGAAAGATATGAAAATCACTCATGTCGTGAGTGTGATGGACCTGGAACAAATATAACATTGAAATATAAATATTATGGAAAACACTATTAATATTGGTAAGTAAGCAATTTATTCAAGACTAATATTCATTCATATTTCCCTACAATTCCTGCTTGGTCCTTTTTAGGATTTTTTTTCTCATGAATTCGCTAATATTTTTCATTCCATTCTCAATCTCCAACCAAGATCACATATTTATATCGAAGGACAATTCCTTTAAGAAAGTGTCGATACCAATTTATTGATATCATTAACCATCCTTCACCAGATAGCTAATCATATCTTTTTTGTTATTTCTTCCCAAAACCTTGGGATGGTAATGTCGATACTAATGAATCCTATTAATATCATTAGTCTCCCTCACTAGGACCGACTAATCAAATTTATCGTGAATACCGATATCAATACAAACTTTTGATATAATTAATTATTTCTAATCCAAAATAGTTAATCAAGTCCCAACAATACTTTGAAATATCATCGGAAATGTTGATGTCAAGGACCCTTGATATCATGAGCCTCCATACCAGGAATAGCTAATCAAATTGTATGAAAATACCAATATCGATGAGCCCATCGATATCATTAACTATTCCAAAAATTAAACAAGCTTTCATAATTATATACATTTAAGAAAGATATGGGTGTAGAACACCTACCTGCTGCAGAAGCTCAGTTTGCGTTCCCTTGTTGTTGTTGTGCCTCTCCTGTGGTCTCTTCTAAATCCACATGTATACCATACCATTTCTTACTCAGTTACATTTCTCATAACAACAACAATAGTAATAATAACAGTAATGTTGACTTCTTTTTAACAATTGTTTCCTTTACATTTATGTTTCCCACTATATCCCTCTAGATCATTGTTTTTTAATTAAATTATAATTATCATCACCAATTCAGTTTTTTTAAATATAGCTTATTTCATTTGAACCCTAAGACACGACACCACACATTTCTTGAGTGAAAGGAGTCTGACTCTACCCTAACGCAACTAAGTTTCCTTGTTTTGTCAATTGGTCGAATCTACCAGGAGAGGTGACAGCTTGACCTCTCCTCAGATATTTACCTATATCTGGAGTTTTAGAGCTCCAAATTAAGCGAGATCAGATTCGTTGGAAAGCTAACATACCTGGTTATAACTTCTATGCAGAACCCTTCCCTGCATTTTATCATTGTTAGGCCCAAATCTTCTCTAGAATCAAGGTGACGAATCTGTCCAGTTTTCATTGATGGTTTTTAGATAAACTTTCCAGTACCCCTATTTTCCCTTTTCTCTCAAGACACCCATTCCTAAGTTTTTCCTACATTTCACAACTCCTTCTAAGCCAAACCATAAGCACCCATGGTTAATAATTTCATTTCCACCTCACGTAACACATGCATTTGACTTATGAAGTTTTCTATTACCAAGTTTTCATGTTTTTCCTGTTAGTAAGCTTCCTACTACAACTAATTCATGCATCATTAACATATAACATGCCAAAACTCTTCCCCCCTCCCCTTAATATATTCTCGAATGAACTTGGCCTAAGAGGACTAAGGGTCCCCTTTTCCTTTCTTTACAATGGTTTGTCTCATTTACTCATTGTTCACATCATAAACACATATCACAAGGTTTATCAAGTATAAATTCATAATTTCTTTTCCTCCCATTCAACCCTCACATGACGATCACTCATGTCCCTTGGTCATTGATTTTTATTTGGTAATTTTGCACAATTTTCATATTCAAAACAACTTATAATAGTTTAATTAACTTTATTCTAGCAAATTATGCAATTCTCCCAATTTTCACTCAAGAGCCTTAATTTACAAAATCTGAAATTGGTGCACAATTCCTAATCAAATTTCAAATTGGTTTTCACAATTAGATCTAGGGTCCTTACCTTGAGGAAATTTGGATTTCAACTCAAATTTGGTTAAAGATTTTTAGCTTCTCCTTCCTTGCATGCAGTCGACCCTCTCCTCCTCTTTTCCTTACAATTTCTTCACTTGTTGATTCCTTTGTCAAGGAGTGTTATCTCTACTTAATAGTTTAAAGTTTGTATAATCCTAAAAATTTTGGTGTTTTTCCCTCAATTTTGGTGGAGAAAATAAATTAAATTGCAGTCGACCGCATGGAGGAGAGAATGGGGGTATTTATAGTCCCATTCTCTTTTAACTATACTTTTGCCCATTCTTTCCTCTCTTTTACAATTTAGTCATAACTCTTTTCTTCTTTTAAAACAAAAACAAAAAAACAAAACCCCAACAATTTAATTTATTAAAATTTTTTTTGTAGAGTTTTATTCTCGGGTTTTACACTGGAAATTTATACTAGAAAAATTTTTGATCCCTAATTTATTTAATTTGTACATTAATTATCTCATTTTCCTTTTTGCCATCTATATTATTTTCAATTTATGTAAAAGTTTATTCTCGAGGTTTACAATTGTGCTCCTTCCTTTGCAATAAAAGTGGATCGAAATGGGAAGCATTCATGGAGTAAACCCTTCTCTAATCGCAACACATCAATGTTTTTGGTTTTGAAGTTGAAAAATATCACGTCAGGAAAATATTCTCCCATCAGCACAGCATCAACATTGTAAAAGGCCAATGGACTTACATGAGGTTTTTTCCTTGTTAAAATCCCAATGCTTATTGAATGCCTTTTGTTCCATTGTTTTCCATTATAATCCTTCATGACCCATACTTTCATGAAATCACTTTCCCTATCCATCTAGGTTATGGCAAGGTTTTTTTTGTTGTATTCGACAAGTCCAATATCTTTGCTATTATTGCCCTCGGAGATTGGTGAAGGAAGTGGAAACAAGCAATAACCATCTCTTTTCACATCAAATGCAAATACATTTCTTTTCCAAGTAAGCTAGTGAAGTAAACCATTCACAGATACTTTTGTCATACGATGAAAGGACTCCTTTTGTAGCAGCTTCACTTCATTCAATAGCTTTTATCTCCAATTTTTTGAGTCAAACAACTCAGCTCTAATGTAGTGGTACATATATAATTCTTTATCATGCGGGCAGAACTTGAGCTTTAAGAATCTCACGATCTTGTAGTGTAAAGGCTTTGATCTTTCAACCATATGTCAAATTCCATAATATCATATCGTGTCTGTGGATTCGAGATCCTTTTCCATTGTTTGGTATTATGGTTGCACATATAATAGCATGGTCCATTGTATGTATGACAAAGTAACACTCCTTGATTTGTTGATGTCATAATCTCCACATGGCTAGGAAGGAAATTAAATGACATTTTAGGATGGTGCATTGAAGTGTCAATTAAAACAAAGGAAATATGATATTCATTTTTTTTTATCATGCTTTGTATAAAGAACCCAGAGATAGTGTTGGTTCTTTGGCTATGTAGATTCGTGAAAGTGAATTCATAAGTGAACTTGTTGCACTCTTTAGAAAGAACCCTACATTTCCCTATGGTTTTCATTGATGAATACGTTAAAACTTTATAGATGATATTCGAGCATAGGTCACGAGCTAAGTTCATGATAAAGCAAAGTTGACGTTGGCAACTCTTGACTCTTCAGGGAAAAACTAGATTTGAAGGACTTATATTTTAACTTGTTAACATGCATGTAAAATGGAGACTATGTATGTGTTCATATGATAAGCTCACCCTTTAAAGGGTGAGACATGATCATTACTCTTGCATGATGAACAAGAATTTTGATTCTTTCCTAAACTCTACATTGAAAATTTCTTGAGTAACGACCATTATGTCACTCGCAAGTCCTGAACTCAAGATGCTACATAAAAGGCTTGCCTTGATGTAAAACATGTGTAAGGAGTGGAGCATACACCCTAAAGATAGGTTATAGTTCTTTTACGTGGGACAAATGGTAAGTTTACTACCTGGTCTCTAAAAAGGGTCTCTTGTTCTCCTAGTGATCACCTTTGTGAAGGTAATATGGGGGCTCAGTAGGCAATGTGATGGCATGTGTATCAATCATTACTAGTCTAAGCACCCAATGAAAAGTTAGGGTTTACATAAACTTAAACATTAACTAAAAGGCATAAGGTAAACTGTTAAGCCCCTATTTAACATAAAGTTTCAGTGTGTGCTCTCACAAATAATATAAGTGATGCATGAATGCCTTTCATCCTTATCCAATATACTATGCATGACAAGATGTAAATAGAATGCATGTTAAAGCTCTTAAACAAAGTAAACCAATCATAGTAGAAAAATAAACAAACATTGGTTTTCATATAGCATAAACAAACAAAACATTAGTTCAAGGGTCCCCAATGGAGTCGCCATCTTGTCGTACCTTCCTCACGAGGGTGCGACGTCGCGACAACACTTCCCAAACGATGTTTTGGAAGGTCTTTGGTTGGATAAGGGAGTCGCCACTTAGTATTATGATTAATAAGAACCATAACTAGTCTGTCTTTTAGAGATTCTAGGCAAGAGACTAGTTGTATAAAAGGAAGGTATTAATACTCCTAATACTCTTTACCTAAGGTAAGTTGCATTGTTTTTTCTCTTTGTTTGCTATGGTGTGATGATGTTTCTATTCCTATTAGCTTACTATGACAGGTTTGCTATAGTGAATAAACCCTGGTTTCCTTGGTCAAGAACTTGGTCTGGAATAGTGAATTATCCTCAATTATTATTGAGGCTTCTTTAGGGGTAAAAATGGAATTTTGTGCTATTGCGTTCAAAATAATATTTCATGTTGCTACCAAATTTTTGAATTTAAAAAAAAACCAACAAAAACCCAAAAAATATGTTGACATATTTGCATCATTTTCAGCGTCTTTTCTAAAGAATTTAATTTTTTTTGAAAAAACATTTACTTTCAAATGTGTTCAATTGTTAACGCGTTTTTTTAAGTCAATGTTGATGTTGCTTTTTTTAAAAAAATCAAAATACAAAAAAATAAGAAAAATTAAAATATAATAAATGGGTAAAGGGGCCAAAAGTGAAAAGGAAAAAAATGATGGACTAAAGAAAATTTAGATTGCTTGGTGACCAAGTAATTGAGAGGAAGAAGACAAAAAAATTACTTATAAATAGGTGGTTATACACACACAAAATATGGGGGATTTTAGGGAGTCCATTATATAAAAAAAAAACCTCTCTTTAGCTCACATACCCACACAACACAAAAAAACATAGACCTTATCTTTACAAAAACACTAAGCCGCCAACCCCAATGACCAAAAACATTCCCAAAACAACCCTTTCTCCCTCAAGCCAAAGAATGGCAAAATAATTAACTCTCCTCTAGCCACTCATCTTCAACTGGAGCCTCCGACAAAACCTAAATAAAAAACCAATCTTCAAAAACCTATTTCCTTCTCCCTCGTAATCTCGAAAAACACACCATATTATCCTTTCATTTTCAACCTTTTCCCAACTAGAAGCCTCATCAACGCATATACCTTTTTATATCAACAACAACCATCAACCCTCTCTATCATCTTCCCCAAAAATTTTCTAACCCTGTTTGTTACCTATTTTTTTCTCCTTTGCTTCTGGCCACCAGCAACAATCGTCAATGGATGTAACCTCACCAGCCCCACATTCCTCCACCCACAAACACCAGCTCCTCAACATTATAGCAACCTCCGCTAGCAATAGATTCGACAACGTCAGCTCTAACAGCATCATCGCTATGAATACCAATACCAACAACTTCTTCTCTTTTTCTAGCCGTGAATCAATGACCCATCAACAGCCACTGAACTGACCCTCTCCACACACAATGCTCCACCCATGGTAGCAACGACAATGACCATTTAAAGAAAAAAATAGTGAGAGATAGGCAAATCTAAAAAAAGAAAAAGAAAGAAAAAGAACCGAAGTTTGTTGTGTTTGTTTCTTGTTTTTATTGGTTCCTCTTAGTTACACCGTAGGTATAGGAGTCAAGAGGAAAGGAAGAGCTGCCTAATCCACGATATCACGTGCCTCTAAAGATGCTAGAGCATCATTTGCACGAGTAACCAGTGGCAGTGGTGTGTGAGACCCATGCATCAATACTGTTCCGACGATCCTAGAATCTTTCAGTGTGCTTCCTGAGTTCCCAACAATCTCTCCAACTTGTTTCCAATCTTTGGAAGGACTATTTTGCATATATTTTTTTTAATTTTTAGCTTGTGTTTTAAATTATTTTTAAATTTTGAATTTTTATGGCTTGTAAACAAGTGCTTGTGGGGTGTGTGAGTACAAATATAGTTAAAAATTGTGTATGCATGTTTGCATTTTATTTTATTTTGTGTTAAATGAATGATTAAAAAAGGAAAAATGATAAAAAAAAAAAAAATTAACCAAATGTTTTAATTACATATGACCTAAAAAAGTAATTTTCATTTATTGCATATGGCTCAATCCTTATAAAAATTACATTTTTATTTATAAAGAGAAAAAATATTTTAGCATCGTTTTTGAAAGTTTTTTGTATTTCTTTGTATTTTTGTGGAATTTACAACAAGTTTGTAAAATTCCTTAAGGATTTTGCCAATATTTCAATAACCCTAAGTTTTATTTTTTTCTTTCTCTGAAAATTAATGATCAATATTCTGGTATAAATGTTGGACCTATAAAGAGGCTGGTATTTAAATATCAGGATTTGACTAGAAAATTCTTATAATTTTTTTAACATTTATCAATTTTAATTGGAAGTATTTTTCATCACAATGTACGAGTTGTGAGAAACATATTCGCCTTCCAGGATAAGTGAACTCTATCAGGGCACCTATATGGACTCTTCCCATAAGAATTTATCTGGGCATACGAGCCTATAATAAATTTGAAATGTCAGATTTATTCATGTGAGTAAATCTTTATTCTGAGTCATAAATAGATCATCGATTATGAACCCATCAAAACCTTTAAACTATATATAAACCACATAAAGCAGCTAACTTCAAGTAAGATGCGCTAGGGGTGCTGATACCTTTCCTAGCCACAACAAATCTCTTACCCTTGAAATTTTTGATAAGTGCAGTTCATCCAGGTCTCCTAGTGACCCGGAACCAAACAACTAGGTGACGACTCCTCGACCCCGACATCTCGTTATGCCACTTGCCCACGTGCAACATTTTAGATAAAATTCATTTTAGTCTTTTTATCCTTATATTATGATGAATGAGTTGTGTTATTCTTAATAATATCGTGGATATTAATCTCATACAAGTTTTTAAATCCTTATATTAAAGTGAGTAATAATAAATTATTATCCCTAATAATATTTTAAATATTAACTTTTTTTATGTTTTTTTATCCTTATATTAAAAGTAAATAATATTTTCTTACCAAAAAAAGTCTAGGACAGGAGTTGCTATTTTGGGTGAAAAAAATGAAGGGTCGCGACTTAGTGATGTAAAGATAGGGTCTAGGTAAAAGAACACACAAAGAGCTCTCAGTAGAACAAGAGAGAGAAGCTCCCGGCTGTAGTGAGAGATGCTCCTGTTTGCATGAGTATGCTTTCCTCTCATTGTGCAGCGTTTTGTCTTCTTGTTCTCTGCTCTCATTGTTCTTCCTTTCTCCGAGTCACAACTTAATGGCAAAATCCAAAAACAAATCTTCGATTTTACGGTTTGCTCGGCACGATTACAGTCTTCAAGCTTCCCGCCCTTCGTCCGCTTCACGTGCACCAAGGGCTCTGTCTCGCAGTAGATCTCCTGTCCGGTAAGACCCCTTGTCTCCATCTTAAGCCTACAGTCCTCTTAGAACCAATGTGGTCTTTGTCGATGTAGCTGGTTCCTCTAGTGGGGTTAGGTTTTGCTCGAAGAGTAGAAAGAGGGATATACAGAGGAGCAAACCTAATGCCCAATCATCTTCCTCTCCTGCCTCATGTGGACAAGATGATGGTTCTTCTAGCAGTTCCAGACCTCACATTTCTTCAAATGACCATTCGACTGGGTCTAATCCCTGTAGTTCCTTCCTGGGTACTGGTAACCCTAACCTAGGACTGAATGCGAACCCTTCTCCCCTTCCAGCTTCTGGGTGCGGCATCCCCACTTTACGTCCTACTGGTGTCACCTCTCCGGTTGGCGCTACCTCTTCTCCTTCCCTATTGAAAGGCAAGGCCCTTTCTAGTAGTCACCTGCGAGCCCCCTCTGATATTCCTACAAGTACCCCCAACACACAATCTCTCACTTTAGTGCATTTTCCTGAATATACATCTTCAGCATCTTGTCACTTGAAGGAAACTGATATTGGAGAACATGTAGACTTATGGCAGTTCTGTTTAATCGGTTATGTTGCTGGGAAATTCCCAGGATTTTCATCTCTGTCAAAATTCATTACCAATTCCTAGAAACACAAAGCAAATTTTACTATGCATGACTCTGGCTGGCTAATTTTTGCTTTCTCTTCTGAATTGGAAATGCTTGATATTCTTGGTGACGGTCCTTACTTTGTCTTTGGTCGGCCCTTCATTCTGAAGTTCATGCCATAATTCTTTGATTTCACAGCCATTGATATGATGCATATGCCGATTTGGGTAAGATTTCCTAACTTACCTCTCAAATATTGGTCTTCAATCTGTCTTTTCAAAATTGCTAGTATGATTGGGAAACCAGTTCACTGTGATTCTCCTACTGCCTCTATGACTCGGTTGTCAGACGCTAGAATTTTCATAGAGGTTGACCTGCTTGTCGATCTACCTACTTCTATTAATCTAGTCCTGCCCAATGGTTCCTCTTTATCTCAGCAGGTAATGTATGAATCACTGCCTCATTTCTGCAAACAATGCAGGGTTCTCGGGCATACAGTTTCTACCTGTAATAAAGGCACTGGTCACAAACGTAAGAAGAGGTCCCATGAAGCTCATGTTCGCTCTGGATGCTCCAGCCCTTCTGTAGAAACTATTGCTGCTGAGAAACAACAACCATACAACGAAGGCCTTCATGATGAACCATCCATTGATCCAATGTCTACTGAAGTTGCCATAATTGTGGATAAGAGACTTGTATCTCCTAGGTGTAAAAGGACCAAACTAGCTAAAACAGGATATTTTGGTGCTAAACACCCTGCTTCCTCAAATGTTGTTCATATCTCTGATGATCAAAATGTTATTACAGATGTGGAGCCTCCTAAGAGGCAATATCCAACTCGTAGCAGAGTTGCTGCGACCACTAGCTTTGGCTAGTAGGGGAGAGAATCCAAGCCCTCTGTTGCGGCTGATTCAAGGCATCAGAGCCGCTCTGATGATTTTGTTGCCTCATCTTCTCTTTGATTTTCTCTTTTGATTCTTTATATTTGTGGATCTTTATTTGTAAGGGAGCTTGTTCCCTCTGTTATCCTTTTGTGTCTCTTGTATTGGATTTGTTGTGTTGTTCTTGATCCTGCGCAGATTAAGTCCCTACTGCCTTTTGTTTTGGTTTTTGGTTTTCTCTTGCTTCTTGATAGGTTTATTCTGCCTTTTGTTGGCTTGCTGATGTCTTCATGCAACCATGTTCTCTATGTTGGTTCTTCTTGCTTGCTTTCCCTTCTGCCTTGTGCTGGGGTTAGCTTGTTGTTACGTTGTCGGTTCTGTTTTTGTGTAGGCTCTCTGCCTGCTTGCCCTCTTGTCTTGTTTACTTTCCTTTAGGCCTTGTGCTGGGGTTAGCTTATCGTCGGGTTTGCCATTTGTGTAGGGTTCCTGCTTGTTTTCTCTGTAATCAGGTTTTGATTGTTGTTGTTGTTTGTGTTGGTTCAGTCTGCTGCTGGTTTTGCTGTTGCTTTGCCTGCTTGGTTCACATATAGGTGTTGCTGATTGGTTGTGCAGCTGGCTGTGTTGGTTCTGCTACTCAGTATAGTGGTTCTGCTGCTCAGTATAGTTGTGCTCTTGCCTGCTCTGGCTTTTGAAGTGGAGGTTACCTTGCCGCAGTGTTGCTGGTTTTGTGTTGGTGCATTACCTGTTTGCCTCCTCAATTGTTGTTCATAGCTTCAGTTGTAGTCTAGCAGGGCAGTTGCTGCTTGTTTAGTTTCTAGTTCTTTTGTTTAAGGCTATTCTTGGCCTCAGTAGGAGTTTGTTCACATACTATGTACAAGAGAGCATGTTCCCTTTTCCTGTTTATATCTGTATATTCTTGACTTGCTGGTTCTCCAGCTCTGTTTCATTTGATCTATAAATTACTTACATTTGATAAAAAAGAAGAAGATAGGGTCTAGGTTTTTTTTTGTGCGGGTGTGTGTGAGAGAGGATCAAAGAATGTGTGCGCCTTTTTCTTTTTATTATTTATGTTAGTTTTTTTTAATGGTCTCTCCCTTGTTTTATTTTTTATGGCTTCCCCTCCTCTTGTGTGTGTATAATCACCTATTCACACGTAAATTTTTTTTGGTCTTCTTCCCCCTAATTGCTTGATCCTGAAGCAATATAAATTTTCTTTGGTCCTTTATTTTCTTCCTTTTCACTATTAGTCCTTTTGCCCATTTATTATATTTATACATTTTTTATTTTTTTATTTTGATTTTTTGAAAAAAGGCAACATGAACGTAGACTCAATAAGAAGAATTAATCAAAGATTTTTAAACAAACACGTTAAAAACTTAAAGCGTTGAAAGTAGATTTTTTTTAATTTTAAATTTTTTGAAAAAGATGCTAAAAATATTGAAAATAATGCAAATACATCAAGAACATATTTGTTTTTAGGTTTTTGTTGTTGTTTTTGTTTTTGTTTTTTTTTTTTCAATTGATTTTTGAAAAACAAGGTTAAAGATTAGGTATCAACAAATATAATATATTTCTTGTACTCCTTTTAAAATTGAGCTATTGTATTGTAAGAATGTGAATGTTACTTTAAATATTTGAAACTAAGTAAGTGCATCTAAAGAGTTTGCGAGTTTGAAATCGAATAATGTAAAAAGTATGATATTTTTCTTAAAAAAAACCTAATTAGTGGGCATACAACTTGAGAAAATAGAGTAGACAATTGATAATGAACTATTATAAAATCAACGTTTTCAATCTCTTTTTAATTTCCAAACAATTTTGATCATTTTGGTGGTATTAATAAAATAATACTGCATGGTTATATTTTGTGAAAGATCGCATGTTATTGGGTTAATTAAAAAGAGAAACTATATATCAAGAGTTGTATTCTCTATCTCACATAAACATAAAGTTTGTTATAAAAATTATTTATGATTCTTATTTTTATAAAAGAGAGGGGAGTACACTCCCAATATTGAATAATTTTCTAATTAAATAGTCATTAATATACTATTATGAATAAATTATATCCATGCAATAATTTAAATTCTATAATTGCTATTGGATAAAAATCATATAAAAAAACTAAAAGAATTGAAGTTTTTGATGGTGCTTCACTCTTCATCTTTTATTCTTTAAATTTTTTTTT
>Ga0307508_10006021_pt1 | contig 11442 bp, 4 predicted proteins | sample 9_EM_MG_FD_203089 | JGI IMG/M metagenome (GOLD analysis project Ga0307508, IMG submission 203089) | Populus trichocarpa ectomycorrhiza microbial communities from riparian zone in the Pacific Northwest, United States - 9_EM | ecosystem: Host-associated > Plants > Roots > Unclassified | place...
ATTTGCTACCAAGGAAAGAAATTAACCTCTGGAAGAAAAGAACCATAAATCCACCTAACCCTCTTCAATTGAGATCCAATATGGTTAGAGGAAATTAATTAACAGTACTTATTTGTTGAAGCTTCCAAATATATTTTCCCTTTGTTTCTGTTAAATCTCAAATCCTGCTAGAAAGCAGAGATGGAATGTGTAAGATAGGTGCAATTGCAGAGGATTTTGTACAAATTTGTGTTCGATAGAAGGTCATGGAAATGCAAAAAATCAGAAGAACAAATTGATTCAACTGGCAGCAAGACATTTATTTTCTAATTTCTTTTTTGTTTTTCTCCACTACAAAAATCTTTAAATAGATAGTTAAGATTATGTTTGTTTATGTATTTTATCCCAATTATATAATTAAAAATATTTGATTAATCGATATACATCATAGTTTTTGTATGAACTCTCTCATAAAATTTTGTTTAAGAAAAAAATACAATTCTTTATAAAATCTTTTCAGACCAGATGCTAAACACGCACAAAAAGCTTCTAATTCTAACCCACGTCACCAAGTAAAGTTTTCGAAGTACATTTTCAAACTTTGGAATGCTAGATATTCTTCATAAAAAACTAACAAACCGCACACAATTTAGGAAGCTGCCTCAACTGAAAATGCAACCATGTTAAGGCACGAAGTGGCTTTTGAGTCCTATTAAAGATACTTGAAAGGATACCTGCAATTTCACATGTACTTGCGTCTCTTGCCTGCTAAAGCCAGCCCATCCTGCTTGAAATTGGCATGGTTTTAGTTGAATCTACGGGCAGAGATTTATTTGTTTATTTATGTCAAGAGCATCAAAATAGCCTTTCTCCTACGTTCCTAAATTAAATGGATCGTTTTCTAGGGGATGCCTCCCAGCTCCCACAACTTAACAAATCTGCTGCCAGTAGAAAAGTTGGTGCAGCTAAAATATCATGATCTTCAATGTATCTCATCCGCAAGGTCTCAGTTCCTGTCACCTAATATAACTATGAAAAAAGCACCCCCGAAGCTTTTTTTAAGAAAACAATAAGAGTATTATTGTACCAGTTTTTAGACATAGACAGTAGATAATCTAAATCTATTTTGGTGCATTGTTATAGAGCATCACTCCTTTTCTTTGATGAAGCATCTACAGGACCTACCACCCATTTTAATACTCATCCATTCTATTAACCAATGTGTAATAATTTCTCCATCATAATCACCCGTCATCAATGGAATCGTCAGGCCTTGACTTAGAAATTCGTTGTTCCATATTTGCCAAATTGGTTCCCAAAGGAGAGCAATATTCCAATCAAATTCAAGTATTATACTGCTTAACCTGTGCTCTCTATTATATGTAGGAAAAACAAAACCTTTGCTGACTTCAAAATGCCAAAATACAGGGGAAAGGGATGAGGAAGAACAACGAACTTCATTTTTGTGTTAGGTTTAGCCATGCAGCAATCACTATTGCAGAGCAAATGCGGTGACCTCTGAGGCATCCCCAGTTCAAAAATGATTATTCTACATCATATTATCAATTTTCTGAATAGGTTTCAGCAAGCATTCTGTTGTTGGAGGATCATCTTTTAGGCTCATTTTTCTGCTAACTGTAGTAAATTGACAGGGCACTTGTTTACACATCACAAAGACAAAGATGATGCATTTCTTCCTACCTAAAACCTAAAACAAGCTCATTGCCTGAGTTAATTCAAGAAAACAAATTAAGCAGTACCATTTTATCCCTTAGATTCAAGTAAAAGTAACTAGCCACATTCGAGATCAAAGGATGAAAAAAAGGGTACAGATATAAAACAAATTGATAATAGCCAACAATGTATACAATACCACTAGACATGAATTCCTCGACGGAAGCCATGTCAGAATAGCACAAGTGGAATCGAGTTCAAATGCCTTTTACTTCTATGGCTACATGTATTTTCCCTGTCCGAATTTGTTGGCTACCTCATGGTTTTGATAACTAAATTTTATCTATCCAATCTCAGTTCCTTAAACAAATATTGATTTTTTGTAAATTATACTCTAGTAGGTAACACGAACTCCTTGGTATCTAAGAATCTCTCCAATAAGTTCTCCTTTGCCAGATCCTACATACCTTCCACAAATCTTACCATCTCTGATGAACAAGAAAGTAGGCACCTCAACAACGTCCATGTCCTTCAAAAACTGCATGCAGCTATCATTCTCGTCACCGTTCATGCGTGCAAAAACCACAGTATCAGACATCTGCCTTGACAACTTAATCACCGTTGGGTAAACCTTCACGCATGGCCCACAATGCTTCAACCCCACATCAAGAACAATCAGCTTGTGATCAGCTTTATGATCATCAATCAACTTCTCCACGTCTTCTCTGAGATGCAGCTGCACAACAGCAGAGTGATTATCACCGTAGTATAAAACATCTCCCATCAGCTTATCTTGGGTAATCCCTTTTTCTTCATGAATCTTCTCCAAGCTCTTGTAGAAGCTAAAGTGTGGAACTTTTTCAATTTTTTCTCTCTTGCAAAGCTCTCTAGTCTTCCCTGATTCATCTGCCATCACAAGAAGGAAATCTACATCGTTGCAGGTTCTGCTAAGCTCTACCATAAAAGGGTAGATTTGACTGCTATGGTAACTGTGGCTTGCTGCATATTCTACAACAACAAGCTTGTTTTTTGCAGTTTTAAGTGCTTCATCGAACTCCTCTACGCTGTGAATTTTTTGTACTTTTTCATCGTTGACAGGTTTCTTGGTCCCTGGGGCAGCTGTAGCCTTCGTCATAAAGTGTGTTCTTCCTGTACCAAGTTTTGCTGCAAGGGGTTTAACTTCTTTAGTAACAAAGGGTACTAAGAAGGAACTGTGCAAACAAGGAGCGCTTAATTTAGGGGTGTTTGAAAGAGACAATGGTGGTTTTGACAAAAAATTTGTGATAACAGCCATGGAAAGAAGCTTGTAGAGAAAAGGTCTAGGCAATTGAGAACCTGAGAGGAGCTGAGCACAGAACAAAATGGAGAAGAGAGCTGAGGAATTATCATGAAAATCTCAGTGACCATAAATGGTATCCACATATTTTTTTGTAGTTCTCATTATCCACACAGTTGGATGGGGTTAGATTTTTATGGCACTTTTTTTTCTCTTTATAGTCTCTTAGCATATTCCTTTCCTCCTGATCAGAAAATCGCTTTAAGATCACTGACGATGCTAATAACTAGTTGGGCCTCAATAAAAAGATGAATTGGGCTAAAGCTTTACAGCTACTGCCCAGTTTCTTTTTCTTTTTTCGACGGGAGCCGGGAACATGGGCTCCGGGGTTGGGGGACAAAAACTAAAGAAAATGTAAATGTCTGTCTTCTGTCGGATTGTCTCAGTCCTCCACAGTCCACACAATCACTCTTCCGTTTCGAGACTTGAGAGTGTGACGATTCGCTTTTCTTCATTTTATTTGTTCTTCCATGGCTACTATCCTAGCTCCAGAATCACTAAACGTTACAAAAGTCTCCCAAGGAACTTGCTCATCCTGTAAAGTGCCAACGGCATTTTATGCCTAAGCATCCGTTTGGCACGGCATCTATTGGTTGGAAGTATAAATTCCAAACTCGGCATGGATAGCTCAACGGATTGACTTGATAATCCAACAATTTGAAGTCTAACTCATGCTAGCATTGATAGATGACCCGAAATTTGAGTGACAATCAAAACCCTAAGTAAGACTCGGTAATTTTTTTTAATTTTTATCTAAAATAACATCGTTTTAATTTTTATTTATAAAAAAATTATTTTAAAACCATATTTTTAAAAAAAAATCTATAAATTAACCAACTCAACCGATATCTCGAGCCTTAGAGTGTGTTTGGCAGTGTGGTAGCGGTTGTTTTTTAAATAGCTTTTCATGCCGAAATACATACCAATGATGTTTTTTATTTTTTAAAAATTATTTTTAATATCAGCACATCAAAACGATCCAAAAAGTATAAACCGTACTCAATTTTAGCAAAAAAAAAAATTCAAAATTTGACGAAACGCAGGTTAAAACACACAGCCAAACAGTCTCTTAATCTGAAATCTGAAACTTGTAAGTATTGGTAATCTGATTTCTTAAAAAATTACGGTATCAAGAGAAACAATTATCAAGGAAAAGGGTTGTCTTTACCATCGAAACTAAGATGGTTAGTTAAATTCTTGAAGACAATGCAGATTAATTAAACATTTCCAGTCTAGAAGATAACCCAGCACAAGTATTATGTCGGCAAGAACTGCACCTTTTGTAGGTCACCACAACAGCATTATTCTCATTAACTTCATCGTGTCTAAGATTGTGGTTGTTTTTGTGTTTTAAAAAAAAATAAAAAAAAAATAATTTTTTTTATTTCTAGATCATTTTGATATAAAATAAAAAAATATTATGTTAATTTATTTTTAAATAAAAAAATATAAATAATTCAGTACAGCGACCCCATGAATCATCCTTTCAGTTAATGCTTTAGTTCCTTCGATTGATGTTTGGGCTTGCCAGTCTCCCTGTACTGCCCAAAACCGAGCCTTAACTTCGAATTAATTTCCTGCCTCTCCAATTTTATTCCCACCATGAACAAGCCAAACTTTCAGAACACCGGACCCGTGGTATACTGTTCAATTAATACTTGGTGTGTGCTTCTGTGCGAGAATATCGGTCAAAATACTCTTGGAAATGTTTTTGGTAAAAATATATTAAAATACTATATTTTTTTATTTTTTAAAATTTATTTTTAATATTAATACATCAAAATAATATAAAAAAACAAAAACAATAATTTAAAATTTAACGAAACTATGTGCGAACACAACTTTAAACAAGCACTTAGCAATAGCATTGTAGTAGTTTTTTAGATGCCGTTTGATTTTGCAGTTAAAAATAGGTTTTATAATTTAAAAAAAAACAAAAATCTTGCTTGAGATCATTTTTATAATTTAACGCATACACTCATAATAAAGAAAAAATTAAATTGATAAGACCAGACCCCAAATTGAATCATTTTTATTAACAGTGCAAGAGCAGCATGTGATCCATAGAAAGCGTGTATAAGTTAGTTTTCAAATTTTCTTTTTTTAAAATAAATCAAAATAATATTTTTTATTTTTTAAATTTTATTTTTAACAACAAAACAATACAAAAACATAAAAATAATAATTTAAAACTAAAATAAATTTCAAAATTTTACAAAAACACTTAAAAATTGATTTTTAATGTATTTTTAAGTTAAAATAATATATTTTTATTTTTTTAACACAATACATTAAAATCATTAAAAGTAATTTTTAAATTCAAATTTTAAAAAAAAATAAAAAAATTTCAAATTCAGATTCAGCCATAAATGCAACCGTCCCAAGTCTTCAAACTGTCACAACATGACAGAAGCAACAAAAGCTGAACTAAGTTGGAGGAATCCAGGGTTGTAAAGCAAACTAACGACACAGGTAAAGCCAAGATCCAGCGCTGGCTGGACACCTTCGGTTTATTTTTTTATGGCAAAAGTGCCTTTTTCGCTCCATGTGCGCCGAGTGTCCTCTCTCTTGTTCTCACATGCACTGAGTCCGTTTGCCCTTAAATTTTGAAATTTTTTTTTGTTAAAATTTTTTATATATATTTTTAAATTTAATGTATTAATATTAAAAATAATTTTAAAAAATCAAAAAATATTATTTTAATATATTTTTAATCAAAAAAATACTTTAAACAGAACAGCTACACAATTCCAAACACGCCGTACAATCCTCAGCAAATCTCGCCAGTAGATCTCCTCCATTAACCCAAAATTTATTTAGTTTATTTAATTTAAAACAGAGAAAATCAAGTGAATGAGAAAAAAATAATGAAAATCTAGATAACAATAATCTTGACCTTTGGATTCTTCACCATCACCATAATAACAGTAGAAAAAAAAACAAAGATCCAGCCACGAAATTTAAGAACAAAAATACAAAGATGAGAGGATTTAATTAAGGGAAAAAAACCCTAAAATGAAGAGGAAAAAAGAACTAGAAAGTCACAAAGGAGGGAGAACATGAGTTGCTGAAACATAAAAATACCAGGGAATGTTTGATTATTACCCAATCAGACTAGAGACTAAGAATTTGAGGTTTCTTCTGTCTTCTTCTCAGGTTTTCTGCAGAGAATCATGTGCATTGGAGTGAAAATCCCAGTATCACCACCCTTAGTAAGATAATCAGCTGTCTTGAACAGCATCTCGTGAACATCGACAGTCCCTTTTGGAGCAATCCCCAAAGCAGAAAGTATTGTTACAACAATGTGGTTCCTCCAGTAAGCAATCCTTCCCATCTGAAGCCTGGTCCACCATGGTTGTGCTGGTGGTTTAGCCAAGTCTTTCTCTTTCACTACTTCAAATCCTACCTTCCTGGCTGTCTCTGCAATATCAGAATAGTTTCTTAGCCCAGGTAGAGCATCACCTCTTTCAATACCTTGAATAACCTCCACGTGTTCAGGATCGGAAGACTTGTACTTATCAGTTGTGACCCATTCGTAGGACACATAAAGAGATCCGGGCTTCAAGACCCTAAAGATCTCTGCATAAACCTCTTCTAGTTTCGGCGCGTGACATGTCGCTTCGATCGAGTAAGCTCCGTCGAAGCTGTTCTCCGGAAACGGCATCTCAAGGAAATTCCCTTGAACAACTTCACAAAGTGAATCTAACCCAGCTTTCTTGTTGTGCGTACGCGCACGACTCACTTGATAATCGTTGATTGTGATACCGACCACCTTAGCGCGTGAATGAGCAGCGATAGCACGCATAGGACCACCGACGCCGCATCCAACATCCAGGATTCGATCTCCAGGCTTGACATTAATCAGATCCACGGCCATCTCTTCGTGAAGGCGCGTGGCTTCAAGGTGGGACTTTCCAGGGATGGAAGGAGAGAAATGGAAGGACTGGCCCCATCCCCACTCGTAAATATCGGTGACTAGATTGTAGAAAGTGTCGACGAAATCAGGGACTTTTTCGGCTGTTTCGATCTCTTTGGGGCTGCGGAAAAAAGACCAGTATTGTTTGTAGTTATCTTGGACTTTCTCGGCTGAGATGGAGCCACCGGAGAGATCTACAGCCCGTTTTCCCTTCTGCTCGGCTGGACCGAGAATGCAAACGAACCAGTAGATGCCACCGGCTATGAGAGCTCCTGTGCAGAAGAGTGCGAGAGAGTCCATGAGTGAGAGTGAGAGTGAGAGTGAGTGTGTATCTGGGGATCCTACGTTCCTCTCTTTCTTTATCACGTTTTAAGGTGGTTGTGAGGGTTTTTTTATGTCTTGTGGACTCCAGAGTGCACGCGCGTTGCTCGTGTTTGAGACCATTCAACAGCAAGACGTGGAAAGGTAAGTAACTTTAATAATTTATTAAATTTGTTTTTGTGTTTTAAAAATATTTAAAAAATAATATTTTTTATTTTTTATTTTAATTTAATTATTTTTAAGTTTTCGAATTATTTTATTATATTAATATTTAAAAAAATCTCTTAGATTGAGATTGAGATAAGCTGTAATTTGAAAGTGCTTAATTTACTATCCGTCGCATTTTTCTGATCTATTAGCTGTACAAATTTTTTAAACAAAGAATATAAAGCGGGTGGATCCGGGTGTGAGATGATGAGATCTTGGATGTTTTTTGCTTTATGTGGATTTTGTTTTATTTAAGGAAGTCAAATTTATTCAAGTTAAAAAATAAAAATAAAACTAGTAAAAGAAAATTAAAATTTAGATTCATTTTCATTTACTATAATTAAACATGCCTTTAACATAAGTTAAGAGACGTAATTGATTTTAAAAATCGATAATTTTAAATACAAAAACCACAAAAAACATTCATTGAGAAAAATACAAAAACCACAATTATTTATTTTTCGTTCAATTTTTGTTGTTCACGTGTAAGCAAGTTAACTGCTGGAAACATTAATTATAGGAGTTAGACTCGGTCTTGAGTCTAAATTAGCTAAAGACGTGTATCGTGGAGTTGTTGGGTCAGTATAAAAAATATAATTTTCATTATTTTTTAAATAAAACAATATTGTTTTGTAAAAAAAATTAAAAAAAATATCAGAGTTGTTGTTAGATTATAAATTGACTCATGGCATCATATCAAATTTAATTAAGTCAATATTCATATCAATTCAAAAAAAAAACTGTTCACATTACACCATAAATTAAATTGATAATTTATTATAATTCTTATGTTAAGAATAAAATACAAAACTACATAATTAAATCCAATTATACTTTTTAGAACACATGTGGAAATAAATTGAATTAATAATCTTGATCATCTTGCCATTAATTTATAAATTATTTCTATTATGTAAATCCATTCTTTCTATTATAGAGGCTCCTGTATTTATTTAAAATGAAATAAAATCTAGACATTTTAAAGAATATATACATAAACCTACAAATACTTGTTGAAAAAAATGAAAATTACATGTCTGATAAGAAAACTTTTCAATCAAAATATTTTCGCTGGAATGTTAAGAAAAGAATTCTATAAATATTCCAATAAAAAATCTAACATTTTACTATAATTAAACTTGAATAAAATAAATTTCAAACTCGATAGATTTTACTAAATACATGACTATAACAATGTTAATAATTCAAGAAAAATACATAATTCTTAGTTCATAATTATAATAACCAAGAAGATATGACCATACAAATTATCTTACTTCACCTACAATTCAATATGCCTAATTAAAAACATATAAGTATTTTTAAATATTGATCTCAAGTTTATTTTTAAGAGACATCAGTCACCAAATTAAAGAGTCCTCTAGTTTATTTCCTTTTAGAATTAAAAGAGTCTTAAATATAAAAATTCAATTAATCATTTAAATTGAATTGAATTTACATTGCCGAGCAGAAGTTTATACTTCACAGATCACAGCTTTCGATGTCATGGGCTCCTCCTCTCCCTGTCCTTTGACAACTGACACTGCTCTGTACAGTTCACCTCAGAAGACGTGTCACCTTCTTGCTTGGTCTCAGCTTTACATTCAAATTTTTTTTTTTCATGTTTATAAACATTGAGATATTTTTTTATTCAGGAATGTAAATTCTTGTTATTGTTTTTGTATTTTAAAAATAATATAAAAAATATTAATTTTTTATTTAAAATTATTTTTTTATTTTTTTAAATTTTTTTAATAAATTAATATAATAAATAAATTTTTTTAAAAAAATTATTTTAAATAAAAAATATTTTAAAAAACAATGACTATTATAATATTAAGCTCTAAATATATTTGAAATTAAGATGTAATAATGTTTGATTGGTTTTTTTTTTTTTTAAGGTATAACATACTTCACTAAGAACAATTTTTATATATATATATATATATATATAGATTCACTAAAAAAACCAAACAAACCTCTATCCTGAATACACCCAGATTCCTACATTGATGCAATATCGTTTTTTATACTAAAAAAGATATCAAATACTAAATAAAATTGATAAGAAAAATATACATTGATCGTTAGACTGTCGATAACCATCATTAAATTCCACATTAATGTCGTACTCAAATAACTTATGTTTTTTAATTTTTGTAATGTCTGACGTTTTTATTTGTCTTGTTATAAAAGAAGTCCAATGATACATGAAAATCACACCAGTCATCTTAAAACATGATTTGAATTCAATACTTTTTAAATAAATTGGATTAACATGGATGATATATCCTTATTTTTTATATAAAAAAAAACTTGATTAATACATAAACCAGTGTAGAAAAAATAATATCTTGAGCAGCATATTGAACCTTCCTCCCCCTATTTGTTTTTCCTTAAAACAATACAATACAATGTATTGGAGCAACTAGTAGTATTTATTAGGTAGGATTTGATTATTGTCTCGCGATAAAAAAATATCGATGAAATTATATTTGATAATGATGTATAAAATAAAATAATTATCCTTGTATTTTATTTGATTATCATGGACAAAATAATAAAATATAAAAAAAAATATTTTATCACTTACATGTATTGTTGTCAAATTTACTTGGTTTTTTTTTTTACTTTAGATGTTATTGAGTATTAAAATTAATAATATTATAATAACAGTGATTATAAAACCAAGACTGACTTGATAGGTTGACCCAAGGCTTGGACTAGTCCGAGTTTTTAAAAAAATAGAGGAATGATCGACTCGGTCAAAAACCCAAGGCAACACCGAGATAAACGCACGTGTCAAAGACATGTTGACTTTTCTGAAAAAAATAGTAAAAACAAGGTTGTTTTAATTATTATTATTATTTTTTTGTTTATTCGGGTTAACTCTCTCGACCCATGACGTGAACCCTGCATCGAGTCGACTCGACTCCCAGGTCGAGCTTTAAAACTATGATAATAATTACTTTTATCCATATGTTGACTTGGGTCAACCCATGTTGATCTCCCTACTCGTGACCTAAACCTTGTTTTAGTCGATATCCAAGTTGAGTTTTAAAAGTATGAAAATAACAAATTTCATCCATGCGTTGACATGGGTGAACTCGAGTTGGCCCTCGAGTCAAGCTCTTGAACCATGATGTAACCACTTTTATTCTATGGTGATCCGAATCAACACGGGTTGACTTTCATGACAAATGACCCTGATTTTACACAGAGTCAAGTTTTAAAACTATAATAATAACTATTTTGTTCTTATATTGACATGAATAACAGTCAACCCCAGTCGTGACCCAGATCTTGCCCCGGGTCGATCCCTGAATTAAGTTTTAAAACTACGATAATAATTATTTTTATTTTTATCCCGACTCAGGTTAATCTGATTCGTGACCTGAGCCTTGACTAGTGACCTAGGCTTTGCCCATATCAACCATATTGTTTGATTTTAATACTATTATAATAATCATTTTTATCTTTACATATCTTAATTATATAATTTCAGAATTGAGAATTGTTTTTAAGAATATTTTAAAAATAAAAAATATTATCTATAGAGACATGTTTTCTCTACACCTTATATTTTGAAAATATATAAATTTACTCTAAAATTATTCCAGAAATAGAATATTTTCATGTCTCTATCTCTGTCTATGAAACCAAATATATTTATGTCTCAACTGTTTATGTTTATTTTAAAACTGTAACCAAACGCTAGCATAGTTACTTTGTTATCCTATATTGAAGAAAGAAACGCATATAAAGAGGAAAAAATATATATGAAGATATTATTATTATTTTTAATGATTTATTTATTTTTTTTATATTTTTGTGTATCTATTTTTTAAAAAATAAATTTAAAAAATAAATAATAGTTATTTAATGCTCACCTTTCACTGGTAAAATTTTCCGTGGTGGTGTTTATGCAGAAACACATGACTACGTTGAGATTTGTTTTACAATATTGTTGTTTCAGAAATAAAATACTGCCGATATTTCCTAAGCGACT
>Ga0307508_10006022_pt1 | contig 11441 bp, 9 predicted proteins | sample 9_EM_MG_FD_203089 | JGI IMG/M metagenome (GOLD analysis project Ga0307508, IMG submission 203089) | Populus trichocarpa ectomycorrhiza microbial communities from riparian zone in the Pacific Northwest, United States - 9_EM | ecosystem: Host-associated > Plants > Roots > Unclassified | place...
TATCCTTAGGTTGTATGCTCCATAATATCTTTTGCATCAAAACAAGTCTAACCCCAAAGCATCTTGAATTGCAGGACTTGTGAACGAAATGGCCACCATCACTAAATCTTCCATCATAGAGTATGGGAAAAATTCTGAACTGTCACAATTGACTAAAGGAGACTGCCTTAGAAGCGATGCTGAGAAGATGTCACCAATCAAGAACCTGAATTGCATTATGAATGAGGTGAACAAGTTAACGACTCATTTTCAGAATGTTGATAAAGATGCATTTTTTAGGAAATACGGACGTTTGGTGGAAATCGCAAGGGTAGAAGTTTTAAGCCCAACTGTGCGAGCCTTAGTTCATTTTTTGGATCCAGACTACCGGTGTTTTTCTTTTGGAAGCATAGACCTATGTCCCACTATGGAGGAATATGGGATGTTGACTGAGTTTCCAAATAATCTGTATCGGATTTATTTGCCTTTGAGATCTGACAAGATCATCCCCGAACTGTCAAAACTGCTCAGAATCTCCAACTTGGAAAAGTTTTTGGAAAAGAATGCTACCGGTCTGAAATGGAGGATGCTAGAAATTGAACTGGAAAAGAAGTCAGGATTAGAAAAGGAGAGATTGATTGCCTTGGGCATATTTGGCCTTGTGTTGTTCCCAAGTCAGACGGGTGTAGTGAGTTTGGAGGCCGCTACTGCTTATATAGAGTATGAGAATACACAAATCAATCGAGTGGCTGCTATTTTAGCTGAAACCATCTTGACACTTAACCATTGTAGGAGGACCGAAAAAGGAGCAATGAGATGTTGCACGCTGTTGTTGTATATGTGGATGGTTAGCCATATCGAAACAAAAAAACCTGTCTTCAATAATTTTTTGTGGTTCACCCAAAGACCCCTGAAATTAGTAGAAGAAGAAGAATGGGGAGATCTAGACAACCAAGGTTGGGTTGACAAATTAGAAGGTTTGCCTAATAGTGATTTCAAATGGAGAGCCCCATGGGTAACGGCAGTGAAAGTCATAATGAGTTGTGAACAAAGATGTTGGGTGCCATTGGTAGGGATTACAGGTTATGTGAGTTATGCTCCTGCCCTGGTGTTAAGGCAACTTGGGGGCATGCAGTTTGTTCCAAGGACTATGAGAATCACTCAATTCTTTGATTTGTTCAAAGATCCCATTGCACAAGAAGTTTTGGAGATCATTAAACAAGATTGGAAGCATCTGGTTTTGGTTGAGATAGAAGGTTTAAAGGATCCAAGTGCAAGTGAAGGATATGCAAGATGGAGAGACTTAGAAACTTCAGCCATGCCTTGTGTAGGAGTCAAATCTCCCCAGACTGTAGAAGAGTCTATTAAAAGGAAAAGGGTCAATAATGAAGAGGAGTTGAGAAGACAAGTGAAAAAACTTCGGATAGAGTTGAGCAAAAGCAGAAAAGACAAGGCAATGTTGGAAGGGGATAAAAGGAGAGCATTTCTAGATGAGCAAATACAATCTAGAGATGCGAGGATAACAAAGCTTGAGTTAAAGCTAGGTGAGGAGAAGATTGCTAGGGAAGAAAGTGAGAAGGAGCTAGGAGGGATGAGTTTGGATTGGATGCAAAGTTGCTCTGAACTTGAAGCAATGGAGATGGACTTTAACGATTGCCAAAGAAGTGCAGAATATTACCAAGAAAAATTTGCACAAGTCCAGTTCGAACTAATGGATAGGATTGGGAAGTATGAGGATTTGAACAAGAAATATATGGTGTTGGAAAGCCGTTCGACGGGGTTTGCTAAAGAAGAAAGTAAAAGGAAAGGTTTTGAGGCTGTTGAAACAGAATTAGCGGTTAAGAAGAATGAGATAAAAGTTATGAGGATAAAACTTGACAAGGAACGTGAAAAGGTGAAGTATTTGGACGAGAAGCTAGCAGCAATGGAAAAACACAAGGATCAAATCGATGCCAACAACGCTGTTTTAAATAGAACCAATATGTTGCTCATAGAAAAGATGACCAAGACAGATGAGCAAATGGACAAAGCTGCTGCACATGCTCAGATTATTAGAATCATGCGCAAAAGGTGGGAGGGGACATCATTCGCTATCGCCGAAGCCTAGCTGAAACTGATGCCTTTCTAGGGAAGATTGAGAACCGCGGCTTTGCCTTTTTACCTTTGGCTAAAGAGTTTGTGGAGGAAAGGGATTAATATATTTTGTATTTCCTTTTTTAATGTAATAAACTTATCAAGCGTTAATGAAAAGGGCGTTGACCCATCTTCTTATACAAAATCTGTCTCTTGGTGAATATGATTCAAGCAAACGACTTGAAAGGCAGTACTCCTAGCAATGTGACAAGAGAACCTATGTTTATAAGGTGGTGGCTATTATTCGTTCATAAGAAGGTTGCATCCATACCCAATATACAAAGCATTCTCATCACAATCATGCATTTTCTCATACATCTATACACGGATCTGCAGATTAAGAAACATAGGTCCCCCTTTTAGAATCCACAACACTTGACTACAGAAAATGATGAAAAATGAAGAGAGGTCACACCTAGTACCAAAAAGAGCTTGAAGGAATTTGGAATGATGTTGCGTACCTAATCGGTTTGCTCGAGAAAATGTTTTGAGACAACTTTTTCCTTTTGATGAGATCATGCATTTTCAAAAGTTCATCTTGATGTTTTTACACATCACTTTCCATTTTCAAAGTGGATCTTCCAAAACAAATATCTGCACTTTACACTGAGAATGAATGGGAGGAAGAATGGGATAAAAATAGGAAAACATGAACAAGCTTGGAGGCCCACTAAAGAGGAACTTGAAACCATAAATGTGGCTAATGAAGAAATCAAGAGAGAGCTGAAGATAAGGACTTTGATCACTCCTAAAGAAAGAGACGAGTTGGTTACTTTGAGATTATATAGATGTTTTTGCTTGGTCCTATGAGGATATGTCTGGCTTAGATACAGATATTGTAGTACAAAGGGTATCGCTGGTAGAAGGATGCAAATCGGTTAAGGAAAAGTTGAGAAGAATCCATTCGGATGTCTTGATCAAAGTAAAGGTAGAAATTGAAAAGCAGTGGAACACCGATTTTCTAGAAGTAGTCAAATATCCACAATGGGTGTCCAACATTACCTTACCCAAAAAGGAAGATAAAATCAGAGTTTGTCTACCACACATAGATATGTTAGTTGATAATGCAGCACGTAGCTCCACATATTCCTTTATGGATGGATTTTCGAGCTACAATCAGATAAAAATGGCGTAAGAGGATAAGAAGAAGACAACATTTGTAACACCATGGGGAACCTTTTGTTACAAGGTCATGTCATTTAGGTTGACGAATGTCAGGGCCACCTACCAAAGGGCCATGGTGACTTTATTCCATGACATGATGCAAGAGATTGAGGTATACATGGATGATATGACTGCTAAATTTGAAGAGGAAGAGAGTCATGTCCAAATATTGAAGGAATTATTGAGGAGGTCTAGTCACGTGTGACTAGAATAATAGGTCAAAAGGGTCATAACTTTTGATCCAACCGTTGGATCGCTCTCAAAATTTTAAAGAAGTTTCTGGATATCGTTTTCCTTGGAGAAGCTATGGAATCGTTACTCACTGAAGAGGAGGTGTAGTCGGGCGAAACTAGAGTAAAGGCTAAAAAAGGCCATAACTTTATATCATACCGTTGGATCACGCTCAAATTTATACAGCAGTTTCAAGAGGCCATTTACCTTGAAGTAGCTATGGAATCGCAACTCACTAAATAGGAGGTTTAGTGATGTCTGACTAGAATAATGGCTCAAAAAGGCCATAACTTTTCATCTGACCGTTGGAACGCTCTCAAATTTTTAAAGGACTTTTCAAAAATCGTTTTGCTTGGAGTACCTATGGAATCACTACACACTGAAGAGGAGGTGTAGTTGGGCCAGACTAAAGTAACGGCTAAAAAACCCATAACTTTAGATCCAACCATTGGATCATGCTCAAATGTTTACTGGAGTTTCCTGAGGCCATTTTCCTTGGAGTAGCTATGGAATCGCTACTCACTAAAGAGGAGGTCTAGTCACGCCTGACGAGAATAACTACTCAAAAAGGCCATAACTTTTCATCCGCCCGTTGGAATGCTCTCAAATTTTTAAAGGAGTTTCCGGAAATCATTTTCCTTTGGGTAGCTATGAAATTGCTACTCACTGAAGAGGAAGTCGTTTCACACCTGATCAAAATAACAGCTAAAAAAGGCCATAACTTTTGATCCGACCATTGGATCGCTCTCAAATTATTACAGGAGTTTCTGGAAATCATTTTCCTTGGTGTAGCTATTGAATTGCAACTCACTGAAGAGGAGGTCTAGTCACGCCTTATTAGAGTAATAGCTCAAAAAGGCCATAACTTTTGATTTGACAGTTGGAACGATCTCAAATTGTTACAGGAGTTACCGGAAATCATTTTCCTTGGAGTAGCTATGGAATTTCTACTCACTGAAGTGGAGGTGTAGTCGGGCCAGACTAGAGTAATTCCTAAAAAAAACAATAACTTTTGATCCGACCGTTGGATTGCGCTCAAATTTTTACAGCAGTTTCCAGAGCTATTTTTCGTGGAGTAGCTATCGAATCGCAACTCACTAAGAAGGAGGTCGTTTCACGCTAGACCAGAATAACAGCTTAAAAGGGCCATAACTTTTGATCTAATTATGAGATCGCTCTCAAATTATTACAGGAGTTTCCGGAGGTCATTTTCCTTGGAGTACATATGGAATCGCTACTCACTGAAGAGGAGGTCTAGTCACGCCTGACCAGAATAATCGCTTAAAAAGGCCATAACTTTTGATCCGACCGTTTGATCGTTCTCAAAGTTTTACAGCAGTTTCCGGAGGCCGTTTTCCTTAGAGTAACTATGGAATCGCAACTCATTGAAGAGCATGTTGTTTCACACCTAACTAGAATAACAGCCATAACTTTTTATCCGACCGTTGGATCGCTCTCAAATTTTTAAAGGAGTTTCCGGAAATCATTTTCCTTGGAGTAGCTATGGAATCGCTACTCACTAAAGAGAAGGTGTAGTCGGGCCAGACTAGAGTAAAGGCTAAAAAATACCATAACTTTAGATCTTACCATTCGATTACGCTCAAATTTATACAGCAGTTTCCAGAGGTCATTTGCCTTGGAGTAGATATGGAATCGCAACTCACTAAAGAGGAGGTCTAGTCACGCCTGACCAGAATAATGGCTTAAAAAGGCCATAACTTTTGATCCGACCGTTTGATCGTTCTCAAAGTTTTACAGTAGTTTCCGGAGGCCGTTTTCCTTAGAGTAACTATGGAATCGCAACTCATTGAAGAGCATGTTATTTCACACCTAACTAGAATAACGACCATAACTTTTTATCCGACTGTTGGATCGCTCTCAAATTTTTAAAGGAGTTTTCGGGAATTGTTTTCCTTGGAGTAGCTATGGAATCGCTACTCACTGAAGAGAAGGTGTAGTCGGGCCAGACTAGAGTAAAGGCTAAAAAAGACCATAACTTTAGATCTTACCGTTCGATCACGCTAAAATTTACATAGCAGTTTCCAGAGGCCATTTACCTTGGAGTAGCTATGGAATTGCAACTCACTGAAGAGGAGGTCTAGTCACGCCTGACAAGAATAAAGGCTCAAAAGAGCCATAAGATTAGATCCGACCGTTGGATAATGCTTAAATTTTTACAGGAGTTTCAGATGATGTTTTCCTTGGAGTAGCTATGGAATCGCTACTCACAAGGAATCTCTACTCACAGAAGAGGAGGTGTAGTCGGGCCAAACTAGAGTAACAACTAAAAAATGCCATAACTTTAAATCCTACAGTTGGATCGCGCTCAAATTTTGAAAGTAGTTTCCTGAGGCCGTTTCCCTTGGAGTAGCTATGGAATCGCAACTCACTAAAGACGAGGTCTAGTCACGCCTGACGAGAATAACTATTAAAAAAGGCCATAAGTTTTTACAAGATTTTTAAATGAGCTAAGAGGGAGGGGTAAAACTGATTTTGAACAGACCAAAACAGGGACAAGAGCACATCTTAACCAACCCCAAACACCCCACCTCATTTAATGTAAAGTGTAAATGCAAGGAGAGAGAGAAGGTGACCTTTCCTCTTCCCAAAGTCTGTCAGCAGCAGCTGCATGTCCAACTGCATGCTTCTCTTCTCTTTCTCCTTCCCAGTGAAAACTGAACCAAAACCAGTAGATAGTACCTCTATGAACGTGTGAGAGAAAGTGAGAGAGTTGAGATCTTGAGTGGAGACTGAACAACTGCTTAGAGGGAATGGAAAAGGGGCTGGAACAGGTGGGAAGAAACTGATAGAAGAAAGAGAATCGAGAGAGAAAGAAGGAGAAGAAGAGAAGGAACTCTACCAAACTGTCTAGATAAACTTATATCCGAAAGGTATGGGTCATGTAGTCTCCTCCCCCTTGTTCTTGGAACCTAGAACCAAAAATTATGAAGGAGTTCCTAAGAAAATTGACCTAAAACCCCTAAGCTAGCTGTAAAGGAAACTGACACCAACTAAGAGGACAAAGAAACATAGACGAAATAAGGCAATTTCCATAACATCTAACAAAGAAAAATGTACAAAATGGAAAGAACAAAATATGGTAGAGGGTCGGCCTTAGCTATAGGGTTGGACAAAATGCATGTGTGTGTGTTCTGCTGGGATTTGATGAAAGATTATGTGCTGGAATTGATGATTGCAATGTGTGTGTTCTGCTAGAATTTGATGAAGGATTATGTGTTGTAATTTATGATTGCAATGTGTGTGTTCTGCTGGAATTTAATGAAAGATTATGTGTCGGAATCGATGATTTCAATGTGTGTGTTCTCCTGGGATTTCATGAAAGATTATGAGCTGGAATTGATGATTGCAATGTGTGTGTGTGTTCATGCTAAAATCATGTGACTTTGCTGGAACCTAATGTCAAATTACGTGTCTGCAGCGAACCTGTGATTCACTACCGAATTGTGTGTCTGTAGCGAATTTGTAATTCGTTGCCGAAATTGAGTTGTTTGCAGCAAATTAGCATTCGTTGTTGAATTGTTTATTCTGCAGTGAATATGTCGTTGCTGAAATTGAGTTGTTTGCAGCGAATGAATTGTGTGTTCTGCAGCGAATCTGTAATTCGCTGCTGAAATTCAGTTGTTTGAAGTGAATTAGCATTTGCTGCTGAATTGTTTGTTCTGCAGTGAATTTTTAACTTGCTGCTAAAATTGAGTTGTTTGCAGCGAATTAGCATTCGCTTCTGACAATGTGTGTGTTCTGTTTGGATTTGATGAAAGATTATGAGCTGGAATTGATGATTGCAATGTGTGTGTGTGTGTGTGTATGTTCATGCTAAAATCATGTGACTTTGCTGGAACCTAATGTCAAATTGTGTGTCTGCAGCAAACCTGTGATTCACTGTCGAATTGTGTGTCTGCAGCGAATTTGTAATTCGTTGCCGAAATTGAGTTGTTTGCAGCGAATTAGCATTCGCTGTTGAATTGTTTGTTCTGCAGTGAATATGTCGTTGCCAAAATTGAGTTGTTTGCAGCGAATTAGCATTTGCTGCTTAATTGTGTGTTCTGCAGCGAATTACAGCAGTTGAAATTCAGTTGTTTGCAATGAATTAGCATTCGTTGTTGAATTGTTTGTTTTGCAGTGAATTTTTAATTCGTTGCCAAAATTGAGTTCTTTGCATTGAATTAGCATTCACTTCTGAATTGTGTGTTCTGCAGCGAATCTGTAATTTGCTGCCGAAATTGAGTTGTTTGCAGCGAATTCACATTCGTTGCCGAATTGAGTGTTCTGCAGCGAATTTGGGATTCGTTGCCGAAGTTGTATTGTCTTCAGCGAATTTGTAATTTGTTGCTGAAATTGAGTTGTTTGCAGCGAAGTAGCATTCGCTGCCGAATTGTGTGTTCTGTAATGAATCTATAATTCGCTGCTGAAATTGAGTTGTTTGCAGCGAACTAGCATTCGCTTCCGAATTGTGTGTTCTGCAGCGAATTTGGGGTTCGTTGCCGAAGTTGTATTGTCTGCAATAATCTGTAATTCGCTGCTGAAATTGAGTTGTGTGCAGCGAATTTGCATTCGCTGCCGAATTGTGTGTTATGCACTGAATTTGTAATTTGCTGTCGAAGTTGTATTGCCTGCAGCGAATGTGTGATTCGCTACCGAAATTGAGTTGTCTATAATGAATCAGCATTCGCTACTGAAGTTGTATCATCTGCAGCGAATCACCTTCGCTGTCGAAGTTGTATTGTCTACAGCGAAATTGTGACTTGCTGCTAGAATTGAGTTGTCTGCAGCGAATTAGCATTTGGTGCCGAAAACATGTTGGCTGCAGCGAAGTAGCAGTCGCTGCCAAAATTATGGCGCTAGCAGCGAAACAGTTTTCGCTGTCGAATTATGCAGCGTGCAACAAATGATTGATTAGCTTCGGCTAATGGCATCTGAAAGGATGACCGGGACAGATGATTGATTAGCTTCGGCTAATGGCATCCAAATGGATGGCCGGGACGAGTGAACGGTTAACCTCGGCTAATGATGACTTAAGAGGATAACTGAATTTAAGATTATGGCTGATTGCAAGAATTGATGCATTTATATGTAGTACAAGTCGTGCATACCAAGTACATAAAGGGACTACAAATGTTACGCTTCAAACATGGGATAATGTTAATGCTTCATTAAACTGCCAGACTATTTATTATTATTAAGTAATCGCATTTTTATAATTTTTTTGTACTGCAGCAGGGATGAAGGTATTTAAGTGATCGAGAGAGGATTTATCACCTTAGGTGAATTAGAGAAAAATTGTCACATGTTCTTAAATAGTATTAATTGTTAAATTCTTACGCAAGGTAAAAATTTGAAAAGAGTTTTAAATTATTTTCAAATTATCAATGACTATAATGTTGTGAACATATATGATTTAACATGGCATACACACTCAATGGTAAAATATCTAAATTGAAACATTATTAATTAAAGGATAATAATTATACTGAGAAACCGGTCACTAAAAGGTTAAGTCAAACCACTTATGACTTTGCTAATATTTGAAGGATCATGACACGTTGTTAGACGTTGCACTTTATCTTCAAATATAAATTAATCAATTATTCAATTGATAATAAATTAAATTGTTTAATTTATTTAACTCTATTTATTTAGAATTATAATTTATATTTGGGTCAACATATTAGAAACCTAATAGGTCATACACACTAAGAACCATTAGTCAAAAATTAAACTAGGATAATTAATCAAGTATGACTTGATTGAAAATAATTTTAGAATTAAGCACTATAATGTATTTAATTCACAAATTATATTTGTAGTCATAGAATAATCAAGTAGGGACTTGATTGATTAAATTTCTAAAATTATCCCTAAATAATATATAGATATTATTTAAGGAGAAAATTAATATTTTGTTATTTATATGATTTTTAGGATTTCCTATATATATAAAGGTAAGCCTATTATTTTGGTAGAGAGAAAAAAATAATAATAATGTTTGACAATTTTTACATAAAAACTACGTAAACACAAAATTAGAGCTAACACTCTAAGCTTAGCAAATTCATCTCTCCTAAATAGGATTCAAAAGATTTCTCATTGGTGGTTCTTGTGGATTACTGTTGGAGGTCAGATAATTGAATGACTTGTTATTTGCAACAATCCATCCCTAAGAATTTAGTCAAAACCAAAAAAGATCAGATCTCTAAATAAATATTATAAAACTCTAAATCTGTCTCACAAGATCTTAAGAACTCTCGAATAATTTTGTTTCATTATTTTTGTTGTGTATATGAATTCCAAGAACCCAATAGATGTTTGACCAAAAACAAGCAAAAGAAAATAAGAGTGCCCATAAAAAGATAATCAACAAAATACATTTAGGTGGAGAAATGGATGTTTGGGAAGATAAAAGGCTTGAAAGGTTTATTTGTGGGAAAGAAGAAATGGATGTTGGTCTAAAATGGGTAGGAAGTTGAGGGCAAAAGCTTGAACACATTGATATCGCAATAATAGAGGATAACAAGAGATGTGTGTTACTGGTCTGAAGTCTTAACCAACAAAAACATAGTCCTAGTAGTTTGAGCGGTTGTCTTTTTGTTTGTGACCACAGAAGATAGAGCTCACATTTCTATGCAGCCCTTTTTCACGTTAGTTAATGGATAAAACAAAAAATATTTTAAGAGAAGTATTATTTTGCTCATGGAATTTGTAGCAAAGATTCAATACCGCCTTTATGTCCATTTCGACTCCATTTCCTCCATAAAATGTCAAATTAGATCAATTAATAATGGTCTTCAATCTCCATCAATTTTTGGCAAGGATAAATGGCTCGCACGTTACATGGGCCGGGATAATTTTCTTAGTGTAAAAATAAAATGTTTAGGCGCTGCTAGTGTAACGCCCTACACTTTCATATGTGTTTATAATTACTTTCCTATGATTTAGTACATAAAAATACGAGTAATTGTTTTTTTTTCAAGTTCTCAAATGAAAGTCTATCGAAATTTGAACTGTCTAACTGTTACTGTCTAAGTCTTAAACTATTACTATCTTACGGTTACTGTCTAAACCTCGAACTGTTATTGTCTAATTGTTATTGTCCAACGGTTGTTGTCTAAACCTTGAACTGTTACTGTCCAACGTTTGCTGTCTAAACCTTGAACTGTTACTGTCTTATTATTACTGTCTAAATCTTGATTGTTATTATCCAACGATTGTTGTATAAACCTTGAATTATTATTGTGTAACGGTCATTGTCTAAACCTATCTCACCTTTGAAATTATATAAGGTATTCATATGAAAGTCTACCAAAATTTCCACCGAAATTTTTGCAGAGTCTTCCCTGTATCGGGAGGTCTCAAGTTATCGACATTCCACCTGTTTACACTCCCAAAATTTGACATCTCACAAATCAACCATGACCCAATCATCTTGGGTCTCAATCCCATGAATGTCATCATTAAAACAACCACAATCTTTATAATATACAAGGGACATCAATTATCATTATAGAAGGATAAACAAAATAAACACGCGTACACGGAACATGACTATGAATTTCAGAATTAAGTCCATCCATCTAAGTTTAAACATTCATTGTATAGACGTTTTAGTATTACAAAATACATGGATATATTCCTTAAAACTAGAATACAAAAAGTGAATGAAAACTAGGATCTACTATTGTTGTGCATGCGATGGTCCTAGAACAAAACAATTATTATGGAACATGAATATCATTGTAAGTATATAAACACAAAAATTCAATCATCATTTTTTTAAAAAAAGACAAACAAGTATTCATATACTATTTTGTCTCCCATTTTCAACATCCATTCAAAATTCCATTAAAATCAACCGCAACTACTTTCCACCCAACACATTACCGATACCATTTTCACTGGTATCATCATCACCCCATTGG
>Ga0307508_10006024_pt1 | contig 11439 bp, 8 predicted proteins | sample 9_EM_MG_FD_203089 | JGI IMG/M metagenome (GOLD analysis project Ga0307508, IMG submission 203089) | Populus trichocarpa ectomycorrhiza microbial communities from riparian zone in the Pacific Northwest, United States - 9_EM | ecosystem: Host-associated > Plants > Roots > Unclassified | place...
GAGCTCCGCGTAGGGGACAACGTACGCGCACACGCGCGCCGATGTGCGGCGCACGCGTCGATGCCGCCGCATAAGGCTTCATGAGCCGATTCTCCGGTCGACGCCCTACACGCGCCGGAGACGCCGCCCGACTTCGGGGACATGACGCCACGCCAGATCCTCGCGGCCTCCGCGCTCGTGCTCGCGGGCTGCGGCGACAACGGTCCAGAAGCCAGCCCCGATGCGGCATCCACCTACACGCTGAGCGGCACGATCACCGGTTATGCCGGTTCGGGCCTCGTGCTCGCCGAGGGCATCGTGGAGATCGCGATCCCGGCCCACGCCGGCGCGTTCGCATTCACGACCAGCTTCCGCGCGGGGGATCGCTACGCGCTCTCGGTGAAGACGCAGCCGACCGGTCCGATGCAGGACTGCGCGGCGCCCAATGCCAGAGGCACGATCACCGGTGACACCGCCGTCGATATCGTCTGCACCACGCGCACGTACCCGATCACGCCCACGATCTCTGGCCTGTTGCGCGACGGGCTGGTCCTCCAGAACAACGGCGGCGACGATCTCGTGGTGTCCGCCCCGCTGTCCGGCGGATCGACGACCGCGACGTTCGGGACCCAGGTCGCCAGCGGTGCGGGGTATGCGCTCACCGTGAAGAGCCATCCGCCGGGACAGATCTGCGTCGTCTCGGGCGGCACCGGTACGGTCGTCGACGGCGATATCACCTCGGTGATGGTCAACTGCGCCAGCAACCACTACGCCATCGGCGGGACGATCACCGGCCTCGAGGGCGGCGGGCTCACGCTCAGAAACGACGGCGGCGATGACCTCGCGATCAACGCCAACGGCACGTTCGCGTTCACGACCACCCACGTGTACGGCGACAGCTATGCGATCACCGTCGACGCCAACCCGATCTCGCCGTGGCAGACCTGCGCGGTCGCCCATGACACCGGCACGGTCGCCGCTGCCGACGTCAACGATATCGCGATCACGTGCACCACCAACCGCTACGACGTCGTCGTGGCGATCACCGGCCTCGCCGGCACCGGTCTCGTGGTCCGCAACAACGGCGGCGATGACCTGCCGATCAGCGCGAGCGGCGCCGCGACGTTTGCGACCCAGATCGAGAGCGGTGGCGGCTACGCCGTCGAGGTGTTCAGCAGCCCGACGAGCCCATGGCAGACCTGTCAGGTCAGCGGCGGCACCGGAACGATCACCAGCGCCAGCGTCCAGATCCCGGTCTCGTGCTCGACCAACCTGTACACGGTCACCGGCACGGTCACGGGGCTCGCCGGCAACGGGCTCGTGCTGCACAACGGCAGCGAAGACCTCCCGGTCTCGGGCGACGGTCCGTTCGCGTTCCCGACGTCGATCGCCAGCGGCGACAGCTTCGACGTCAGCGTCGGCACCCAGCCCACCGACCTGTCGCAGACCTGCACCATCACCGGCGGCAGCGGCACGATCACGAACACCAGCACCAGCGTCCAGGTGTCCTGCGCGACCAACCGCTACACCGTCGGCGGGACGGTCACCGGCCTCGCGGGCGCGGGCCTGGTGCTCCACAACAACGCCGGCGACCCGATCACCGTTGCCGCGAGCGGTGTGTTCGCGTTCCCGGCCGCGCTGCTCAGCGGGGCGAGCTACGCGGTCACCGTCGCCAGCGAACCGACCCTGCCATGGCAGACCTGCACCGTCTCGAGTGACTCCGGCACGGTGACCGGCGCCAACATCACCTCGGTCGCGGTCGTCTGCACGACCAACATGTACGCGGTCAATGTCAGCGTCACCGGCCTGTCCGGCAGCGGGCTCTTGCTCAGGGACAATGGCGGTGACGATCTCCCGATCTCGGCCGACGGCACGTTCACGTTCGCGACCGCGCTTCCGAGCGGTGCGCTGTTCGACGTCGCGGTCGCCAGCCAGCCCAGCAACCTGTCGCAGACGTGCACCGTCACCGGCGGCAGCGGCACGGTCGCGGACGTCGGCCCGAGTGTCCAGGTCTCGTGCTCGACCAATGCCTACCAGGTCAGCGGGACCGTCACCGGCCTCGCGGGCACGGGCCTGGTGCTGCACAACAACGCCGGTGATCCGATCATCATCGCGGTCGACGGGACGTTCACGTTCCCGACCACGCTGCTGAGCGGCGATGGCTACGCAGTCAGCGTGGCCACCGACCCGACCCTGCCGTGGCAGACCTGCACCGTCACCAACGACTCCGGCACCGTCACCGGCGCCGATATCACGTCGGTCGCGGTCACCTGCACCACGAACAACTATGTGGTGAACGTCGGCATCACCGGCCTGTTCGGCAGCGGACTCGTCCTGCAGAACAACTCCGGGGATGATCTCGCGATCCTCAGCGACGGCACGGTGGCGTTTGCGACCAGCCTCGCGAGCGGCACCGAGTTCAACGTGACGGTCGCAACCTCCCCGCTCTCGCCGACCCAGACCTGCACCATCACCGGTGGCAGCGGCACGATCGCCGGGAGTGACGTCACCGTCACCGTGTCGTGCGTGACCAGCACGTACAGCGTCGGCGGCAGCCTCGACGGCCTGCCCCTCGGCGCCTCTGTGACGCTGACCAACAACGGCGGCGACGTCATGACCCTGACCGCGGATGGCCCGTTCACGTTCCCGACCGCGCTCGCCAGCGGCGTGGCCTACAACGTGGTCGCCACGCCAGACCTCGGGACGGTCTGCCACATCACCAACCCCAGCGGCACGGTCATCAGCGCTGCGATCACCGACGTCGTGGTCGGGTGCTTCGCGGTGACCTCGATGACCTTTCATGCGACCGGTGCGGTCCAGACGTTCACCGTCCCGGCCAACGTCACGCAGGTGACGTTCGACGTGTTCGGCGCCCGCGGTGGCAGCAACGCCGTGGGGGTTCTGGGCGGGCTCGGCGGTGAGGCGACCGGCACGCTCGCGGTGACACCGGGCCAGGTCCTGACCGTCATGGTGGGTGGATCGGTCTCGACGACGCCGTTCAACGGCGGTGGTGCGGCCGGCCCGTCGCCGTGTGCGACCGCCCAGGCCGGCGCCGGTGGCGGTGCCTCCGACGTCCGTACCGGCGCCGGTGCGCTCGCAGACCGCGTGATCGTCGCCGGCGGCGGCGGGGGCGCAGCCGGTAGCCGCATCCAGGGCTGCGGACGCGGCACCGGCGGCGGCGGCGGCGGTGGCTGGTTCGGCGGCGGCGGCGGCGCCGGCTGGCCGTTCGGCAGCACGGTGGTACCGACCGGCGGCTCCCAGGTCGCCGGCGGGATCGGCGGCACGTCGACGTTCTCCCCGGGCAACAACGGCACGGCCGGCGATCTCGGCGTCGGCGGCAACGGCGGCCCGGAGATTTCCAGCAACCAGGTCAGCGCGTTCACCGGCGCCGTGGGCGCAGCCGGCGGCGGTGCCACCGGCAACAACGGCACGTACGCGGGCAACTTCACCGGCCAGAGCGGCGCGGGCGGATCGGGCTACCTCGGCGGCGTGACGGCCGGCGCGATGGCCTCGGGCGTCGACGCCGGCGAGGGCGGCGAGGGCAAGATCGTGATCAGCTGGTAGCTCGCACCACGTTGTCACACGACGTCGACGGAGTCCTGCTGGTTCTCGATCACGCGGCGGCCGTCGAGCGTGAGCCGCCAGCGCAGCCCGCGGCGCGACAGCTCCGCGGTATACACCGAGTCCACATAGAGGTGGCGCGCCCACGCCGCGGCCAGCGCCGTCGCGGTCAGCAGCGGCAGCATCAGCGCGTAGTCGCCCGACAGCTCGCACGCCAGCACCGCCCCGGTCAGCGGCGCGTGGGTGGTCGCGGCCATCGCGGCGGCCAGCCCGACCAGCGCGTAGGTCGGCGACGAGCCGATCGCGTCCCCGAGCACCGCGTGGAGGCCGAACGCGTACAAGGCGCCGGTGCAGCCGCCGATCAAGAGCGTCGGGGTGAACGCGCCGCCGGGGTTTCCCGACCCGACGGCCATCGCGGTCGCGATCGGCTTGGCCACCAGCAGCCAGACCACCAGGACGACCGCGAGCTTGCCGTCGAGCAGCGCCTCGAGCGGCTCGAAGCCATTGCCGGCGACCAGCGGCAACCCCCACAGCACCGCGCCGCCGGCCAGCCCGCCGAGCGCCGGCCGCCACGGCATCGGCAGCTTGCGCCAGCCGCGATCGACCACCGCGAGCAGCCGCAGGAACCCGACGCCGACCGGCGCCGCCAGGAGGCCCAGGCCGGCGAACGCGAGCAGCTCCGCGGGCGAGCCCAGCGCGAACGCCCGCTCGCCGTACAGCGGCGCGCCGCCGACCACGTAGCGCGTCGCGACCGTGGCGATCACCACCGAGACCAGCATCGGCACGATCGCCTCGAGCACGACCACGCCGGTGACGATCTCGATCACGAACAGCACCGCGGCCATCGGCGCGTTGTAGGCCGACGCGAACCCCGCCGCGACCCCGGTCGCCAGGATGATCCGGGCGGTCACGTTGTCGAGCCCGAACGCGCGGCGCGCGCCCTCGCCGGCGGCGGCCCCGAACTGGATCAGCGGGCCCTCGCGGCCCAGCGAGTTGCCCGACGCGATCGCCAGCCACGACGCCACGGCCTGCAGCGCGCTGCGGGTCAGCGGCACCCGGACCCGGCCGAGCACGATCGCCTCCATCACGAAGCCGACGCCCGCGCCCTCGCGCACCCGCGCCGCGATCAGCATGATCAGGCCGACGAGCAGCCCGCCGAGCGCCGGCATCATGACGCGCGCCCAGCCCGGCAGGCCGGTGACCACCGCGACGATGCCGTGGCCGCCGAGCAACCGCCCGGCCGCCGCGAGGCTCGCGCGGAACACGATCGCGAACCCGGCGGCGACCAGCGCCACGCAGATCACGGCGCCCCAGCGCAGCCACCACGGTGACGGCTGCGCGGTCACTTCGGCGGGGGTTGCGCCGGCCGCGCCGCCACCGGCACGCTCGGCCACAGCAGGTGATAGAGCCGGAGGCTGATCAGGAGCAGCCCGTACTCCTGGAGATCGCCCCCCGAGTCGCGCAGCACGGAGAAGTTGAAGTCGACCAGCGCGAGCGCGTCGCTGATCAAGGACATCAGCTCGTCGATCGCCGGCGGCTGGACCTGCTTGTCGAACGCCCACGACGACAGCCGGGTGCGCAGCGCCTCGAACATCGGCTTGATCCGGACGTGCAGCGCGGCCACGCGGTTGGGCCGCAGCCAGGTCAGGATCATCCCGGCGAGCTGGCGGCAGTCGCCGGCCATCGCCTCGACGCCCATCGCCGGCTCGACCAGGCCGATCATCGCCGGCATCACCGTGCGGTTCGCCGCGGCGCCCTTGAACAGCAGCGCGCTCGGCGAGATGTTGTTGTGCGCCATGCCGTACTCGTGCAGCGCCGCGACCTGGCGGATCACCACGAAGCCGAGCGACAGCGCGCCGTCGATGTTGAGGTCGAGCTCGGCGATCCGGTCGCCGAACCGCGGCTCGTCGACGTACTCGCTGAACAGCAGCAGCGACGAGGTGTTGGCGTCGTAGATCACCTTGTGCAGCGACGTCAGCAGGCCCTGCCGCACGCGCTTGAGCGTGGGCCAGAAGTGCTGCTGCCAGTTCTCGACGAACTGCCGCGGATCGTTGATCTTGGTCAGATCGATCACCGTCACCAGCTTGGGAAAGATGTTGGCGTCGGGGAACTGGCCGCTCTCCACCATGTCGGCGCGCGGCGAGGCCAGGAAGATCGGGTGGCCGCGGACCCGGCCGAGGCTGCGCTCGACCGCGTAGCCCCAGTCGTACACGGCGCGCTCGGCCGCCTCGACGATCTCGCGGGTGATCGTCGGATCCTGGTTGGCCAGCGAGATCGACTCGTTGGTCTTGGTCCGCTCGATCACCCGGTCGGACTTGCGGTTCGGCCGTTCATCGGGCAGCTCGCGCAGGCTGGCGCGCACCTCCTGCACCACCGCCTGGACCGACGAGAACCGCTGCGCCGGGTCGCGCTCGATGCAGCCCTCGATCACCGCGCGCAGCGCCATCGGGAAGCCCTCGGGGTAGAACACCTTGCTGCGGCCGCCGACCACGACGCCCTCGGCGATCCGGATCAGCAGCGCCCACATGTCATCGGCCGGGCCGTACAGCAGCTGATCGGTGAACAGGCCGTGCAGCGCGCCGCCGATCGCGTAGATGTCGAGCGCGGTGTGGATCGGCGAGTCCATCAGCGCCTGATCGATCGTCTCGGGCGCGACCGACCAGCCCGGCGAGCCGAAGATCCGGCCCTTGTAGTAGGTGCGATAGGTCTGGTTGCCGAGGTCGTCGAGCGACATCGCGAGATCGAAGTCGAACACCGAGGCGACGTTCGCGCCGTCGTCGACCAGCACGTTGCGCAGCGTGAAGTCGCGGTGGATCAGCCGCGCGGCGTGCAGCGTCGCCAGGCCCTCGAGCGCCTGGAGCAGCAGCTTGGTCCGCGCGCGGGGCGTGAGGTTGTGCTTGGAGATCGCCTCGAGCAGCGTCATGCCCATGCGCGGCGTGACGAACAGGTAGTTGTCGGCGATCGGCGCCGAGACGTAGGTCGGCAGGATGTTGGGGTGCTCGATCGCCGCGATCCGCGCCATCGCGGCGAGGTTATTGTGGTGATCGCGCCGGGTGACCTCGTCGGTGCGGAGCTGGAACAGGTAGCTCGAGTGAAACACCTTGCCGACCACGGCCTCGATCGCGCCGGTGTCGTCGTCGCGGCGCTCGAGCTCGTAGACCGAGCCCATGCCGCCGTTGGACAGGTGCTTGCCGAGCGTGCGGTACAGGTACCGGTTGTAGCGAAACACGTTGCCCGGCGTGGTCAGGTCCTCGGACTTGAACGTGCCGATCGACGTCGTTTCGACCCAGTCGGTCATCCTCGCCGGACACGACTGTACGCTGTCGCCGGTCGCAGGAGCAACCTCCCAGCAAAGCACAACCTTATGATATCGCTAGGGGTCTACAACCCGGGCGGTCTGTTGTCGCAGCGCTGTGCGACGGGTGCGCCTCCTGCGGCGTTGTGGTACCCAGCCAATGGCCATCCATGCTCGAGCACCGTCTTGCCAAGCTCGCCGCGGCCGCCACGTTCCTGCTGCTCGTCATCGGCGGGACGGTCAACCCCACGGGGTCGAGCCTGGCGTGCCCGGAGCCCACGCTGGTCTGCCACGGCCAGCTGTTCCCACCCATGGTCGGCGGTGTGCTCTACGAGCACGGTCACCGGCTCGCCGCGATGACCGTCGGCCTCCTCCAGATCGCCCTCACGGTCCTGCTGCGGTTCCGCCGGCCCCAGCTCCGCCGGCTCGCCTGGCTGCTGCTCGGCCTGGTGATCGCCCAGGGCGCGCTGGGCGCGATCACCGTTCAGTACAAGCTGCCGTGGTTCGTCTCCACCGGCCACCTGCTGCTCGGCATGAGCTACTTCGCCGCCCTCATCTACACCGCGTTCCGCACCCGGCCGGCGCCCACCGCGCCCGAGCTCCAGCGCCACGCCCGGCGGCGCGACGAGCTCGCCGGCGCCCGGCGCTGGATCGCGATCGCGTGCGGCGCCGTGTTCGTGCAGCTCCTGCTCGGCGCCCTCGTTCGCCACCTCGGCGCCGCGATGGTCTGCCTCGGCATGCCGAGCTGCACCATGGCCGGCGACTGGTGGCCCGAGGCCGGCGTCCAGGACCTCCACATGCTGCATCGCGGCTTCGGCGTCGTCGTCGCGATCGTCACCACGGTCGCCGCGGTCGCGGTCTACCGCCACGCGCGCGCGTGGCCCGCGCTGCGGTGGCTCGCGCTGATCGCGCCGGTGCTGGTCATCGCCCAGATCGCCCTGGGGATCTTCACCGTGATGACGCTGCGCGCGGTGCCGCTCGCGGTCGGTCACTTCGCCGGTGCGGCCGGCCTGTGGGCGCTGTGGATGTCGGCCTGGCTGATGACCGGCCGCCGCGAACCGGCCGCCGTCGCCGCCGACCACGAGCTCGGCAGCATGCACCTGGTGCGGGCATGACCCAGGGCGAGCGCGGCCTCCCACCGAGCCATGAATCGAGCCATGAATCGATGAGCGACGCGAGGTCCGGGCCGATGCCGACCAGCGCGGTCCCGACCGACCGCCTCGCGGGCATCGCCACCGGGTCAGCGCTGACCGAAGCGGGCTCGCCCACGCTCGCCGCGACGACCTCGCGAGCGGACCGGGGCGCGTCGGTTGCATCGGTCGTGGAGTCCATGACCGACCGCGTGGCGGGGTTCGGCGCACCTGCCGCGTTGCCCGCGGGCCACGGCACGGCTGCCCTGCGCTCCGGCGCACGCCGGGATGCCGGAGCCGTGACCGGACCGCGCACCCTGCGCGCCCGGGCGGTCGACCTCGTCGCGCTGGTCAAGCCGCGCATCATGATGATGGCGCTGCTCACCGCCGCCGGCGCGATGAGCCTGGCGCCCGGCGACGTGCCGCCGGCGCGCGCGCTGTGGCTGATCCTCGGCACCGCGCTGATCGTCGGCTCGGCCAACACGCTCAACATGTGGCTCGAGCGCGACATCGACTGCCTGATGGCGCGCACGCGGAACCGGCCGCTGCCCCAGCACCGGCTCGCCGCCTCCACCGCGCTGGGGTTCGGCGCGGTCCAGGGCGCGCTGTCCCTGCCCGTGCTCGCGAACGTCAACCTGCTCACCGCCGGGCTCGGCCTCGTCGCCCTGCTGCTCTACGTCGGCGTCTACACGCCGATGAAGCAGCGCTCGCACTGGGCGACCTGGGTCGGCGCGGTCCCCGGCGCGCTGCCGGCGCTGATGGGCTGGACCGCCGCCACCGGGCGGATCCAGCTCGCCGGCCTCGCCGTGTTCGGCGTGCTGTTCTTCTGGCAGATCCCGCACTTTCACGCGATCGCGATGTACCGCCAGCGCGACTACGACGCCGCCGGCCTGAAGACCCTGCCCGGCACCCACGGCATCGCCGCCGCCCGCCACCACATCGTGTTCTACCTCGTCGTCCAGGTCGCGGTCAGCCTCAGCCTCGTGCCGCTCGGCGTCGCCGGGGTGCCCTACCTCGTCACCGCAGCGCTGCTCGGCGTCCTGGTGCTGGTCCAGGGCACCAGCGGCCTTCGCGCCGGGACCCAGAAGTGGGCGCGCTCGGTGTTCCTGACCTCGATCCTCTACCTGCCGGTGCTGTTCGCCGTGATGGTCCTGGACGGAAAGTCCTGACCGGCCTCGCGATGACCTGGGAACAGCTCCACCCGGCGATCAACGCCGCGCTCAACCTGACCTGCTTCGTGTTCCTGGTCCTCGGCCGGGTCGCGATCGCCCGCGGCGACGTCGCGCTGCACCGGCGCCGCATGCTGAGCGCGTTCGCCGCGTCCAGCGTGTTCCTGGTCTCGTACCTGATCCGGTTCGCGACCACCGGCGCGCATCGCTACCCCCACGACGGCTGGGACAAGACGTTCTACCTGCTGATGCTGTTCAGCCACATGGCGCTCGCCGTCGTGCTCGTGCCGCTCGTGATCGGCGCGCTGCGCCGGGCGCTCCGCGGCGACTTCGCCGCCCACAAGCGGCTGGTGCGGTTCACCTGGCCGATCTGGATGTACGTCTCGGTGACCGGCGTGCTGGTCTATCTGATGCTGTATCACCTGGCCCCGGCGCTGAACGGGTAGCGCTTGCGCGACACTGCCCCCGTGACGAAGCTCGCGATCCAGGGAACGTGCCTGTGCAACGCCGTGCAGCTCGGCGCCACGCGGTTGCCACGACAGGTCACGCAATGCAACTGCTCGGTGTGCCGTCGCTACGGAACCCTGTGGGCGTACTACCGGCGCTCGTCGGTGTCGATCACCGCGCCGCGCGGCGCACTCGAACACTACTCGGCTCGCCGGGGAGGACTGAAGTTCGTGCGCTGTCACTCGTGCGGCTGCGTGATCTGCTGGGATCCTCCGGGCAAGGGCCGCGACCAGCGCATGGGCATCAACACGCGCCTGCTCGATCACGCGCTGATGGCCGACGTGCCCGTCCAGGTGCTCGATGGCGACGGTCCCTGGCACACGCTCGGCACGTACGTGAAGCCGGACATGTGGATCTCGCCGACGCGCGAGCGGGCCCAGCCGGCGACGCCGCGCCGCGCCCCTCGTCCTCGGCGGTGATGGCACACCCGTCAGCGGCGGGCGCGCGTAACGCAGAGCCGAGCCTCGGCGCGACCTCGTGTGCCGGACCCGTCGACGCCACGCGCCACACCTGGTGGCGAGCTACCGATCAGCCGGGCCTCGGGACGTGCCGGGACATCGCGGCGATCGCTCGCCCCAGCACGACGACATAGCCGACCATGACACCGACCGGGAGCAATGTGGCCACTGCCACCGTCGGGATCGTGACCGTGTCGGAGGAGAGCGGCAGTCCGTGCTTGCGCGAATAGTGCCTCTTCACCGCGACGTCGCCATTCTTGCCCACCTCGATCCGCCACGTACCGATCGGCAACTCGAGTTCAGCAAATGGCTGCCAAAGTGTTTCATCGCCGGCAGCTCGTCGCCGGCCGCGTCACCGCTTCCCGGCGAAGCCGCGCTGCGATCAACCGCAGCAGGTCACCCCTTCGGCAAGATCGCGATCCGGTTGTGGCGGCCTGCAGGGACCCAGCTGACGAGCGTCTTGCCCGGATACCGGATCGTCCGGATCGCGGCTTGTGTCTGCGGCTCGAGCAGAAAGGTCTGGAACGCGGAGGCGCCCACCGAATTCACGCGGCGAATTGCGCCGGGTTTCACGATGATCGATACCAGCATGCGCTGGAGCATCGGATCGGCGAGGACCAGCGGTTCGAGCGCGAGGTGCTGGGAGCCGTCGAGACGGAGGAACGGCGTCAAGCCCCACAGCACATAAGCGCCCAGCTCGGATGCGCGCACGATCGCCGCATCTTTCGAGGCTCCTGCATCGATCAACCAACCGCTGCGATCCGGCTCGCCGACGGCGTGCCACAGGATCTCCGTCAGGTACCGGACACCATCGAGGTCGTTGAGTATGAACCTGCTGCGGTTCTCGGCGATCCGACGGAAGGCTTCTGCGAGATCTTCGAGTCCTCGTACGCCCGCCGGGTCGCTCGGCGGACCGAGGAGCGCCATCTGGTTGCTGAAGATCGTCCGCGGCCACTCACCGAGCCCATCGACCACGAACGCCTCGGCATCCTTATGCCCGTAATGCGAAACGACAAGGTCCACGCTCCCGCTACGCGCCAAGTCGTACACCTTCTCGCCGGTCGAGAGCCGGACGCGATAGGCCGACGCGTGCTCGAAGCGTTCGATCAACGCGGGCAGCAGGTTCCCCTCGACGGCTGTCCGCACGCTCGCGATGCGAACGATGCCGGGCTCTGCAGGAGGGGCGGACGGATCGACCGCTCGGGTCGACTCCGCCGGTTCGCCTGCCGTTCCGCGTGAGCAGGCTGCGAGCGCGACCGTCGTCGCGCCCGCGAAGAACCGTCTGCGATCGATCTTGCTCATACGATGGTCGAGGATCTCCGCAGCATCACCTGTTGTCA
>Ga0307508_10006025_pt1 | contig 11438 bp, 7 predicted proteins | sample 9_EM_MG_FD_203089 | JGI IMG/M metagenome (GOLD analysis project Ga0307508, IMG submission 203089) | Populus trichocarpa ectomycorrhiza microbial communities from riparian zone in the Pacific Northwest, United States - 9_EM | ecosystem: Host-associated > Plants > Roots > Unclassified | place...
TGATTGGCAGCAAGTGAAGGCTACATACAAGTCTCCAATTCGCAAGTATTCATTATTTCTCTTAATGTATTTAGCATTCTCTGGGCCTGGCTTTTAATTATTTTAATAGTGAAATACATAATGTATAAGAAATAAAATCATATGGATACGGATATCACATGGTTTAATTTTCATATAAGCATCAGGAGGAGGAAACACAAATAACTTGTGGCATTTGCCCTTTTCTATATAATATATAGATAGATAGGAGTATATGTTCCTATTTTCCTTGTAACAACGACAAAAATCATAACAACAATTAATAAATAAACGTTTTGATAACATATTAGAGAAATTAAAAATTTTACATCTGAGGCAGCCTACTCATTATTTGCTGATACACTGTTGGATTGTTGGAGGACAGGCTCATATTAGCTTCAGTCACTGGCTCCACCTTTGCTTCTCCTTTCGGCATCATCAACCCCATTTCATTCACTGCACGTTGCTGTGCTAAGTATGGATGCATGGGCATAACTGGCATCCTTGGTTGCCCTGGACCTAACCCAGCCATTCCCATATTGGCAAACCCAGGTTGATTCATTCCAAATGAGAAGCCAGCCGAAGGCCCCAGCTGCTGCCTGAAGGATCCAAATGCAGGAGGCCTCTCAAATCTACTAGTCATGCTGTTGTGAACTTGGGATGCCTCAGGTCTGTGAACTTGGGTTTGAACTGCGATGCCAGCTTGGGCTGGTGTGGCATTAGAGGTGCCAGAGTTGACATGGTTGCTATTGCGAGCAGCAGGGACATCATGATTGTGCTTCCCCTCATACGTAGTGATCACTGACTTAAGGTCATGCGATGCCCTCTCCACATGCTTTCTCACTGTGCAGCCTGCGCTAGTGCACTTGTAATAACTCCTGCAAAAAAGATCACCCGCCCGATTTTTCAATTTCAAATGGTCAACAATTCATTTCCTTTCTGCACAAGAAACTATTCATTTAACTAGAGGTGCTTCCCCAATGTTGATTTAACTACCTAGGATTTGGATTTCCTTTAACAACTTTCTGTCCATACTTTCTCCAGCGATATCCATCGTCAAGGATATCCACCTCACTGGTTGTCTGGACCACAACTCTAGGCTCACGGATTGCTCTGGTGGCTCCACTCATTTCGGTTGCATATGTTTCAACTTTCCTGAGATGTTAGACAACATGAGTACATCTTGTGCCTATAAAAATGTCATAAAAGGTGACAGGAATGCATTGAGAAACAGAGAAATGGAGCGGGAACCTTCTCTTGGACTCAGATTCTTCTCCTTCACCATCATAACCTACACTGCCATGTGTAGCCCGATCATCATCTTCATCATTTGAAAAGGTAGACGAGGCATCCACAGCATCAGCTGACTCAAAGGGAGTTCCGCTCTGACCCTGTACCGAGGAAGATGGATTCCCGAATTCAGGGCCTAGGCCCCCAGATGCTGAAGATGAAACCTCGACATTGTCATTCCTCCAATCAGGAGTTCCTGCAGCAGTTCCTTTTTGTGTACCTGCCCAAACCGAATCATTAACAGCACCAACCTGTGGCCCAGCTTGTTCAGGAATATCCAGTTGTGTATCCATTGATCCAGTGGCTGACCTCCGGTTGGGTGGTGGCTTGGGATGGTTGTGTGCCCCCTTATATATGATCTCTGTTATATGGCCCTCATGAGAACGTTCCACTTTCTTCTTAACTGGGCAATTTGGATGCGTGCACTTGTAATAACTCCGTGGATACTCACTGCCTTTTACTTGTTTCTGCCCATATTTTCTCCAATTATATGCATCCTCAGATGGTGTGCCTCCAGCAGCCATTGAATCTTCACTGGCTCTTTGATCTCCTTCTTCATCTTGTTGCTCAGCAAGAGGGGAAGAATGCTCGGCGTTGCCAGCAACAGTGTCAAAGGTCCTCTGATCTGCTACAGTAATACATCCATTATCCTTTTCAGTAGTCAATTTGGAGAATTCTGCTCGGAAATGGAGGCTGTTTCTACTCTCAAACTGAGTTTTGGCGGGTTCCACACCATGCGACTGAAAAGCATTCTCAGAGTGAACAGAAACATCGATACTGGGAAAGGATTGCTGTGGAAAAGTGGCTGAAGTTATTTATATGCAGAAGGCAAAATTTAAACCTAAGATGCACATATTATTTACCTATTTATACCATAAACCCTTCTGTCATCAAGTAAGGCAGATCTTCAGTATTTAAAACATTCTAAATGAAACATGATAACTAGCATGAGCATGTCTCTCACACACTTGTGTGTGCAGTGTTTTTTTTTTTTCCTTTTACTCCAAACAAATAATATAAAAGGCAAGACTGCCAAGTGCAATTACCTTGCTTGTTCCACCAAGGAAAAAAGAACCTGATTCTCCCATAGGCTTGAACGCAAATGAAGATGAATCAATGTTGTCAAAGAAAGTTTCTTTACTTTTATCAGGAGGGTCAGAGCCCACTGTGGAGTTCTTGGTGTTACCATTTGGAAAAAAAGAAAATTTTCCAGTTGTTGGAGATGGCTGTGCCTGAGGAATGACATAGAAAAGCTCAATAAAAAAAATTGTTTGATCTTTCAATGCACTATTAATGTAATACAATATTGATCTTGGAAAAGAAAAGATTTCGAAAATCAAGATACTACTGTGTTAGAAAAGATTTAGACAATCAAGATACTACTGAGTTAGCCTCAAACAATGGTTATCACCAAATCGAGCAGCCTTGGACCAAATTATTTGACTTCAGAAAATCAAACAGAGCTTTTTTTTTTATCAACATTTCTCCATGGCAGCTCCACACATGTTCAGGTGCACAGATATTTAATCCATTGCCTGTCAACCTGTTTCCAAATCAACTCAAGTTGTGTAATACTAATGTCATTTACAGCAGCAAAATCATAACGGTACTTGCAAGGTAAGGCCTCCATAGTTTTGGAGCAGGAGTGCAAAATTAAACTTCTGCATTTGGCTTAATATTATCATCTATAAAAAAACATTACATCACCAAGCTATTGCATGCCCTAGATTCGTTGTATGTAATTTCAGTGTACGAAGAATCAGTCAACACAGCCAAAATATCCCGAAACCCCATCAAACCTGATGAGATCAGCTTGAATAAACAGATAAAAATAAGAAGATGAGCTAAAATTATGAATCACAGAACTTTCTTCAGAAAACATTTTCTGATTCTAAATATCTTCAAGTGATTTCTTACAACTTATATAAGCAACTAAAAATCTACAAATTGGGGTTCGCCAAGATGTGAAGAAAAGGGGAAAGAAGAAATCAACCACCCCAGAATGAGAACATTGTATTTAGGCAATAGATATAGAAATCAGAAGTAGAAGTTATGTTTATATTTGATTGAGCTCTAATTGATCGAAGCTTAACCAGAATGAAAACCTTAGCCCAACAATCTGGCATTTACTTTCCACATTTAAGTTCCGTCATTGGATTCAGTTTCCTGTTATTCTGATTTAACTTGAATTATGAGATGATTGCAACTTGCTACTATCTTCTCAGATTCCTTTTTTTTTTTCAAAGGTGTCCTGACAATCTCTCTCTTGAAGGCCAAGGGCCAACTGGACAGCATGTAAGAATTTCAAGATTCTAAAACTTACCAAATTTGAAAGGAAAACTGGAGATTCCAGCAAGGTTGTCGGGCTGAGACCAGGTGGTATTGTCAAATAAGGCGACCTAATCTCAGGGTTCATAGAACTTTCAGTGGACCTGATACTTTCTGTATTCAACCGCGGTGCATTAAATCCAGCTCTGGCTGCAATTCTTTCAACAAGACCTCCACGAAAGTTTGATTTTTGCTCAGAAAATGTACCTAATTCAGTCAACTGAACACCACTAGTTTGTGCTCCATCCTTTTTCTCAGAATTTCCTGTTGCCATCTGCTCTGGTTGTCCCAGATAGAGCCCTTCATTTCTTTTCTCCCCAGGAGATTCTGGGATTGTTCTTGAGTTAATATCATCACCTAACATTGCTGAGAAAAAAGCTCTTGGACTTGGACTAGGAGGTACCCAATCACCAATTATAGCAACGTTATCATCAATCCCAGCCATGTTTCAAAATCTTGGCACACGGTCTACAGCAACTATTAGTGAAGGCGTTGGGGACGGCTAAGTTCCTGAAAGGTTTAAGCAAACGTATCACTACACGATTCAATCAAATACGAGTCCCGGGAGTTGAAAGAATCACAAACATGCCAGGAAAAGAGCCATAAATTTGAATCTTTTAGTTGCAAAGGACATATTGGTAGAGAAAGGGTCGAAAAAGGTTACAAGTTTCAACCAAATTCTTGTTATAGTCAAGCTACAAAACCAAAACTTCCATTCAACAAACTGCAACCGAATGGTTGGGTTTGCTTGAGATGAGTTTACAAAAACTGGAAAGCAACACAAAATCAAAAATCAAATCCAAGCAATGTACTCTCAAGTTATCCAAAAGAGATTGAGCAATAAAGCATCAACTTCGCCAGTAGGAGGTAATTCATCAATTAAACCCAACTCAGCCTGATTTCCGATTTCAACTGAACATTTATTAGGGGGTAAAAGATAAGCAAAAAGGACAAATAGGCAGTAATAATGACCAAGCTGGTTTCCATTCTTGTTAGATGTCAAAAAGGAGCAACCATTACTATAACATTACAAACAGAAGATGAAAGACAACATTCTCAATTTGATAATGTTTTGTTGAGGAAAAAAAAACATAGAAATGCATAATATCTAAGCTTAAATATCTCGTATCAAGATCTAATTAGGCATTTGATAATTACCCAAAGAAAGCAAAACAAGGAAGATTTTGAAGACCAGAAAACCCCCCACAAAAAAAAGTTTCAAGATTTAAACTCCAGAGGTGAATTCAATTATGAAGCTGAAGGTCAGTACCTTAAATTGGCAGGGAAGTTATAGATGTCAGACATACGATAATAAAGGAAAGAAAGTTTCAAAATTTGAGAGGTGCAAGACAAATTAATGAAAGAAAAAAAAAGGGGGGGGGGGGGCGATTAATTAAAAAAGATTACCTGATTGATTATGGATTCAAGGCTAAGATGATGATAACTTGAGACAAAGACCCACCACCAGCACCAGCCTCTGGTTCCTTTGATCACTTCTCTATTCAATTCAATAGAAATGGGAATGACCCACTTTTGTTTTTTCAATAAATATATAAAAAACACAGCTTCCTATCTGTCTTGTTTAGCTAAAAAATGATATGATGATGTTTATTGATTTTGAAAAACAAAAGGAATCACCTTTATTTACTGTTATTGCAGATGCCATGTTAAGAAATACTTAAAACAAAAATTAAAAAGGAGAGGAGATGATTGTGGAATGGAATGGTGGGGGACCAGAAATGGATGGAATCTTTGAAGAATGGAAAGAAGAAAAGAAGGCCAAAAACAAAAGCTTTATGGAGATGGAGTGCTCTATATATTTCATCATCCTCTTGTTCTTTCTGCATCGATCTTCCATTCTACTTCTCGGCCATTTTTATTTTTTACTCTCTAATCAACCTCTGCCAAAACTGTTTTTCAGCTTTGGACTGGGCTTTGCGTTGCCATTAATTAAAAACAAACGGTAGGGTCCTTTGCAAGATAGCCAATGAGACACCGCCATGTGGAGGATCCAGGTCAGTTGTTGTCCTACGAGTTCTGATATGATTTGTTAAGGCGCTGCTTCGTACCGCGATCCAATCAAATTTACTTTTTTATATTGTTGAAGTTTAGAAGGGATTTTAAGAAATAAAAAAATTTATTATAATATATTTATGAGTAAAAAATAATTTAAATTACCATAATATTAAACTGTCTAGAGTTTAATATTTTAATATATGAATATTAAAAATAAAAATAAAAACTTTAAAATAGTACACAGTACCAAACATGCATCAAAGATAAAGTAAAGAGGAGGGAGGGAGGGTGGGTGGGATTTGGGATTTTGCAATATTATAGATAGGTATTAGTTAAGGATAAAATGAAAATATATAAAAAAATATAATATGTGTAGCGTTGGGGTGTCGAGCTAGCTACATAGGTGCCTGACACCCGCAACCTCTACCTCCTCAGAATGTGAAAGATGTTATAACCACCTCAACCTCCTCCGTGGACAACCACAAATAACGTATTTATTTAATTGATATATATATATATATATATATATATATATAGTTCTGTATAAATTATATTAAAAACAAATTATTTTTGCTATGAAAGAGCTATAAATAATAAGTTTTTTTAATTTATTTCTCAAAAAGGGTAGTCGCAGAAGCTGCCTCAAGCTTACGTGGTTATCTTCCTAGCTAATTAATTATCCCTATCTAGAAGAATAAAAACGAGACAGCATTCTAATTAAGTGGAATTTCAAGATTGTTATGGTCTAATATATATTCGCTTTTCAAGTAATCTTAAGAGATATATATATTGCGTTGTGAATAAACGGAGCCCCCAAAGATGCATGGCCATGGAGTGTAGGATGAGGACAAACGGAAAGGTGTTAATCCACGTTTTTGGAACCATCTTCCTTGGCTCGAACGATGGAATTAAAGGATGGTTTTTCATTCCATCATTTTGCTTAAGCACGTAGATCGCATTAATGAAAGGACTGGCGGCCTGCTATTAATATATATATATATATATATATATATCTATTTATTCCTAGCTAGCTAGTACTGGAAATTAAGAACACACAGAGAGGATCCAATTCTCTAATCTTGTCAAAGGGAATTGTACGTACGTGGCTCGTTCTGGCCTCCCCCCTCCTTTGAATTATATATATATATGCTCTGGTATTGTTGAATTCGCTTTTAATTAAGATCGTTAAAAAATATAGCAGTTAATTTATATATAAGCTCATTCGATGCGCCAATCATTCAAAAAACAAAAACAAAAGAAAAAAAAAAAAGAAAAAGGGAAAGGTTATTGATCCATCCATTTATCTTCCTTGAAACCCAGCTAGTTTGTGGTGGCTTAATTTGAGGATGCGACTCTAGCTAGCACAGGATCAGTCGTGTTCATGCAAGAAAGATTCAGGTGCATGGTGGTTGCGCGGGACTATGTATTAAGTGTACTTCTTCGACCTCGAGCCTAACCTTTTCTGTTCATGATGTCCAACCCAACCTAGCAATCACCAATCACGCTATCATGTCACTCACAATAATGTTGGCAAATCTTCATCAAGTTTTACGTCTGTGATACAAGGTTATTAATTTCATGTTCAATAAACTTGGTGATCAGATCAACAGTGACATGATACTGTCATCCACCGAATACAATATTTCACCTTTTTTCTTGGTTCCATTCAATCATTCACGCTCAGAATCACGAGATGTGACTTCTGGTACTGCTGCCTGGATGTTCTATATGGCACTCTATTAGTTAGCTGAATATTACAAGCATTATTTGCTAGTTTTGTCGGCAATCTTCCCTTTTGTTTGGCCATCCCATCCTGCCCTGCAATTTGCCACCCTTTGCCTACTGGATTACTTATCCCGGTCAGTCAGTTGACGTTTTAAATCTCCTAGCATCTTTAATTCATTAGCACAGACCAAAGAAAAAAAAAAAAAGGAGAAACAGGCAACAAGTAGCTAGGGAGGACTTGACTGAGACTTTGTCAGTGCTGCATGTACTCTATATGCCATGATTAGAAAGCAAAAGTTGAAAAGAAAAACAGGGAGTTGATTTAGTCAAAAAAGAAGAAGGGAAATAATAATATATGTTAGCAGGGAGGGAAGAGCAGAAAACTGGCATCAAGTACAGTACACAGGAGATGCAAGTTTTGTTTGGATATGGAAATAATATGCCAATTGGATGGCTGATGTACAGATATTATCACCGCATCACATTACCAGCTAACAAACAGCATTTCAGTCTTCTTTAATTTCCCTCTTGAAATCTGGTTACATTCCCTGTTTAGTTGTTTTATTATTAATATATCTTGATCTGGAAAGAAGATGGAGATGTGCCCTTCTTCCCCCCACCTCGCCTAGCTTCCCAGTCAAAAAGATACTTTTTGACCAAGTCTTTGTCTTTTCTTTTCTTGATACTGTATTGGTGACACCAATGTTTTCTTCACAAATCAAATTCAATTCGCATGTGGATCCCTCTTCAAGGACTCATGCATTGGATTGTTTAGGAAACTTCTAGCAGTTTTGGAGATATTTAGCTAATCAATATATAAAATAAAATAATTTATAAAAAAGTTATAATTTATAGTTTTTTTTTTTTTAAAAAAAAAGCTTACTTTTTAAACCCCACAAAAATTACCATAACATCACAAGGCCTGGGTTTATTACTATTCTAGTGCTTGGAAGCTTCATAAACATAGAAATGGAAGAAACATCAGAGGTACGTTACAAAAGATACATCTATGCTAGCTACTTCGTACTTCTGACTTCTAAGATGTTTGTGAACATATTCTCATGAAGAACAGACCATGGACCTCAACTTTTAACAAAGCCAATTTCAAGATTTGTTGCTCAGGATAGCTTAATTCATGTTGGAGACCATGCACGGTTTATAGCCTGCAGGCTGCAGCGTGACTTTCATAATCTATTTGTCTCCATTTTTTGTCACAGACCCAGTAAATTATAAAAAGGGGGTATTGGTGGGGACCTCAAAAAGGCTGGGATTGGGATGCTGGAAGCCAATCTTGGACTCTTTATGTAAGCCTCGAGTCAGAGAATTAGCCAGTTTCCCTGTCAATGGGACCTCTCCTTGGACTGAATTCCATGACTGAATAATTTCAATATATATTCTGTTGCCTTGCTAGTGGGCCATATGGACCCCATTCTTGGAATGTCAAGAACAGTTGAGAGCGGCAGCCTGTAAAATAGATGTGTGCATTTTCTGGGCCCATATTGAGCCTGGAAAATCACCTTGCTTGGGTTACATTACATACCTGTCTGTGGGCCTTTCCAAGTCAGGGATGTTTTGCAGCCATCAACCAGGACTATAAATGATTAGATTGAAGGGGCAGTGGAAGGTGATTGAAGCAGAGTGCAGGAGATCATGCTTTCAATGCAGCTATATTATGTAATGTTATGGAAGCCACAGAGGGGACCTCAGATCAGGAGCATGGAGCTGCTCAGTTTAGCCCAAAGCAACTGCTGGAGCTTCTCGCTGAAATATAGCTAGTTTGTGATGCAAACACCAAAAGTCAATGGGATATAAAACAAACAACATCAGGAGTGAATATTATAATGCCACGAGAAGGGACAGAAACAAGCAGTATCACTGAAACAATCTTATCCTTGAGCCAAAAAAGGGAAGGAAGAAAAAAAACAATCTTGTTATGCATGAAGAAATTCTAATAATGGATGCATTAGGAACCAGATGACAGCTTGGATTTGTAAGAGAAAACAAGAAAAATGGACTGAAGAAAAGAGGAATGGTATTGGTGGGCCACGTTGCATTTCATTTTCCTTCCTAAAATCAAAAGCATTCTAAGGGGCTTTAGGCACGAAGAATATATGAGCCAGGAAGGATTTATATATGCATGCTTATGTTGACAAATGCTTCATTATCCACCATAGGAGTTTTGTCAAGAACATCATGAGAGTGTTTGATTCTTGGAGCTGAATAAAACAAAAACATGAGTGGTGCTAAAAAGATTCATATTCTTAAACAGGAACCTAGTACTAGACCTTTCTTAAATTAAACAGACAAAATAATCATGGGCCAAAACATCCTTGAACTCCTTAACACACGCAGGATGCCATCAGCTGGAGAGGTTCCTCAGACAAAAACCACCAGCATTTGCTTATGTCACCGACCAACGAAGAGGTGCTTCCTGTTTCTTTATTTATTGAGTTTTTTCCATTTTACACTGCAAATAGAAGGAGCCTTTGAAAGCAAAATGAGATAAAAAGCGAATGAGATATAAGCACAGGTTCTTGGAAGAGATTGCTTTACTTGACATGCTGCTTGTTTGGAACTGCTGCTATCAACAACGAGAATATAAATATTTTTTATTCCATTTTTATTACCACAATCTTCACAGGTCTCTTTATGCGATGTTCAAGGGCACTGTTTTTTTTTTTCTTTTCCCTGAACTTTCTTATTGCGTTTTGAATGAATATAAATTGTACGGTGTTCATGAAAAGAAACCTGATAGACTTAAGCGACCTCCCCAGGGCTGCTTCACTTAAATGGATGGTTTGTGTTCCAACTTTTATTTGAAGGGGTTTTAAACATGGCATGATTCATGAGGAGGGAGAATGGTGGTTAGATTTATAGCTTCAAATGGGATAACCTCATGCTGAAATTGGAATGTTACAGAGATTAATTGGAAAACAAATGCTTGTGGGTCATATTCTGCTACAATCCATTCTACATTGTTTAGTGATAGAACGAGATGACATGCCCGCACGCTGCCGCGGGCTTATAAAACAAATGCACTTGATAGCGTTATAATTGTGAACCAGCACTAGATAAGTAATAGAAATTAAAAATATGATGGAGCAAATATTTCATGACGAAAAAAAAGTTGTGTTGGTGATCAAAAACTTAGAGACTGAACAAAATGATTTGTAGCAATTTACCGTGTTTTGTGAGGAAAAATACAGTGTTTTCGCCACAAGATTTAACTTTTCAGTTAATAAAAAGAAAAAAAATTACAAAACTAAATTTTCTACCAACTTAATATTAAAAAAAAAAACAAAGATAATTTTGGAAGGAAAAAAACCCATGAGAAAAAATATTGTAGCAACTGACAATGTTTTGTGAGGAAAACTATAGCGCTTTTCCCAATAAAATAAAATAAAAAACCATTTAGAGAAATATTGTAGCAATCCACAGTATTTTGTGAGAAAAACTACAACGCTTTCCTCATATGATTTAGTTTTATTGTAAATATAATTCTTAACCAACTCAATATTCAAAAAAAAATCGACAAAGATAATTTTGAAAAAAATCATAAAAAAATCACATGGGAAAACACTGCAACAATTCACAGTGTTTTAAAGAAAAAAATTACAAAGCTAAATTCTTAATCAGTTCAATATTAAAAAAAAATCGACAGAGAAAATTTTAGAAAAAAAAAACAAACACCAAAAAAAGGAAAAAAAATCATGTTGGAAACACTGTAGCAATTCACAGTGTTTTGTGATGAAAGCTACAGTGCTTCCCTACATGATTTAGCCTTATTTGTAATGACTTGTAATTATAATTTACAAACAACTCAATATTAAAAAAATAAAATGAAAAAAGATAATTTGAAAAAAATTATATAAAAAAAAAACCATGCGAAGAGACACTGTAGCAATCCACAATGTTTTATGAGCAAAGCTACAATGTTTTCCCCACATGATTAAGCTTTATTACAAAGTTAAATTCTAACCAACTCAATATTAAAAAAAAAATCGACGAAGATAATTTTGGAAAAAAATATCACAAAAAAAAAAACACAAAAGAAACTGGAA
>Ga0307508_10006026_pt1 | contig 11437 bp, 10 predicted proteins | sample 9_EM_MG_FD_203089 | JGI IMG/M metagenome (GOLD analysis project Ga0307508, IMG submission 203089) | Populus trichocarpa ectomycorrhiza microbial communities from riparian zone in the Pacific Northwest, United States - 9_EM | ecosystem: Host-associated > Plants > Roots > Unclassified | place...
AAATTTCCGGAATTTTTAGAATTAAAATCCACACCCACGGTTTGAAATAAAACAAAAATTTCTGAAGTATAGAACCCCGGGGGGGCCATATACTATTGTGAATGAAAAAAAAAAAATCGGCTCAATAATATAATGCACTAATGTAGAACATCTCAATATAGCTATTGATATAGCTGTGGGTGGGGTCACTGGAGTAGACAGGCCCGAGTCTGCCAAAGGCCATATATTTTTTGAGGATGGGCTTTGGAAGTTTCCGTGGTTTTCCGAGGTTTTATGAGGTTGGGGGGGGTTAGGTGAGCTTATAACAGGGGGGGCCCAGTTGAGAGGTTTCTGGGTTGGGGGTGGTTATTACTGTTATAACCTCCAAAACCGACCTCGGGAATTTGCTGATGGCCCTCAGGGGAAGCCTCTCTGATGTGTGCTCCGACCGCGATATTTCACCTCACCGCAGCGTTAGGTTTGATGTTCTGAGCTTGTCTGAACTGTTGTGGGCTCATAAGTCCCCGTCCTTATTGACTCCCTTGTCATTATTTCTAGCTTTCCTGCAACTATTCACAGGCTGCTGCCGCTCCGATGGCAGCCGCACACTACTTCCGCTTGTTCTGCATAACGCAACAAATATCGCTATTGCCAGTGTATATTGCCAGTGTGTCTGTGTATAGTGATTGTGCTTTCAGCACTCACGCTTGCGCCCAACTTGACCATTTATCTCGCCTTTCAATGCACAATTATGTCAGGTGGAGAACCTGTTGCACCGCTTGAAGTCTTCTCCGCAGCGTGAATGATGATGACAATTGTGCTTGCATACGCTTCCCAGCGCCGCTGGTATGATTCATTTCAGGACACTATTTTCGGCTTGGGGAAAAATGCACAACCTAGCGTAGTCCAGGCTCGCATCTACGGCCCCCGAGTCGAAGACTTGACGCTTTCCACCGCTGTCCCGAACTCGGCGATCCGCCATCGAACGGCCACGTCTCATTTAGTCCCCCTTATCCGCAGCTGGCCAACCTTTCCTCGTTCCAATTCAAGTTCTTTTTATCGCATCTTGGAGCCACGTGGGTCGAGTCCTGAGGTTAACCCGCTTGTTTACGAGATTCTCCCTGGTCTCCATCGTACAAGCAATGTATTACCCTGGGTTCCCGAATACAACACCAGTCTCGGCGATAATCTCTGATCATAAGCCAGACCGACAAGCCTATGAAATGAAATGACAGCTGCTTGCCAACCCTATTATTGCTATGACAAGTCTGCCCATCGGAGGCAGGTGCCAAATTTATAAAACATTTTGCATTTGCAGTCCATGGCCAACTTGCCAAGTTAACTGCTTCCTGTTAATCCCTTTGTGTGTGCCCGCAGGATATTCCACATTCAGAATTGGGTGTATGCGATGAAGTGAGATCTAGTTGGCCGAATAGCCGGCCAGCTGTCTCAGCGATGGTGTCTGTACGCTCTCACTGCTCGGGTGGGGACTTGAAGACGTCCCGGTAACGTCGAATCGCGCGTGGTTACGGTCCTCATGGAGGAGTCTACCACAAGAAGCTCATGTTATCTTTTTGAGCGGTGTGTGTGTCATGAATCTCGTTATCTCACGTTTTACTCTTGAGCCAGTCGTCAGACTGTGTTCAAAACCGCGGGAAACTAGAATTAGGATCTTTGATCCACAGGTGATACCGTTCAGCAGATCGTGCAAAACATTGTTTTGTCTAGCAGGTGAGCATAGAAACGTTTTCCATGAAAGTGAATAATGCTAAATTGACCAACCACATGTCAGAGAAACAACGCGACGTGCGACTGATAGGAGCTTCGCCGCACTCAGTGCCGCCGAGGAGCTGCGGAAAGTGGTGAGCGTCCGGAAGTAATGGAACGTTGAACTTGCGTCGGCATTTGTCCACTAGTCTGGCTCTGGTATCTTAGGACAGAAAACAGTTACGGGCCAAAGCAATTCACAATTCATTCCAAGAATCTAGTCCGAACAGATCGGCAAATAGGCTCAAGGGAACATACAGCGCGCAATCAGGCTCGGTGCATTGATCCCGGGAGATTTTTTGAGCGAAGTTCAGCGGCGAAGGGAGCCGTCTTTTGGTACTGTTGATTGATAACCGCTGAGTGTACGGAGGGTAGCGCTTTGAAATGTCAGGGCCCTCCCGCACATCGAACAGCACCAGTCCCGCCAGGCGATGAAGGTTTTTGCGGATGGAAGTCGGTGCAAAGGACGCGGAGTGTAAGTAACACACAATGAGCGCTGGCTGCTCATTCTTAATTTCTTCCCAGGCATTTGGTATTATTCAATATTCAGGCCCCTACTTTGTCCGCAACGCACCGTCTCAGTATTTCAACATTTTCCGGGGGGTGTATTTTTGAACACTTTATGTCACGCCCTTGTTTGACAATAGTCATTATTCGCTCTAAGGTTTTCTATACTGTTATATCCCGCTGTCTTAGTTTTTTACAAGTCGAGCGTTTATGGACCGTTTATGGACACTGTATGCATATGGCAGGCTCTTGCTCTACAACACTTATGATAGCATTATACTCTCTCAGTTCTCTATACACGTTTGCCGCTGTACTACATTATACTTTTTGTATTTATACTATTTGGTCGCAGTTAGCACCGACGTTTCACAACAACAAACATGTATGATTTCATGACATCAACTATGCAAGCACACATAAGATTATATCTAGCTGCCGACTGATTTCACGCCGTCGACGTTTCTAATGATGTCATTCACATCGGCCCACCCATTGCCGCCACTCAGATATCGACAGGAAAGGAGTTCATCGAAAGAAGGCCGCCTCGAAATGTCAAGTTGTAAGCAAGCCTTGATGAGCGCCATCGCGTCACCTAACTTTCCACCACCATCCCTCTCCATGCCTTCACCCATTTTCAATCGTTCTTGCTCCGTGTCATATATCGGGGCGAAATCGGTAAAATCGAGCCAGGTGTCGTTCCACGAGAGCTCGGGAGGGCTGGAAGTGGGTTCGGGTGAAGAAGACTGGGTGGTCGGGGTCGGAGGGGGAAACAAAACCGGTGGTGTGACGTTCACGAGACTGGGGGTAGAAGGTCGCGATCGGCCACATCGCCCCTCCAAGGCAGCGAGCGCTTTGGACCCCTGTGCGAGACCCGCTGCCGCCTCTGATGCGGAGGAGAAAGGGCACTCGCCCACGACGAGCACGTATGAGACGATTCCGAATGCCCAAACGTCCTGCGGTGGGCCCATATACACCTCGCCTCGGAGAATTTCGGGACCCGCGTAATCGAGACTGTCAATTCAAACACGATGGCATCATCATGAGAATGTAAATCCCAGCTTTCAAAATACTTACGTCCCGCTGAACGTATCCCAACCTTCTTTTTTCACCACGCCGCTGCTGCCAAAGTCGATGAGCCAACATCTCCCATCCTCCGCCAACACGATGTTTTCGTCTTTGATATCGCGATGGCATATTCCCCGCGCGTGCAAAAAAGCCAGACCATCGGCAATCTGGCCAAGGTACGTTCGAATGAGCACAGGCGGTAAACCATATGGAAAGCGTTCAACGAGATCAAAAAGGTCAGAGGGGAATTTCTTCTCCGCAACACCATTCGTCCGGTTCGACGGATGAGACGTGGGCAAGTTGATCGGTGGGAAATGAGGTGATGGAGGGAAAGACGGGGTCGCAGCCGGTAACAGGAGATAATAAAAGTGTGCGTCCTCAAAAAATTCAAGGAGTGGTATGACACTGGGATGGCCGCGGTGAATAGACCCCTCCCTCCACTGCCAGCCTCCCTCAAAACCAGCAAATTTGGGATCTAGCTTATATTTTTCGGAAGATACGGCGGGGCTGGGAGATCTGGGGCTCTCTACCAACGACAAAGAGGCAATTGATGTCTTGCGATCGACAGCAGCAGGTGAAGCATTCATCGAGGATCTACGTGATGATAGCGAGAGGGGCTCTACATTTGAGGAATGCTTCTCAGCGGCCGCCGCGCCAGGGTTCGGTGGGAAGGGGGCGATAGCATCAGAGCATGATCGACCACGGGCCCAGTAGTCAAAACGTAGCGGGTCCCATGGCCTGGATGGTGGCAATATATACTCGTTGGAGGAGATCGCGGCCATGATATGGATTTCAATGGGGATAGTTCCATATACAACATGCTTCTTCCAACAGTCGGCGAGGATGCGGGATTTGATCACTTGCTTCAGGATTAGCGGTGGCTGGCGCGACTGGGGTCAGCAAGCTGTGGGAGCGTCGCAATCAGATCAAGGGGGAGGCTTACCCCAAGTGACCCATCAGGCAGCTTTTCCCTAACACGCTTGACAAGTCCATACGCGCCCCGACCTGCTTCACCCGTTATGACAAAGTCATTGACCGATCGTCCCCCACTTATCACAGTGGATTCCTTCTCTTTCGATCGACTTTTCTTGTGACGATGACCCGGAGATCGTCTCGAGGGTGAGCGTGACAGAGAAGTTGCTTCTTCCCTGACCACATCACTTTCCGATGGCGTAGCGGACACAGGAGATGCTGCAAAGGTGACAATCCCAGATGGCGAAAGTATATTGGAGTCATTTGGCTCCACGAGCCTAAAAGGAGCCGGAACCGACGTAGCAGACGGAATACGAGAAGGAGGGGCTTGTGGGTGGCGAAAAAGAGGGGGGATGACAGGCATCGATGAACGCTGAGCGTTATGCCTTATTTGGTCGGCACCAGTTGAAAATAGAGATTGCCGTTCACTAGCGCCGACTTCGGTAGGTAACGACTCAAGTTGGCCGGAGACGATCGGGTTTTCAGGCGTGAAAATTCTGGGGACGAGCGGTGGAAGAGGATCGAAGTCGGCAGTAGGATCGAACGGCAATGGCACTTGACGCCCGGCCACTAAAGAAATTCTATTGCTTGACGCGTTTCGCCTCCTGCTTCTTACACGAGGTGTCGTTAAACTCCCAAAGCTGGCGGATGACGCGGATCGCACAGGCACAGACGGGCGCGGAGGCGTGAAGGCGGGACGCAACGGACTGGATGTCGGTGATGACGGGGTGTGGGGGTGATCAGTGGTCCTAATTGCAGAAGATCCTCTGTGGGACGAGGGGCTAGGGAGGGTGAACGACCGTCGAGACTCTGGCTTTTGCTTAGGGGACCGCGGTGCTGGGGGAAAGATGGGATGCGTCGATGATGGTTCATCTATGAGTGCCGCTTTCTCTCCAGATGGTTCCCGCAGCTGCGAAATGACCTGGGCGTGCGGGACGGGGTATTCATGCAAGGGGGAGGTTATGGCGCCGGAAAGGCGTGTGGGTGATTCAACCGTTCGGCTGATTACACCGCGTGTCGGAATTAATCGAGGACCTAATAAATTAGAAACCGAAAGCCTTGGACCGAGATTCTGCCTATCAGGGTAGTTCGGGCCGACCCCATTTACATTCATTGCATGAAGCGCAACAGAGGGTGGCATACCTCCTGGGGTGTCAGAAAGTGGCATGGGCGATACCATCTCCATTCCGCCAAACCCAGTGAAGGAGGTTCTGCTGTTGAGATGAGTGTTGAGCTCGAGACGCTGCTGTGCCTCGCGAGCGACCCCTGAGGTATTCCCATCTTCAGTCTCGTCATCTTCTTCGTCATCATATTCCTCTCCGCTGTGTTCTGAATCGGGTTCGGCGGTGCCCCAAGTGGAATTGAACCCCATACCAACACCAGAGATACCCCAGGAGGAGCCTAAGCTGCTGATAGATCGCGCCTAGAGCAAAAGCACAACTTGTCTGTAAACCCAGATACCATGAGAAATAATTGGCCATGCGTACCAAGCGCGGATCCCGGTCGGTATCGCACGAAGGGGAGTGCTCATTGCTATCTCCATTGTCGTCGTCATCCGAGGCCAACTCTGATGACGACGTTGACGAAGAGCGAGACTGGGATCTTGACGTGCGCTGAGAATTTAAAAGGGAATTGGAGTCAAGCGAAAGCTGGATGGGCGCATTCTCCACGCTGATGGGCATGATAGTTTGGAGATAGTTTGGAGATGCTGAGATTGGCTGTGCCTGAAATGAGCGTGAGAGACGTGGTGCAAAGCGTGCAGTTGAGATGCGGGTGTAACGAGAGATGCACTTTTATGAAGTCCAGAAAAGTTTGCCGTGTTGGCGGATCGAGGCACAAGATTTGCGAGCTGAGGGAGTGGTTGATGATCGTGAGTCAAATCGTCTGGTATCGTCGTCTACCGACGTATGTTGGGTTCTGTGGGATATAAAAGCGCTCCCTAGGTCTATGGACAGCAAACAAGAATAGGTGCACTGTCGGTTGCTCAGCACGAAGCTTACTGACAATCGCGCCAGGAGGGCCAGATAAATCACGTGGCAACTACTAAGTCACCGAAGTTCGATCTCAATCACTTTGCAAAAAAAAATTCCAAAAATATTATTAATCGGCTGATATCTAGGAAAGACGAGAACCAATGTTTTCCCCTTCCTTTTTTTTGTTCAGTTCTCTGCGGGACGTTCAGCAACCATCACCAATGTCGCCCAGCACCCGAACACCTCGGCAGCACCGGAATCAACGGATATCGAAGACATTTCTTCCGAAACTTTTTATTTCCATCTCATGGATGAGGAGACAGCCGAACGTAGTTAGTTGTGAGTAATGATCAAGATTGTAAAGGGTGCATTGTAAGTAGCAAGGAGTCATGGTATTTGGGCAGAACGTGGCTCGGCTGGTAGGGAGAAATGATAAAAGATCTAGAGAACCACGTCGTATCCATGACAAAGGTCCCTTCCACTGGCAAGCTTCGACTCTGAGGCCACTTCAAGCATTGAGGGTTTGGTATGTACATCTGTTTTAATTCCTTCTTTGGGTTTGCCCATCTGCATCGTTGGTCTGATAAGGCCCTGATTTTCTAAGCCTCCCGAAGTGGCCCCGTCACACAATTAACCGGTTATTGTGTAATTTGCCGACTCGAGCCAGCCATCACATAGCATGGTTGTCCCTGCCATAAATGGCAATGACAACCCATGAGTCCTCCGCGAGGCTATTGGAATTGCCCCTGGAAAGAATTCCCATGAAAGTATCTTCCGACTCAGCATGGCGTCAGAACGGGGTGCCGCAGACAGCCATGTTAACGACTCCTTCGTAGGCACAGTGTTGTTATGCCCGTTAGTTAGCGACGTCGGATTCTCAACCTGGGTTTGGATGTGGCGGCCGATCCCAAATCAAAAGCATCTTCAAAAGATCGCTGGAAGATCGGCTTTGGGATCCGATTGGTCACTGTTTTAGACATAGTTGGCTTTCCGCCGAATGCAGCTTCGAGCTCCGCAGTAGTAGCGGGGCCGCTTGCACTGTCCAATGCGGGGAATCGTGCGCCAGAGAGTGGCAAATTGTCCGAAGCCGGCACTTTGGCAAGTGGAGAACCATTTTTCGCCGAGGATGGTAGGGGCAAGGTGACATAACTGGGGAAACCGCTGGCAAGGGATTTCCTGCAGGCACTGAAGCTGCTGGTGTGCCGGCTCAACCCAAAAGCATCATCAAAGACCGCACTGGAGTCAGAGGATATAGTATCCCGGATTCATATATAATTGCCTTCTTTCAGCGGCTAGATTATCCATCCGCCCTAAATGGTGGCTGTGGTTCCGTAGTGTATGTTCGTTGCAAATGACGGCAAGTTCGTCGTACAATAGCGTAACGTTGAGCTACTAGTTCACAGAGGGCGACCGAATTTGACGAGATGTTCTACTTCCTTGATCTCTTTAAGGCTCAAGGGCCGTTCGTCTAGGATTGATATCGAATGGTAACTCCCAATACGGAAGAATTGTGTCATTTGCAATGACCCGGGCTGAGGAGTGGATCATTTGGGGAGGGGCAAGCTCATAGAGACGAGATGCAGTCGATGTGAAAACGGAGAGCATTGGACTGTGCTCCCAATAGTACGCGTAAGGGCGGAGAAAATACCGGGACAGACGCGTTTGGGCGGATTCCGCTTCATCAAAATGAAGAAGTGTGCATCCCCCCCAGTAAATTTGCTGTTCCTTGTCGAGTAGCAGGCCGATTTCGGGAATTGATGGTGTTTGAAGGAGTTGAATTAGTTTTGTAAGGGATTCCTCTATGGCACTTTCAATCACAATAATGAAGCTATCTTTCGTTTTTAACCTCAGAGAACGGTCAGTAACTCCTCCAGAAGCAGTCCAGAAGCAGCTGGCCCTCATCAGTTGCTCACATTCCCGGCATCTGCTAGCTGATACTTTCTAATTTATCAAGGACTCCCTTCCAGGGGCATAAGTCTCGACAGGCTGACATCAACACTGAGAGCAACTTCGGTTCGGTGGTCACCAACGTTGGATGGAGGCAAACAACGGCAAAGCCTTCTTAGATCAAGTTATTAACATCAGGAAACCCGGAATGTCACACTCACAGTACTCACGGCACTCACAGCTGCTCCAGGGCACTCCGCGGTACTCAGAATACTCTCGGAGGGGGTACTTGTCTCCAGAGCCCGTGTGACCATGTGTGACTCTGGAGACAAGTACCCCTCCTGGAGTGCTCTGAGTGCGCTGAGTGCACTGGAGTATCCGGAGTACTGTGAATGTGACATTCGAGTTTCCTGATGAACCTCGCTAAGCGATACTACGACATGGCCCTCGATAAACACCGAGGCTCTCCGGTAATGCCGTCCTTTCACCCATCTGTGGCGATGGTTGGAAAATCTCCCGTGGTCGGGTTGCGATACGTTTCAAATTGGTGCCAGTGAGCGATGTGTCAACTTGTTTGGCTGCGGCCACCAATGCTCGCATATTGCGGCGTAATGCGTATGGCACAATCCAACTGAACTGGCATGGCTCGTCCTCATGTGGCGCGCTTTGTCATGAACCATCAAACCTGGGGGATAACGCAGCCTGAGCATACATGTTAAGCTTCGTTTCATTCATCTCGAGACGTCAGCGAGGTGAGTAAGGGAAGAATACAGACAGGAGGAACGGAAAAACTTAAAGAGACAGTCGAGCCGATGCATCGTGGTACAGTGCGAGCCGCGGGTCCAGCAAGAGAAACGAAGGGTAAACGGATGGGGCATGCTACAAGAAATAAAGGAGCGTGGCGTGGCATACTGTACTGTACATGGCCGCTTTGTATCCTCGAACAACAATTTTTCACGCTTCGCAACCCTGCCAAAGAGCACGACTCGCCCACGAGGTAAAAAATACAATATGTCCGCTTACTTCTTCTTGGCCGCCTTCTCCGCAGCCTTGGTGACTAGGAAGGTGAAGGACAATCAGAGGTGGCTTACGACCAAAAGGACGGTATATGCGTACCCTTGCCACCTTTGCCATCCGTCTTCTCCACAGACTTGATGACACCGACGGCGACGGTTTGTCGCATGTCACGGACGGCGAAACGACCGAGGGGAGGATATTCGTTATAGCTCTCAACGCACATAGGCTTCGACGGCGTGAGCTTGACAATGGCGGCATCACCAGACTTGACAAACTTGGGGTTCGCCTCGATCGCCTTACCTGTTCGGCGATCGATCTTCTCGATGAGCTCGCTGAATTTGCAGGCAATGTGTGCAGTGTGGCAATCAAGCACTGGTGTGTAGCCGGCCCCGATTTGACCAGGATGGTTGAGCACGATGACTTGAGCGTTGAAAGACGCGGCTTCCTTGGCAGGGTCATTCTTGGAGTCGGAGCACACATTCCCGCGCCGGATATCTTTGACGGAAACGTTCCTGTGGACGAAAATAAATATCAGACTCAATTAATCATATGACGTCCATTGCTCACTTGACGTTGAAGCCAACGTTGTCACCAGGGTTGCCCGCCTCGAGCTGCTCGTGATGCATTTCGACGGACTTGACTTCAGTGGTGATGTTGGTAGGGGCGAAGGAAACGATCATGCCGGCCTTGATTATACCAGTTTCAACTCGACCGACAGGGACTGTGCCAATACCACCGATTTTGTAAACATCTTGAAGTGGGAGACGGAGGGGTTTGTCGGTCGGTCGGGTGGGGGGTTCGATGCCATCAATGGCATCAAGGAGGGTCTTGCCCTTAACCACGCCGCCCTTGGTCTCACGTGACCAGCCTTTGTACCATGGCATGCTGCAAAAAGGGGCATCAGCGAGATGTTTTTGAGAAATTTTAGTTTAACATACTTGGCAGACTCCTCAAGCATGTTGTCGCCGTGCCAGCCGGAGATCGGGACGAAAGCGACCTGCTTGGGGTTGAAGCCGACCTTCTTGATGAAGTTAGTCGTCTCCTTAATGATTTCGTTGAAGCGATCCTCAGACCACTACAAACATGATCAAAACGATCAATGATGTCTGCCTCGTGTTGATCGGCGATCGGGCACGTGCCTTGGTGGTATCCATCTTGTTGACAGCAACAATGATCTGACGCACACCGAGAGTGTAGGCAAGGAGAGCATGCTCGCGAGTCTGCCCATCCTTGGAGATACCAGCTTCGAATTCACCAGTACCGGCAGCAATGATAAGGATAGCGCAGTCAGCCTGGGAGGTACCGGTAATCATGTTCTTAATGAAGTCACGATGCCCGGGAGCATCAATGACCTGGGAATCAAGGATTGGTGGAATGCTCATCGATATCATCGATTGAATGACACTTACGGTAACCTCGTATTTCGGCGTCTCGAACTTCCAAAGCGCGATATCGATTGTGATACCACGTTCACGCTCGGCCTTGAGCTTGTCGAGCACCCATGCTGAATATCCATATGTGAGGGCACAGATCGAAGATGATCGGGGAAAAGCACGAAGCACGCACCGTATTTGAAGGACGACTTGCCCAGTTCAGCAGCTTCTTTCTCAAACTTCTCAATGGTTCGCTTATCGATACCACCGCACTTGTAGATCAAGTGTCCAGTAGTTGTCGATTTGCCGGAATCGACATGTCCGATGACTTGGCGTCCGAGTCAGTGGCGCGAAAAAAGTGACTGGAGACGATATCAACTTACCTACGACGTTAACGTGCAGCTTCTCTTTACCCATAGCGCTCTAGGTATTTTTTTAATGTGAAACTAGAGGAAAGAAACGAGGAAGTGAGCGCCGTCAGCGTGATCGATGCGACGATCGATGAGAACGACCTGAGCGCTCTAGACGACGATGGCGATGAGATCGCCGACCGTCGCTGAGATCGAGGTGGCGCATCTTATCGATGCGAAACGAGAGAATCATGAACTTACGTGCAGGAGGTGGAGAGTACTAGTAGGAGGGAAAAACTGCAACAGGTCAGCTGATCGATCCAAACTTTCCCGCATGCGACAGCAACGAATCTTAAATTTTGAGTAAAACGCGCTTGGCCCCCAGATTGTGTGATTCCAAACCAGTGTAACTACTTTTCTCTCTGGTAAATAACACGTCAAGTGAGCTGGCGACTTCACGAAATCTGACGATGGAGAGTCTGAAGAATAGCGAAGGCGGCTATAAACCTGGCCCAGATTTACTGTTACACATAATTCTCAGACTTCG
>Ga0307508_10006027_pt1 | contig 11436 bp, 10 predicted proteins | sample 9_EM_MG_FD_203089 | JGI IMG/M metagenome (GOLD analysis project Ga0307508, IMG submission 203089) | Populus trichocarpa ectomycorrhiza microbial communities from riparian zone in the Pacific Northwest, United States - 9_EM | ecosystem: Host-associated > Plants > Roots > Unclassified | place...
TTCCCGCAATCACCAGGTTGAACTCGTGTCCCTGGCTGCGCAGCAGGCTGTGCGCGGCGACCAGCGCGCGGATTCCTTTGTCGACCAGCAACCGGCCCGCAAATCCGAAGGTGATCGGGCCTTCCGGTTCCGGCAAGGGTTGGAGCGTATCGGTGTCGACGCCGGATCCGGGAATGAGAACCGTCCGGCTCTGCTTGATGCCGAGCTTGAGCAGGGTCGAGCGATCGTCGGGATTCTGTACCAGAATGGTGCTGGACCGTCGATTCAACAGCCAGGGCAGGAGCCACACCATGCCCTGCCTGAGCAGACGCGTTCGCCAGTTCACGGACGTGAAGATGTAACCGAGTCCCGTAATCGCATTGACCAGCGGGACTTTGTTGTCGATGGCGGCGAGCGATCCGTAAACGCAGCACTGCAGGCCCGAGTGATGGACCACATTCGGCTTGATGTCGGCCTCAACGCGCCGGATCGCCAGTATGGTCGGGATAGCCGAAAATGGCGACAAGCCGCCGCGACGGAACGGAATCGGGTGCAGGATGAAGCCTTCCCGCTCGATGGCCTCCGCGCCCTTGTTGACGTTGGTCGCGACATGAACCTCGAAGCCGGCGGCGCGGGCGGCGCGCGCCATCGGCAGGCGATTGAGCAGAAAAGCGAAATCCTCGTTGACGATATAGAGCACCCGTCGCGGTGAAGCGGTGTTGGCATGGCTCATACGGCTCACCAGGTTTTTGCGCGCGAATTGCATTGGCTGCAGACCGCCAACGGAAATTGTCGTGATACGTCCAAGCCGCAATTCCGATCGAGACGATCCGACGAGGCGCTATGCGGCACGGTTCAAACCTCGAGTGGCCATCGTCAGCGCGCCGGCCAAAACCGGCGCCAGCAGCAATCCGCCGGTAATCAATGCAATATTCAACGCGGTGGTCAGCAGCGTCAATACGCCTACCAGTGTTGCGCCGAGCACGGCAACGCCGACGACCGATTTGCCTCGTGCCAGGAACATGAGATCCAGAGCCCGGCAGATGGCGCCAGATATGATGCTGAATACGATGACTCCCGCGTAGGAAAAATCGGCCCAGGCGTCGGCGATGAACAGGGAAGGGCTGGTGATGTCGTGGCTGCCATACCAGATGTAACCCACGATATGGAAGGCTGGCTCGTAAGGTACGCCTATCAGTGCCGCGATCGGGCGCAGATTGGCGCCCCACATGAACGGGTGCAGATGAGGAAAGGCGGCGAAATTTTCGAGCAGAGTGTCGTTCTCCACTTCAAAGATGCGGGAATAAGCCAGTTCGACCACGGACTGTCCGGGGTAGAATATGATGAATGCCTGCACGACTGCGTAGACCAGGAGTGCCGCGAAGAGCGAGCCGAACAGGGCGACTCGCCATGAAATCTTGTTGGTGAAGGCCAGCAACGCGGCAAACATGATCTGAAAAAGAAAGAAGACGGGTGGCGCCTTGCTCAGCGTCTCGATTTTTCCGAGCATCGTCGCGGCGAACAGAAGGCAGGTCGCCGCCAGCAGGAGCCACGACCGGCTCAACAGTCCGGCCAGCAATCCCCAAATGACGAACATCGGCGCCACCGCCGCCAGCGTCAGCCGATACCAGTAGTCGGGGCTGCCGCCAAAATGCGCACGGAACTGGTTTCGTGCGGTGTTATCGCCCTTGATCGAGAAGAACTGCCAGATGGTCCGGATGTGATTTTCCGAAACCGAGACGTAGAGCATCAGCAGGAACAATGCGGAAAGGACGATCAGCAGAACCGAATGATTGCGGACATCGTCCTCGATCGTTTGTTCGTTCCAGCCTCTCAGCGCGGTCGCGAGCGCTGCGGTCCGCGCGGGAGCGACACGACCGACGGCCTCGATGCCCGCGACAATACCGACATACATCAACGCGACCGAGAAATTCATGGCGGTGATGATGGCGTTCAGATCGAGCCCTTTGGCCCGGATGGCCGAGAAAATTGAAGGCGGCGCCAGCCCTCCTCCGGTCAGCGGCCGAATCAAGAGCGCGTACTCGCCGGACGAAAGTGTGAAGCTCAGGAATGCCGGCCCGTAAATCAGGAGCAGGAAACCGATCAACATCGTGGTTGTCGTGATGAATGGTCGCAGCCTCAGAACAAGGTAGAACGCCGCTGCGATCATGGCCGTGGCGGCGGCGAGGTAGCTCAGGGTCAACATTTTCGTTTCCAGGCCAGGGACGCCCGCGTTCGGGAGTCGCGCGCATGCTCCGAACCCGAATAATCGTCGGATGTCAATTTGCCGTGGGCGTGAGCCAGCTGTTGCGGCCGCGCCGCACCGGCCGGCCTTCTGTGGCGGGAACCGGCGAAAAAAGTGATCACTAGATCTTGGATCATATAATACGTAACAAAATCAATCAGATGATATGTTCACGCTGTGAACAGAAAGGCTTGACGTTCACCTCGTGAACGCGCTATGAGCCCGAAACGGGAGGAGCGGTTTTGATGGATCGCGCGGCGCTAGGCGATGACGGTGAAGAGGAGCGGATTGTCCTTAACCTGCTCAATTCCGTCGACGATGGCGCGCAGTCGCAGCGCCGTATTGCGGAAGATCTTGGCATCGCGCTCGGTCTTGTGAATGCGTACCTCAAGCGATGCGTCAAGAAGGGGTACGTCAAGGTCAGCCAGGCGCCGGCGCGTCGTTATGCCTATTACCTGACGCCGAAGGGTTTTGCCGAAAAGTCGCGACTGACCGTGCAGTATCTTTCCGATTCATTCTCGTTTTTCAGGCAAGCCAAGGAAGATTGCGCCAGCACCTTCATTTTGGCAAAAGAGCGCAATTTTCGGGACATCGTGCTCTGGGGCAAGTCGGACCTGGCCGAAATAGCGGTGTTGTCGGCGGTCGATTGCGGGATTTCGATCGTGGCCATCGTCGATCGCGGGGCCGGCGGATCGACGTTCGTCGGCAAGCAGGTTGTCAATGATTGCCGGGATCTTTCGGCGGCATTCGACGCCGTGATCATCACCGACCTGGTCAATGCACGCGGCGCGTTCGATGAGGCCGTGCAGCTTTGTGGCTCCGCTCGCGTGCTGGCGCCGAGGCTCCTTGGTTTGCCTGCGCCGGAGAGCGGGAGGGCTCAGCAATGAGCGTTGTCGACAGTGGTGCATGGTATGTGGTGCAGACGCATGTCAATGCGGAGGCAAAAGCGGCGCGCAATCTTGTGCGCCAGGGATTTGAGATCTATTTGCCCCGCTACCTGAAGCGGCGGAGCCACGCTCGCAAGATCGAGAAGGTGCCGGTGCCGCTGTTTCCGCGTTACATGTTCGTCTGGATCGACATCGCTACGCAGCGCTGGCGATCGGTCCAATCGACCTTCGGCGTTTCTCACCTCGTCTTGAATGGCTCCGATCCCGCGCCGTTGGCGCAGCAGGTCATTGGCCGCCTGAAGGCGAGAGAAGACGCCAGCGGTTATGTTCAGCTGGACCAACGGCCCCAACTCGCTTTGGGTGCAAAGGTGCGGGTGCTGGCGGGTGTTTTTGCCGAGAATCTGGGATTGTTCGACGGAATGGCGGATCGCGATCGCGTGGCCGTCTTGCTCGATTTTCTTGGGCGCAAAGTCCGTGTCACGCTCGACGCGGACATGGTAGCGGTTGCCTGATTGAGCAACTTGCCGTGTGATCTGCCGGGTGAATGATTTCACCCGGTGTGCGGTAGCTATTGTAGAAGCGCCCGTTGGCGGAACAACCAGGTCCCGTGTGTGGGGGGCTGACTGGATGCCGATGACCATCGGCCTTCACATTTTTCGATATCGGGATGCTTTGGCGCTGCGATGAGCTTGGAAAGGAACATCCAAATGAAAAGTCACTCAGAGAGCTTCTTATCTGAGTCGGGCTCGATCTGTTCGACGATGGACGCTGCAAAAATTGAGGCGCTGGCGACCGAACTCGCGGCGCTGCGCGATCGTGGCGGTCGACTGTTCATTATTGGCGTCGGCGGCAGCGCGGGAAATTGCAGTCACGCGGTCAACGATTTTCGCAAGCTTTGCGCGATCGAAGCCTATTCGCCGGTCGACAACGTGTCGGAATTGACGGCGCGCGCCAATGACGAGGGCTGGGAAACCATCTTCGCCGGATGGCTGGAAATCAGCCGCCTCAATGCGAAAGACGCCATCCTGGTGTTCTCGGTGGGCGGAGGCGACGTCGCACGCAACGTCAGCACGAATATCGTGAAGGCGATCGACTACGCCAAGACCAAGGGGGCAAAGGTATTCGGCGTTGTCGGAAAGGACACCGGCTACACGGCGAAACAGGGCGACACGGTGGTTGTCGTTCCCATGGTCAATGAGGCGCGCGTTACGCCACTATCGGAGGCGTTTCAGGCCGTAGTGTGGCATTGCCTGGTCAGCCATCCGCAGCTTCAGGTCAAGAAGACCAAATGGTGATGGCGAAAGCCGTTTTTCTTGATCGTGACGGGGTTCTTGTCATCCCCGAATTCCGAGATGGCAGGAGCTTCGCGCCAACGCGACTGGAGGCGTATAAATTCTACCCAGACGCGTTCGAATCGCTTTCCCGCCTTAAAATAGCAGGCTACAAGCTGGTCGTTGTCACCAACCAGCCGGATGTCGGCAAGGGCTTGATCTCGCAGGATGTCGTGAACGAAATGCACGAGCGGCTTCGCCAGACGATGCCGGTCGACCTGATCAAGGCTTGTTTCCATTCTCAGGCGATGGGTTGCAGCTGCCGCAAACCGAAACCAGGGATGCTATTCGAGGCAGCGAGGGAATTGCAGATTGACTTGGCGCAGAGCTACATGGTCGGCGATCGTGCCAGCGACGTGGAGGCAGGCGAGGCTGCCGGCTGCAGCACCGTATTCATAGACTTGAACTACCTGGAGCGAAGGCCCGCGTCTCCGAGGTTTACAGTTCGTTCCGTTGCCGAGGCCGCTGATTGCATTCTCGGATCCAACCCATCTCAGTAGGAAGCACCCATGTCGACGGTAAATGAACTCAAAGTGAAGGTCTTCGCAGACGGGGCCGATCTCGGCGGCATCATCGAGATGTACAAGAACCCGCTGATCAAGGGGTTCACCACCAATCCAACCCTCATGCGCAAGGCTGGAGTGACCGATTACGAGGGGTTTGCGCGCAAGCTACTCGAGAGGGTCACGGATCGCCCGGTTTCGTTCGAAGTGTTCGCCGATGATTTCCCGGCGATGATCAGCCAGGGGCGCAAGATTGCGAGCTGGGGCAAGAACGTCAACGTCAAGATCCCGGTTATGAATACCAAGGGGGAATTCGCCGGCTCCGTACTGAAGGCGCTGTCCGCCGAGGGGGTCATCCTGAACGTCACGGCGATCATGACCGTCGATCAGGTCAAGGCCGTGGCCGCGGAACTGAACGCAGGGGTCGCTGCCATTGTTTCGGTGTTTGCCGGGCGCGTCGCCGACACCGGCATCGATCCGATCCCGCACATGAAGGCCTGCAAGGAAGTGCTGAAATCCCGGCCCAAAGCCGAACTGCTGTGGGCAAGTCCGCGCGAGGTGCTGAACATCTTTCAGGCCGATCAGGTCGGCTGCGACATCATCACCTGCACCAACGACATGATTGCCAAGCTGGCCCTGGCCGGAAAAGACCTGATGGACTACTCGCGGGAGACCGTGCAGATGTTCTACAAGGATGCCACCGCCGCGGCCTACGCCATCGCCTGATGCGCATCATCCATTGATGTTCATCGAAGATTCGTCCATTCACGTCTGAGCAGGAAGAGAAAGATGACGAAGTTGTTCGACAAGGTCCTTGTCACCGGCGGCGCAGGCTATTGCGGCAGTCGCCTTGTTCCGCAGCTCCTGAACCGCGGCTACAAGGTCACGGTCTATGACGTGATGTATTTCGGCAGCGATTTCCTGCCCAAGGACAATCCGAATCTGAAGCTCGTTCAGGGCGACATTCGCGATACGGAGAAGCTGGCGGCGGCGACCGCCGGCCACGATGCCTTTGTCAGCCTTGCCTGTATTTCCAACGACGCCAGTTTCGAGCTCGACGAGAATCTGTCGACCTCGGTCAATCTCGACGCCTTCGAGCCGATGGTGCTCGCCGCCAAGCGGGCCGGCGCCAAGAGGTTCATCTACGCCTCCTCAAGCTCCGTCTACGGTGTTTCCGATCAGCCTGATGTCACCGAGGACCATCCCCTCGTGCCGCTGACGCTTTACAACAAGTACAAGGGCATGTGTGAGCCGCTGCTGCGCAAGCATACCGACGATGGTTTCGTCGGCGTGACCTTCCGCCCGGCGACGGTCTGCGGATACGCGCCCCGCCAGCGTCTGGACCTGTCGGTGAATATCCTCACCAACCATGCCGTCAACGCCAACAAGATCACGGTTTTCGGCGGATCGCAGCTTCGGCCCAACCTGCATATTCAGGACTATTGCGATGCGGTCGAATTGTTCTTGACGGCGCCGGCCGAGAAGATCCAGAACGAGATCTTCAACGTCGGATATCAAAATCTGTCCCTCATGGAGATCGCGAAACTGGTCCAGAGCGTGGTCTCGCGCGAGTTTCCGGAAAAGGGCGAGGTCTCCATCGTGACCACGCCGAGCGACGACTTGCGCTCCTACCACATCAACTCCGACAAGATTAAGCGGGTTCTCGGTTACTCCCCCAAGTACACGATCGAGGACGCCGTCAAGGAATTGTGCGACGCCTTCCGCGCGAAGAAGCTGCCCGACAGCATGCAGGATGATCAATATTTCAATGTGCGGCGACTGAAGAGGCTGCAAGCGGCGTGATGAAGGACATCGCTGTCGTTACCGGTGGCGCCGGCTTCATCGGCAGCCACATGGTAGATCTGTTGATCGGTCGCGGATATGCCGTGCGGGTCGTTGACAATCTGACCGGCGGCCACCGCAAGAACCTTGATCATCTTGCTGGTCATCCGGACCTGGCGTGTCATTGGCTGGATATTCGCGAGCTTGAAGCGGGCTCCGACATCTTCAAGGACGCGAAGTTCGTGTTTCACTTCGCGGGTATCGGCGACATCGTGCCGTCGATCGAAAAGCCGATCGACTACATGGACGTCAATGTTCAGGGCACCGTGCGCGTTCTCGAATGCGCTCGCGCCGCAGGCGTGCGGAAGCTGGTCTATGCGTCGTCGTCGTCCTGCTACGGATTGGCGGCAACCCCGACCGACGAGGGCCATCCGATCTCTCCGCAATATCCTTACGCGCTGTCGAAATATCAGGGCGAGCAGGCGGTGTTTCACTGGCATCAGGTCTACGGCCTGCCGGTCAATGCGATCTGCATCTTCAACGCCTACGGGCCGCGGGTCCGGACCACCGGCGTTTACGGAGCCGTCTTCGGCGTGTTTCTGCGCCAGAAGCTCGCCGGCATGCCGTTCACGGTGGTGGGGGATGGCTCGCAAACGCGGGATTTCATCTATGTCACTGACGTCGCCTCTGCATTTCTGGCGGCTGCCGAAACCGACATTGTCGGCGAACGATTCAACGTCGGCGCGGGCAACCCGCAGTCGATAAACCGTCTCGTCGAGCTGTTGGGCGGCGAGATCACCTATGTGCCCAAGCGCCCCGGCGAGCCGGACTGCACCTGGGCGAATATCGACAAGATTACGCGGCTGATTGGTTGGCGAACCGTGGTTCCGTTCGAAGACGGCGTCCGCAAGATGATGGGTGAGATCGATCGCTGGAACGACGCGCCGCTGTGGGACCCCGCCTCGATCGCCAAGGCGACCGAGACCTGGTTCCGCTATCTCGGCAAGCCCGCACCCAATTAAGTCCAAGCAAGCAATCAAGTCCAAGCAAGAAAGTCTGAACGATGGTTTCGCTGATGGAGCGCTACCGGCACAAGATCAAGACGCCGCAGGAACTGCGGCAATTGATCGGCCCGCCGCCGCGCGCAAAGCGGGTGATCATGTGCCACGGCGTTTTCGACGTCGTGCATCCCGGGCATGTGCGCCACCTGCTCTACGCAAAGAGCAAAGCGGACGTGCTTGTGGGGAGCGTCACGGCCGACCGGCACATCACCAAGGGTGTGCATCGGCCGCATGTTCCGGAGGAACTTCGTGCGGTCAACCTGGCAGCATTCGAGATGGTCGATTATGTGGTCATCGATTCGAACGAGAAGCCGATCGAGAACCTTGCGATCATTCAGCCGGACTACTTCGCGAAGGGATTTGAATACAACGCGGCCGGCCTTTCGCCAAAAACGGCAGAGGAGGAGGAGGTCGTCAAGGCCTATGGGGGCGAATTGCTATTCACGCCCGGCGACATCGTTTATTCCTCGAGCGCGCTGATCAATCTCGCGCCCCCGGCGGTCAAGATGGAGAAGCTCCAGCTTCTGATGGAGCGCTTCGGATTGACGTTCCAGGATTTGCGTGACGTCGTCGGGAAGATGGCCGGATTCAGGGTGCATGTGGTCGGCGACACGATTGTGGACAGCTACACGCATTGCGCGATGATCGGCGGGCAGACCAAGACCCCGACGATGAGCGTGCTCTATGAAAGGAAAGTCGATTATGTCGGCGGCGCGGGTATCGTCGCGAAGCATCTGGTTGCGGCGGGAGCCAAGGTTACGTTTTCGACCGTGCTGGGTGACGATGCCCTGAAGGATTTCACCCTCAAGGACCTCAAGGCCGCCGGAATCGACGTCCAGGCGGTCATCGACAAGTCGCGGCCCACCGTCAACAAGAATGCAATTGTGGTTGGCGGCTATCGGCTGCTGAAAGTCGATACGCTCGACAACAGGTCGATTTCGGATACGATTCTCGGGGCCATTTCCGAGTCGACACGGACGGTCCCCTCGGACGCCGTGGTGTTCTCGGACTTCCGTCACGGCATGTTCAATCGCCGCACGATCCCTGAATTGATTACGGCAATCCCGCAAAATGTGTTTCGTGTCGCCGACAGCCAGGTCGCGAGCCGCTGGGGCAATATCACGGAGTTCAAGGAATTCGATCTCATCACGCCCAATGAGCGCGAGGCCCGATTCGCGCTTGCCGATCAGGATTCCGGGATACGCCCGCTGGCATCAAGCCTGTACGATGAGACCAGGTGCAAGCTGCTGATGCTCAAACTTGGCGAGCGCGGCGTGCTCGCATGTCGCAATTCCGACCACGAGGCCCTCGACAGCTTCTTTGTCATTGACAGCTTCGTCGACAATCTGGTCGACGCCGTTGGTGCCGGCGACGCATTGCTTGCCTATTCGACGCTGGCGATGCTGGTTTCGCGCAACGACGCGATTGCGACTACTCTTGGAACGGTTGCGGCGGCTTGCGAGTGCGAATGCGACGGCAATATTCCGATAACGCCGAACGACGTTCTCGCGAAGCTCGACAAGATCGAACGCCAGATGAATTTCGCCTGATGCGGGTCGTGGTCGCCGGATTTGGCGTACAGGGCAAGAAGCGCAAGTTTTTTGCCGCCGACGATTGCGTCGCAGTCGTCGATCCCGTGCATCCGGATGCCGACTTCCGGAGCTTGCAGGAGGTGCCGACCGATCGTTATGACGCCGTTCTCGCCTGCATTCCCGATGTGCCGAAGAGCGAGCTGCTGCGCTACTGCGTCGCCAACAACAAGCACGTGCTCGTCGAGAAGCCGCTGTGGGTCGAGCGCGACGAGGACATCATTCGCCTGCAGGAGGAAGCCCGTGCAAAGGGCGTAGTGGTGTATACCGCCTACAATCATCGTTTCGAGCCGCATTATATCGCGATGCGCGATCTGATCGCATCCGGTGAGCTTGGAAAGATCTATAGTTGCCGGATGTTCTACGGTAACGGCACGGCGCGTCTGGTTCGGGAGTCGGCTTGGCGCGATGAAGGCGCGGGCGTGCTGCCGGATCTGGGATCGCACCTGCTCGATACCTGCCGCTTCTGGTTCGGTGATATCGATCCGAACTTCGCGCTCAGCGCGGTGAATGCGTTCGAAAACCGGTCGCCGGACCATGTGATTGTCGCCAACGAGACAAATCAACCGCGGATCGAGCTCGAGATGACGCTTCTGATGTGGCGCAATCACTTCACCTGCGACGTTCTCGCGGAGAACGGCACCGCGCACATTACCTCGCTCTGCAAGTGGGGACCGACGACCTTCACGCGCCGAACCCGAATCCTGCCGAGCGGCAGACCCCCAGAGGAGAGCACCACGTTGGTCCAGGACGATCCGACCTGGCAAGCGGAGTATGCCCATTTCAAGCGCTTGTGCATGAGCCGCGCCGAGACTGACCTTGCGAGCGATCTATGGCTTCATCGGGCGCTCGCGCGGCTCGGGCGCGATGCGATGGCGTTTCGGAAGACCGTGCAATGACCAGGCCGGTGGTTGGCTTCGCCGGGATGACCCATCTTGGCATCGTGTCGGCCAGCGCAGTGGCGGCGGCCGGTTTTCGCACGATCTGTTTTGATCCGGATCCGGCGCTGGTTGCGAATTTGCAGGCAGGACGCATTCCCGTGCGAGAGCCGGGCCTCGACGATCTGATTGCGAGCAACGGAGAGTGTCAGCGCTTTACGTCGGCTAAAGAAGATCTCGCGGGTTGTGACGTCGTCTACGTGTCGCCCGACGTCGCCACCGATGATTCCGGTCAAAGCGACACATCCGTGTTGCGGACCCTGATCGACGTCGTCGCGGAGGTGCTTGGCCCGAACGCCTGCATGGTCGTGCTGTCCCAGGTCGAGCCCGGGTTTACCCGGGCGATGAAGGCGCCGGCCGAGGATCGGCGCTACTATCAGGTTGAGACGCTCGTGTTCGGCAACGCGGTGGAGCGGGCGATGAAGCCGGAGCGATATATCGTCGGTTGCGCTGATCCAGCCAAACCGCTCAATCCGAATTTCCGGGCCGTGCTGGAAGCATTCAATTGCCCGATTTTGCCGATGCAGTACGAGAGCGCGGAACTTGCGAAAATCTCCATCAATTGCTGCCTGGTCGCGTCTGTCAGCGTCGCCAATACGCTGGCTGAATTATGCGAGGCGATCGGCGCGAACTGGTCGGAGATTGTGCCCGCCTTGAAGCTCGATCGCCGGATCGGGCCGTTTTCCTACCTCTCGCCTGGTCTCGGCATCGCAGGGGGCAATCTGGAGCGAGATCTCGCGACGGTGTGCCGCCTTGCCGACCAGCATCGAACGGACTCGGGTGTGGTCAAAGCTTGGATCGATAACAGCCGGCATCGGCGGGGCTGGGTGATCAGGACCATGCGCCGTCTCCTTCTCGAGCAAAAGCCGGACGCGAAACTCGCGATCTGGGGCCTGGCCTACAAGGAGAACACGCATTCCGTGAAGAACTCTCCCTCGCTGGCGGCGATCTCGGAGATGCCGGACGCACGCCTTCGCGTTCATGACCCGGTCGTATCAGCCAGCCTGGTTCCGCATCAGCACATCGTGGCCTGCGCTAACCCGCTTGACGCATTGCAGGAAGCCGATGCATTGCTGATATTGACGCCATGGCCGCAGTACCGGCAGATCGCGCCGGCGCAG
>Ga0307508_10006028_pt1 | contig 11435 bp, 16 predicted proteins | sample 9_EM_MG_FD_203089 | JGI IMG/M metagenome (GOLD analysis project Ga0307508, IMG submission 203089) | Populus trichocarpa ectomycorrhiza microbial communities from riparian zone in the Pacific Northwest, United States - 9_EM | ecosystem: Host-associated > Plants > Roots > Unclassified | place...
TACAACCGACACTGTTGCGCCAACGGTGTGTAGAAAACCGAGTGCCCTGGCAGCAGACGGTAACCCGCCATAAAAGCCATTCCTAGCAGACTAGGTCAAGTTTTGAGGGGTAGTCAAGTGGTCAAGTAGTAGTCAACTTGAAGTACTTGGCAAAATGCGTGGCTACTAGTATTAGTGTTTCTTGATGTGTACTGTTTAGTCCTAATAAGTACCACTCTACTAACTCCGGTGACCAACTAGTACGAAGGCTTTTCAAGCCGACTTCAAGTCGTCCAAGACTTGACCAGCTAGCCTCTGCTTCTCCCTGGCGCTGGGGTGACGATGCATCGGCGGTGGGCCGTTCTTCGCATTCCAAAGAACGCGCGATCTGCTGCCACAGCACCCAAAATACAGGTGGGTTCAGTCGGTCGTAACTAATACGCGAAAACTCATCAATGAACATTAGCCCGTTTTGAGGCAGATTTTTCGGTCAGAAGGCAGAGCTCCTGAGCCCGTGGCCTTCCGGCACACTCCTCCACACCTTGCTTCACAACAATGTCAGGTGAAGCCTAGCGAACGTGGTTCGTTCCGTTCCAATACCCCCACTCCACAACCTCAACCCAGACCTCGTCTTATGTCATGTCCGTCGCCGCCCCAGCCCAACGGACGTGGTTCCTTTCGGTTTTCCGTCCCTCAGTCAGACACCGAACCTAATCCCCCGTCGCGTCTGTCAAAGTTGAAATTCAAAGAACGTGGTTCCCTCCATTCCGGCCATGCCTTTGTTACAGGCGCAAACAGAGGGAGCACAGCGGAAATAGGCCGCTGGCATGGGAAGAAAAGGGAAGGAGGGAGCGGTAGGAGATTCCAGCCCAAGCAGGTGCAAGTGGATCTTTATATCCCATCGACCGTTTCGGTTGGGCAATTAGCCAAGCTATTGAATGTTCGCTTGCGTATGATTAGTATTTTTCCCCAGCACATAGTGGACTGACCTCATTTTGTTCAAAGGTACACTTCAACGTAAAATGGACCAAGCAGGAATGTACGAAGAGTCTGCATATGATTATGGTCAGCAATCTTACCTCTCATCACGAGAGGGACTGAACCGTCCCCATAGTCTTGACCTCTGACTATGCTGCTTTGCTCGTACAAGAGTTCGGTCGTAACCCGATAATTAACGATGAAGCTGCTTTCGACTTGTACCCTCCGTATGTTCTTTGTTGATTTTGACACTCCGAGATTCCATTTTCTTAGAGTATCCCACTGACTCCAGCATTCTTTAATAGACCCTCGCCGGAAAACCCCCATCTGTTGCCAACCCGTCCCCCCATCGTAGCCATAATGGGACATGTTGATCACGGAAAAACCACCCTTCTCGACAATCTTCGTTCTTCTTCTGTTGCTGCTTCAGAAGCAGGCGGGATCACGCAACATATTGGCGCTTTCTGTGTTCCGTTGAGTATGAATGGTGACCCATCATCGACATCAGGAGATGAGCGTTTGATCACTTTCCTGGATACCCCGGGGCATGCTGCCTTCTCTGCCATGCGTGCCCGTGGAACCTCGGTCACTGACATCGTTGTCCTGGTCGTTGCTGCCGACGATGGTGTCATGCCCCAAACGCTTGAGGTCATCGAGCTCGTTAAACGTGAAAAGGAAGGAGGTAACATTGGAATGGTTGTTGCCATTAATAAGGTTGACAAACCTGAATCTGATGTCGTAAGTCTCTCCCTTGTGCATGCGCCACACCCTTTCCTTCTTCGCGGTCTACCCATTTTCATACTCACGTTCTTTTACTCTGCACGCGGCCTACAGGAGAAGACCAAACTTGCCTTGCTTTCCGCTGGCGTACCTCTTGAAGAGGTTGGCGGGGACGTCCCTTGCGTTACCGTCTCCGGGCTCACTGGATCTGGACTGCCCGACCTTGTTGAAACTATTTCTCTAGTTGCTGATGTGATGGATCTCCGTGCAGAACAAGATTGTACACCCGTGGGGTACGTCCTTGAGTCCAGGATACTTAAAGGCTTTGGGTGAGTTTGCACGTTCACTTTCTCGCTCCGTTTTTGTCACGAGTTCCAATTCATACGTGCAGTCCTGTGGCAACCGTTCTTATGACTCGCGGCACTCTCTGTCCAGGAACACCACTCCTGGCGGGGACCTCCTCGTGTTCTACACGCCGCCTTCTTTCTCCTTCCTTGCAACCCATCACTTCCGCTGCACCTGGTACCCCTGTCCTTGTTACAGGTTGGAAGTCGCTTCCCGCCGCAGGTGAGGAGGTCCTAGCGGGTAGCGAAGTCGACATCAAGAAAGCATGCGCGAATCGGGAGCGGAAACGAGATCTAGAGAGTGCTCTAAGTGATGTCGGCGCGATAAACGCTGCGAGGCAGGCAGACAAAGAGAGGGAAGAGAAAGAGAGGGAAATTGCATACAAAGCGAGGAGGGGTAACCGTGCGCCGACCATGCTGGCTGAAGACAATTCTGTTCAGGAGGTCAAAAGGAAGTATCTTCGGATCGTTGTTAAAGGGGACGTTAGTGGGAGTGTCGAGGCTCTAGTTGGTGCAGTCAAGGACATCGGGAATCACCTAGCGGGTGTCAGGGTCGTTTCCACCGGTGTGGGGAATGTTGCTGATTCTGATGTAATGATGGCGAAAGCCGCAGACGGTACGCCTGTGTCCGGATTTTTTTGTGTTCATTTGTTCATTTCCGCGTCAGCAATGATAGTCGCATTTTCCGTCGGCGTGCCGCGGGCTGTCCGAGCTTCCGCCACCCAGAACCACGTCCCCATCTATACTTCCGACATCATCTACCGCGTCATTGACGACGTCCGGGATCGTGTTATATCTCTGCTACCATGTACTTACGATATCAAAGTCACCGGCGAGGCAACAGTGCTCCAGCTATTCGAGATACAAATCAAAGGAAGCTACAAAAAGATCGCTGGCTGTAGGGTCACTCATGGCATTGTGCAACGATCAAGCTCTGTGAGGGTGCTGAGAGAAGAGAAAGTTGTATATGAAGGTGAGCATTGACATGCTTGCATCATGGATGCATTGAGTTGGAACTTGTTGCCAGGTTCTATAAATGCATTGAGACAGCTGAAGAAAGACGTGAGCGAAGTAAGGAAAGGTACAGAATGCGGCGTTAACCTAGAGGACTTCGATAATCTCCAAGAGGGTGACGTTATCCAATTATTCCAGAAAATAGAGCTGCCCGGCGAACTGTAATCGTCCGGCGACTGCGGCACCACATACACATAGAAATTCATGGGCCATATAATACTCTTTGTTAAATGCACATGCAAAGTATCTCAGGATCCATGATAATCTCTTCACGATGCTCGGTTTCTATTCTGCTCATCAAGTATAATTTCCTTGCCACCAATCGTACCAGTTCTACCCCCGACCCCAAATGTCAAGTTGATGTTTCCGAGATCATGCGTTGTCTTCTCAAGGATTGTCCAGCTTCGGGTATCCAACTTCTTCAGGACGACCTCTACCTTGGTCCCAAAGAATCTGTACGAAGATCCTTCCGGCTCGACTGGGCCAAAGAGCTGGATTGTCCGCTTAAACCGTTTCTGGGAAGGAAGATACAGATCAAAGTGGACCTGCGTTTACCCTCGTAAGCACAGCAACAGAGAGTTAATAACCGTCCGCATGGCAGCGCCAACCTGTGTCTCTTCAACTGTTACCTTGCTTCTGTCCTTGTCAGCCTGCTTGGCAAATACGGACACGTGCACCTCGCTTGGTGTCTGGTAATGATCTACACGGCACTCAGTGAACTGCTCAGCCTGATAATTGAAAACAGATCCGAAAGTAGTCAGCGGCCGTTATCTCGACGTAATAAAGGTGGTGTTGCGCACCAACTCCTCCGATGCAGAGCGCATCGGAACAAATATATGACGGCCATTCTTGCATCCTTCGATCTTAAGGAATTCTTCAAATTCCAGGACTCGCCTTTTACAGCATAGATAACCCTGAACATCACATGAGAATCGTCAGAAATACAGACGGTAGTATGTGGGGAACGGTACGCGAGCGACGTAATTTACGGGGCTACATACCTTGCTTCCCTCGTGGAAGATGGGCTGTACAGTGAATTAATCCGGTCAATGGACGTGAAATTATTAGTCAAGGTTGCGAGGAACCCGAAACGTACTGGTGCTGGGTGGTAGGTGCATACAGTGCCATCGCCATTTCCGATGCGGTTCTCTGCATCGCTCACGAAAGTTACGCTACAGCCTTTACGTCTGCATTCCGTGCCAGGTGCAACAGCTACACTTAAGTCATCTTCCTCTTCCGGTTGAGAGGGGAGAACGGGTTCAACAGGAAGAGTGGTGGAAAAAGGCGCAGATGTCTGTGGTCGAGGTATCCGTGTTGTAGAGTAGACTTCTTTTCCTTCTTTCGATTGCGTCATCGTGAGGATCTCACTGGCTGCAGCCCGCTTCGGCACCTGAGGAATTATTTGCGATGTTACCTCTGTATGAGCGCCAACCTCACACCCCTTACCAATGTGATCGATGATCATGAGCGGTGAACATGCTTCGCTAGGCCACAAGACATGCTTACAAGTATAGCCATGAATTCATCGAAGTCGAGAACCGGCTTGTTAATGCTTGAGCAGCATGACCACGACTTCAGACCCTCGTGGAAGACCTGATAATGTAACCGCTTAGAACGACCGATCTAACAAGACTAGCAGCCGAAACTCACTGGTGCTCCAGGATGGTAATAACAACTAGTTTCCGTGTTCTCTGCTGATAGAAACTCTTTACCGCACCCTTTTCGCGTGCAACGCAGCATGGTGAAGTGATCACAGGATAACGGGGTAGTATTGCGACTGCTTCTTCAACTTGAAGATATCTACGCTTGATTCTGGCTTACGTAACACCTGGAATGTTCGTGAAGATGCAAGTTCGCTACCGGCGTTGAATTGTACTCGCGGAACCAAGTGAAAGCCGCGGTACGGATCTTGTCAAGCCGCGGCCACGTCCAAGACTCCAGGAAAACAGGGTCCAATTGTTTCAGCTACTTTGCAACTGGATGCCAGAGGCAATTGTATCAAATCTCTCGTTTATCTATCATACGAGTGAAGTTGCTAGCGGTGAGTTGGCCAGTTATGTACATTATTGCCACTGGGACACAGGCGCTCCCATGTAAATAATCCCTGGAAAGGGTCCTTTTTGAATGACTATATTGTGGCTGGGTCGGACGAGTTCAAGTTGCCTTGCGCTTCAGAGCTTTAAGTCTATCCGACATCCCGCGGCATTAATACCATGCACTTCCTAGACTATGATCAGCTTTAGTAAAACGTGTAATCGGCCGAACAGTGCCGTTAACGGTTGAACGCTGCAAGGCCTCAACGCGTCATGTGGTGCACTTTATTCAACTTTGAGTTCCATTCACCCGATCTCAACCAATCTCAATTTTTGGTGGAACATAGTAGTTGTTTGATGAGTTAATATTTCAATCCTGGCGCCGTGAAAAAAGATGGTGTCACGCCCCTCGCAAGAGTGGATACATATAAGAGCACGCAAACAAGTTCGTCACCAATCAGTGTGACAGTGTCAACAATCTCAGGGGTGAATGATGAATGCAAGTGCCAGTGGATCAGAAATGTTTCAGCACCATCAAGTAAGCTACTCGCTAGAGTCATGATAGCATGGGTCAACGCCGTAACTACATATGGCGTGGCAGGTGGATCAGCCAACACGCATCCTTGCGAGTGTCGACATCATGAAAGGTCACGGCATCACTCCACCAAAGTCCCGTGCATTGGATGGTCCAGGTGCTCAGGCCACAGGCCTGCTTCAGGTCACGAAGGAAAAGAGAAAATGCTGTGTGCCGAATCTGCAGCGACCGTTTCCGCCACGCAGATGAGCAAGCCTATCACCGCTGCACATCCGAGTTTAATGATTATGGATTGTGCTCCAACTCGGGGAGGGCAGGGTAAAGCTCCGAAACTAACATCCACCTGAACAGTCACTAGCCACTGCCAAGTCACCGAGTGTTGTCATGTCGGTTGATGAAGTAAACGCAGCTCAATCTGGGGGCAGATCAGAGAACGACCCTTCTTTCATATTTCGGCCTGGACCTACGGTTCTTTCTCAGGAACTGCATGGATGGATGATGGGTGCATTGCACCGGACCGCGGCGATCATCATCAAGAAGATGTTCAGCAACGCCATGAAGCTCTACAGCCACGTGGAAGACAACTCATAGTGTGCTACGTAATGGATGCAGTGTTATCGTCACAGCAGAATGCCACGGCGGAGCATGTGCACGGAATCCCCGTGTGATGCTCGGAGCAGGTTCGATTGCTTGCAGAGCGATCGTGGAGCATTCGCGTTGTAGGTCCGATGCTCCCCTGCTAAAGTGTAATTGAAAGGGTCACCAAACCGGAACTAGGTGGAAACTCCATTAATGAATGTAGCGATCAACATAATTCTACACTGAGAATTTGATTTCTAAATCCACCTTCAATCCAACCCTGGACCAAATGACTCCCATACTAGAAAAGCCACGCCCCAAGGGCCAACGCGAGCAAGTGTCCGAGCAGCGGAAGAAATCCGCCGATGAATGTTGGATTGTAACTCGGGATGTTTAGAAAATCCTGACGAACGTTCATGGAAGAACGATGTTATGCCATCTATCCGAAGTTTTTGCATCAGGACAGAGAATGGTGATCGTCGACTGCTCGGATCGGATACAATTGACTCGAGGGTGATGGCTCGACGCGCCACATCCCATGGCCGACAAAGGCCATCATATGTCAAACCTGCCATAATACCGCCGCAGACTAGTGTGAAAGCACAAGTAAATCGTGGTAGGCGGGAACTGTGCTGGTTCCCTGACTGCGATCTTCGAAGAACATGGTGTGTCGCAAGTTTGACCTTGTTTGCTGCTTTGCGGGTAATCTCGAACACTGTGAAGAAAGCAGCAAATCCTGAAAATGGACAGATAAGGTGCTTTGACCAGGGGCTTGAGTTCACCTACCACAGACATCCTTCCCGCATCCCCATCCCCATCCAGCCCATCCACGCCCAGCCATTCCACCGACGTCTTTCATCCAGAGCCGGACTTGTCTGATATCCCTGATTTGAGCAGATCTACTCGTGATGTGTGTCTGCTGCGTTCCCCGGAAGACCTCTTTCCACGCATGAGACCATCCTTTCCCCGTCCCGCACTCGATGACAAGTCTCACATTTTCAACAGGTGCAGCGACTAAGGCCTGCATACCACCCGCAGCAGCGCCTGACAGTGCAGTCGTGAACATTGAATGAGCTCCGAGGCTAGACTGTAGATAACCAGAGCATTCGGTGTACGTGGTCCAAAGCACCGTACCCAGCGCTGCGTTGGCAAGCATTGGCGGTACGAAGTGTTTAGGTATTACCGTGAACTACATTATCAGATATAAGCCTCGATTCGGACGCACTTAAAAGGAGGGTGGATACCACACCTTGACTCTTGATGAGCGAGACCATATATTGGGGACTGGGAGTAGTGCCATGTCTGTTAGCATGTCCCCGGAGTGAGTGCCAACCGCTCACTGCGTTTGCGGGGGTCAGCAAAGGGAAGCTCCATGGTGTTTGACTTGCCTTTGGATGGCCTAAACAACCGCACTGGACGGGAGAAATACAAGGTAATAGCCCGCGTGGTCGTCCGAGCTAACGCAGCATAGAGGGAACTACCACGGTGATCCTGACCGAAAGGTGGAACAATGGCTTCATCACGAATGGCCATGGAGCGAATTCTTGATGGTCTGTCAGCGACTGTTAATTAGCCCTCCGATGAGGTGTTGGAAGAGTAATATCTCTGGTATCGAGCGGTCCTCCTGTCCAGTAGCGCCTTTCAGTGTGTAGCTGGAATAAGGAGTTTGGCAAACACCGAACATTTCGCGCCGAGTGCTTAGTAAGATCCTATGAGGCATTTTTTTAAACACCTCGTCCCATCTGTCCTCCCAGAAAGGACTGCTAGACGATTGACAAGCGTCAGATCATCCAACAAGTTGCTACCAGATGGTTTTACCCTTTTCTCAAAGTTCTTTGACACTCGCGAGCAGCGATTACTGCTGACTGCAGCCTTGAGTCGACTGGACGCCACCGAAAGCATTCGTGTTCGCAGACTTCAAATTGATTACCGTGCTAGGAATCCAATCTCAGACAGTGCTCTTGTAGGGGGTTTATTCTTGCCAGACCGCCACTACACTTTTCACGAGGTGAGTACATAGTCTGCCACCCTTCTGTTTTCGACTGTTCATTCCTCAAGGGCCACTACGACAATGTTATTCGGAATTATCGCGAAATGTGCCTCACTTCCTGGCCGGAATCTGAACTTCACGGTCTGACTCCCGTATTGGACCGCCTGCGAGCTATCTATCCTTCGAAAAATACGCAGACTCACCTGCTACACTTGGCTTCGTCTGGGGAAATCCTTCCTCACATTGATAACACTTCTGCGAGTGGTAAATGGATCTTAGGAGTGAGCCTAGGGGCAACTAGGATATTAAGGATGGAATCTCCAAGCTTTGCAGAGTCAGAGAGCTTTGATGTACCGCTTCCGTCCGGTAGCGTTTATCTTCAGAGGTAACATATAATGGATCCATGTCGAATCCCTGTGCTGAGTGCTTTCACAGAGACGATATCCGCTACCATTGGAGGCACGCAATTCTGCCCTCAACAGATAGGGAGGACGCCGAGTGCCAGCAACGTATCAGTATAATGGTCAGGGTACGTGCGTGATTCCCGATGGTTTACTTCTTCTTAGTTCCAGCTAGGATTGCTGGGGGATGAAGCAGGGAAGGGGGAAGTCGGTATGCATGGATACAAGCCACTAGTTTACTGAGTAATTGAAATGTGGTAGCCCGATAAAACCGCCTCGCGGAAGGGAGTGGCCCCACCATATCTCAAGATCTCAACCCTGACTAGGACCGAAGTTTTTGTTCAAACGCATTTGGGGATGTACTGTGACACTCGGGCTTTCTTGACTACCGCAATAGAGTAATATCGGCGCGTACGGAACGACCTCAGGTTGGGTTTCAACCCGTGAAACCAATTTTCGCTACTGGATCGCACATGAAACAACGACATTTTTGCTCAATGACGTTCTATCTATGTACTGATCGTTTGCCCGCATGAAGAAGAGCGCGGACATGATGTGAAGAGACTGTGACTCACTGACGCATGTAAGCGCACAAATTAGTCTGGGACCCAGCCTATCGACGGATTGCCATCGGCTCCTCATAGACGGGCTGGGTCCCAGACTACGCACAAATGGGGTGCTTCTAAGTTAGTGAGTCATGCAGTGGCCTAGCTTGGGGGTTGCATCAACCCCAATGCTAATAACGTTGCAGTTGCCGACGTCTGGGGCACCAACCCTCGAGAACGAGGGGATTCAATATACACAGGCGCCGCGATCAGGCAAGCAGCTTTCAGTCAGCGTTGCCTGTTGATGCAGCAGAAAACCGAGAGTATTAACCCCGATCTCACACATGCGTACTCAACGGTCTAGAACTCGACGTCAAATTCTCGCTTGGGTTCCTTCCCCCATTTTGTCTTGTCGACCAGGGAGGGATCGGCAAGCGCGGTCTACGGGCAGAACAGCAAAACGTGCAGTCCGGATTTATGCACCGGTTCCCGGAACCCTGGTAACTGACACGATGCGGTTTTGAGACACGATGCGGTATTCCGGAGTCGAAACCTGGTGAACTAAGGCGAAACACGACGTGATGTATATTAGGAATGGTCCGCGGCTACAGGCGAATAAATAGCTATATGGGTGATTTGAAACAGACTGATACAATACAGTGCGGGGGATGTGAAGTCCATGCAATAGCTCTAGCGAATCAAATGAGATCTACAATGCAGATGAAATATGCGCCTGTGTAGCAACTCGGCTTAGTTTACTTTTGAGATGCTGGAAACACTATTAGTTGGCGTCAGTACCTGTGTTCGGGCTTGCATTGTCAGGCTGCTTACGGCAGAGTGCGATGTTCCCCGCCACCATCCACTGCTACAACGACGAGCTGCGTCCCCTACCGACTGTTAGACACAGGTACAGCGCATATTAGGAAAAACACGTACATCGGCAAGGCGGCTTGTGGATTGTACGGTACCATACTTGATATCGCCACAGGCGGTCCAGAAGAAAACTCGTGTGCCGTTCTAGGTTCCGGGTCAACAACGTTCTCAGGAGTGAAGTGGCGACTTACAGGGAACGCGTTCATAGCCAAAATAGTAGGCAGTGAACGGCAGGCTCTGAAGGTCGTTGGGGGCCATTGGACAGTGGGTTGCGCCCTCTTTATAGAGCTCTGGAATCAATGGCAAGATTTGTCCTTCGAAATCGAGATCACTTCAAGTCCAAGCGGGGAGCAGTCGGTGATAGGAACTACCAAACGGGCGTGCCTAATTTGTTCTTGCAACCTGGAAGGCCCGGATGTTTGGTGTGGAATTCTAAGAATGTCGCCTATTGGGTCTGTGAAGAACTTATCTGTAGCGACACGTTACTAGCCAGTCTGAGCGAGCAATTGCAATAGCCGAACTCAATTAATTCACGGACAACGGCTCGTCGTGCGACTAAGTACGCGTTTGAGATCCTGGTAAATCAAATGCAACACTGTAGCTGTGAGTTATGAAAACGTATGAACGGTCGAGACAGAACGGCATCATAGAAGGGACGTAAAAGTGCTTGAGGTCCCCAAGCACTCACGAGCCCACCCCGCGACGACGCAAATGACCTTAGAATGACGCGTGGCAGTCACGCACACGTTGCCATCCTTCATCAGGGCCGGACCTGATCCTCGGCGTGGTCCCAGCAAGATTTCATCTAAGCGGAGCTAGAGAAATGAACGGACCTCGAGCTGTTGGTGGATCTTGAAGGTGAGGATCATGTACATACATGTGCAGCTTTCCGAAAAAATGCGAGGTTCGCAAATGGAGGGTCTAATAAGTAGTAAGCAATTGTCAGAGGCATGGGAAATCAGCGGAGCTCAGAAACCCGATTAAATAATTTGTCGAAAATCTGTATTGAAAGTGCTCATCATCGGGCAGCTCGAAGTTGCAACGTTGAACGTTCTCGAGAACCCTGATTTAACATCGACTACAACTGTGACGCAGAATGTCGGTCATTCTAGTGACGGGCTCGTACGACCACGAAATCAGATTTTGGGAGGCCTGGAGTGGAATTTGCTCCCGCACCATTGCACGGTCGGGGGAATCTGGAGTGAGCACCGTCCTTTCAATCATGTTGTGCGGATCAGGTCATACTTGGTTTCGTCCTTAGCAAGTAAATCGTCTCGCTATCTCTCCTGAGTAATTCAACTTGGTTCTTCCTGTGGAAGGCCCCGTTCACGTTCCGGTTCGTAGCAAGCGTCTGCTAGCTGCGGCAATCCACAAGAAAGTGTACATTTACGAAATCGCTAGCACTTCCTCTACCCCGGTTGGTTTTCCCCATCTCCGTAGTCCA
>Ga0307508_10006029_pt1 | contig 11435 bp, 14 predicted proteins | sample 9_EM_MG_FD_203089 | JGI IMG/M metagenome (GOLD analysis project Ga0307508, IMG submission 203089) | Populus trichocarpa ectomycorrhiza microbial communities from riparian zone in the Pacific Northwest, United States - 9_EM | ecosystem: Host-associated > Plants > Roots > Unclassified | place...
CCAGCGGAAAAACCACGGTTTTTTTTAACCCCCCCCCCCTTCACTATGCAGTTGAGATACGTATTAACCGTGTTCGATCCGATGTGTGAAGATATGTATCGTGACCGGTGACCATCGCGAGGTCGCTGGTGCGGAGAGAGCGGTTAATGCTCTGGCGGGCGTCGCCTCCCCTCCACGCACCCACAACGAGAGCCTAAGTATGAAGTGTACAAGAGTCAGGGGCTCCCGCCGTCCACATGCGTACATATCTACATAGAGAGCAGCAGCAGAAAAGAAGAAAAAAAAAGAAGCTCAAACTCCCGATATAGCGGGCGTTAGGTTTCGATGCAGGCGGGGAAGGGCGGATGATCTAAAACCGGCACCTCCTCCTCCTCCTCCTCCTCTGGAGACGAGCCCCTATGTACATAGGTGCCTCCCCTCCCCCCTACATCTGCTCACGGCTGGCGAGATATGTACGTCAGGTTTGCCGAAGACGTCGACGACGGCGGTAGATACACCATCTGGGTTGGGTCGGGTTGGGTTGGGTTGTCATGTAGGCATCAGCATGCGCGTGGGTAGATATCTATGTACGCGTATGTATGATCTGCCTCTCCAGCGGTATGAAGTGCGGGGAACAGACAAGTGGGCTATTTATATCACCAACACATGCAGGATAAATATCTATCTCGCGAGGGGAAAAAGGAAAAGTGGATCAGAACCGACCCCAACCATCTGGAACGGTTGGACATTTTTGGCGGGCGCGGGGACGGGACAACACGGCTCCAGAACGCCCGCTTGGAAGGGACAACCGGGCAAGACAGGATCGAACCTGAAACGTCCCTCCCTTAAAAAAGGTTTCTCGGTACCGTCAGCTACGACATTGTGCATCCTCGTTGTAGAGGTGGTTTTGCAACTTATATGTACTCTGCAGAGATATGTATCAAGGTGGTGGATTGACATGCGGAATCAAGGAGAACAACGTGGATGAGAGACATCCCTGCCCCCACGCGTTCCCCCTCCAAGTCTAAAACGTCGCGTAGTGGTAGCTGAACCCAGGTAAGTGGCGAGAGCTGGAGGAGAAAAGAAAAGCAAACCCGGCTCGATCGATTCACGGCGGCTCGGTTTGCGTGAGTATGATACCTGCATACTGCCAACTGAAAAAACGCGAGTTGTCCGGAGACGAAGCAGGCCAGAACAGTCCCCCAGACACAGTAAGGCAACAGAACCCAACGGAAAACCAATCAGCACTGCAACGGATCAAAAGCCCCCCCTATCGAATCGCCCGCACCAACCAGTTTGTCCGGTCTGTCTCTCCTTCACTCGATCGAACCTACGCAAGCAGTACGCACTCGATTCGGTCTAGCAGTTCTCCAGATCCGCCCGCCCAACGGAAAAATAGAAAAAGAAAAAAAAGATAAACGATATACGAAGAGGTCGCAGTTAAACGGGGAAAAAAAAAGATCGTTCAATTCGTGCATCATTTCCCGCCCCTCCCAATTTTGGACGGCAACGAAATCCAGGTCTTTTTTACGGTTCAACATCACCTGACACCAACGATATCCGACGAGAGTGCAGTGGGCATTGGTGTCATCGGTGAGGTTTAAGCGTCTGTCCGTTTACCATTCGTACTCGCCATTGGCTTTATGAAAGACGTATCTGTTCACAATATGTTAGCTTATCTCGCTTGTCTCCCGGCACGGATGGGATTTCACGTACTCCTGGCCGTTGATGGTGAGCACACCGTCCTTCAGGACACACTTCCACTTGTTCTTGGTGCGCTGGACCTTGTCGTACATGCAGAGCATGATCTGTGGGACCTCGTCATCGTCCTCGTTATCGATCTCGTCGTCCTCCGGGTCGTCGAGATCAGAATTGATAGCGTCCTCGTCGACGTCATCATCATCGAAACCACCATCCAGCTGCGGAACGCGGGGGCCAGACGAAGACGACGACGACGAGAACATCGGAGTATCGGAGGGATATGGGTACGAGGAGTTGTAGTTCAAAGCCTCCTCGTACGCATCCATCTTGCGAGTACGACGAGCCTTGCTCTTTCCTTTGCCCTTCGACTTAGTGGAAGAGACCTTGAGGTTCTGCAGAGCCTGAGCCAGCTGCTCGGAGGCCTCGGCACGCTGCCGTTCCGCCCTGCCGATCCTCTTCAACAGAACCTTATCGGCCTCCTCCCTGGTGAGTGTTCCGAAACCCTCGATGGGAATTTCTTCATCATCACCGCCGTCGTGCTGCGGAATACCGTTGTGGTGTTGGCCATGAGCCGGCCTGTGTTGCTGCGCTGGTCCCGAATTCATACCAGGCAGAACAAGCCCACTGGAGGGTCGCGCCTGCAACTGGGGTCCGAACTTCTGCACGATGTTCTGCTGGGCACGCAGAGCCGCCAGATGAGGGTCGTGGGTAGGTGTGCCAGTAAGGTTGGCCTGGGGCGCTCCGTAAACCCCCTGTGACTCCATTCCCGGCTCAGCCTTGATCTTCACCCCGTTCTGGACTTGAGTATACTGCTGCGGCATTCCCGGCTCCGTCTTGATATACGTCTGCTGTGAAGGCTGTTGTTGTTGGTGATGTTGCTGCACCTGCTGTTGGTGAGGCTGCTGATGCTGCTGATGCTGCTGATGCTGGGTAGCTCTCGCCTGCGCAGGGGTCGCAACATTGTTCTGAGGGGCTTCAGGAGCCGGAGGGTCCCAAGGGAAATGCGCGATTTTGAGACCGGAAAGCTTTCCTTGCCAGACCTGATTTCATCGCGATCCGCATCGGCACCAATAAGGCGCCATGGCGGAAATGGAGGTTAGCGGTGTTGCAATCTTCAAACCGACTCAACTTTCGCCCAAGACAAAGAATAGGAGAGGAAGTGGGAGGAGGCAAATAGTTCCCGAAAAGGAAAAAAGCCAAGTGGGCAAATTTGCAAACTCAACCTGTGCGATGCATAGGCACCCACGCCGAATAAAGCAACCCCGCTCCCCCCCCCCCCCCCTCCAGCCCGTATAAAAGCGGAACCGCTAAATGCGAGCAGGGGGAGTGGCTAGAGAACAAGGACAAAAACCACTGCCCTGCCCCCCCGCCAGCGCTCCACAGAATGCAGAACGCGACCACCAGAAACACGATGGGACCGATTCAAGCGAACAAACAAGAGGGAGCCTCCTGCAGAGAAGGGGACGGGGAGGGACGAAGGAGAGTGCGAGAACATGAGAGCAAACCACTTACTTCCTTCAGATCTTCAAGCGTCGATACATTGATTCCCGCCTCTTCAAAGTCGAGGCGACTGCTGTTGATGACCTCTTCGATGATACTCTGGTAAACGGTACCCTTCGTTCACCAAAAAAAAACCGCCGAGTGTCAGCGCAAAGATGAGTGAGAGAGAGAAGAAAAGAAAGAGATGACAGGAATCGACACGACACGTCGGATGGTACTGACAACTAGCTGATTCGACATAATCTGTTGCGACCGCGGCGGAAGAACGAGGTGGTTGAGGATGCTTCGCTTGTGGTGCGGTCGGCCGGAGTTCACGAGCGATGGGGAAAGCTATCTAGTCGTAAAACCGCAAATACGATACCGAAAACTTGAGAGAGAAGTGATCGGTATTAGGTCGCTTTGCCGTATCGATGGGGGGAGAGGTGGGGGGGAGGGGGGAGGGGGGTATCTCTTTTTGCAGAGGAATAGGCTGCCAATCCTTCGCTCTTGGGTGTCTGTCTGAGGGAACGGAGAGCAACCGCCACTCAAAGCGCGACCTCTGAGAGAGAAGCATTCTTAGTCATCGCCGGCTTGGCGTAGTTGTCAAACTCTCGCGACCATCAAATTCGAGAGGGAAAGTCATGCCATCTTCTACCTATAGAACGGAGGCTCGGAGAACTGGTAGGTATCGTACATCTCTCGCTCAGTCGCGCCTGGGTCCGCAACGTAGTACCCGTCACTTCATATGGGTGGGCCGCGTCTGCCATGAATAAAAGAATGAAGAAGCAATTCGTCGGGAAGGAGCCAACAACCCAACTCCGCCTTGTCTCTCATCTGTGCGCAACATAACTTTACTTCATCGTTCCAGGTACGCGTATTCCATTCGTCAGGTCATTCAGTAAGCATGGTCGCCCTCAGTTTCCAGAACATAGTGATACCCACTCGTCAGATCGTGCAGAAATCCCTATTTCATCTGTCCCCCGTGGGCACAGACCGATCCGACAAACAAACAGAGCTACATCATAGTCCTAACAATCGTCGCCCTCTTCTTACGGGCCTCGTCCATGAATTTCTGTCGCACCAATCAGCTATTGTAACCCCCCACCAGTGCGCGCGGCGTAGATCCCACCCTCTCGTTATTGTGCATGTGTCCAACCCACTCCGTCTCGATCTCGCGCAATTTTCCAACGGCATTCTCCAGGTGCGCCTCACCGGTAGCATCCACATCCACGTCCACTTCCTCGAACTCTTTGTAGCCCAGCGAGCGTTGCTGCGTGAGAGCTACCGTAGGGCTGATAGCTAGCGCCTCGCGCTGCAGCTCCTTGATCTCATTGGTGATGGCTTGGTACTCACCGCACAAGCCATCAATGTTACGCTGCTTGGCTGCAACGAACACAGGATAGGCAGCGAGCTCCTTGTCGAAGTCATCCGTGAGGATCGGGAGGCGTGCGAACTTGTCTGTGGCTCTGTCGGCCACGTCGATGTAGGACTGCGAACGAGCGGTTACTTCAACGATCTTGGACAAGCAGGCACTGTGGGCTTTCGTGATCTCCTCGAGGAGACGCGCGGTGAGGGCGGCGGTGGACTCTTCGAGGGTCTCTGTCAAGTGCGTCAGGATGGGGAATCGAAAGAAACAGAGGGCAAGCAAGGGAATTCCGTGCGAGTCCGGCTCATCGATATTGACAGCCATACCGGAGAACTCCTCGGCAAGCGGATGCTCCCTCATCTTCTTTTTACTCTTGCTACCACCGCCATGCTTGCCAGCATGCTCGGGCTTCGCAGAGGGCTTCCTGTTATCGGCATCTCGCCTTCTGGAGCCTCCGTGAGCGAAGCTGACATGGTAAGTCTTGGCCATCTTTTTCCGGCAGCGACGGGAAACCCTTCGGCGCCGGAATCGAGGCGACGGGCTCAGAAGGGCACAGTTTCTGATGTGAAATCCCGGGAGCGGCGTAACTGTTCGCTCTAGGGAATTTGTGAGTTGAGGGATCTCGACGTGGTGTTGCGGACGAGTGGCTACTGAGGCTGTGCTCGGTCAGCGGAGAGGAACGAGGGAGTGAGGTCGGCCGGTAGAGCGGGAGGAGCGATGTAATCGTGGAGCAGAGACAGAGAGTAGGAAGAAGGAGAAAAGAAGAACGAACAACAAAGAGAGCGAGACACGGAGGTTCCGTGGGTGACCACCTAGATGAAATGAAAGAAGCGCAGAGTGGCAAACAGTTGAAATGTGGAATTACAGGGCTGAATCGTGCGAAATTATTTTAAGCTGTGGCTTATTATCGTTGTGGCCGTTGTCACGTATAGTAACCTACCTACTTCTTAGACTATCAACCAGCATTATGGAGTTTTGTTTTTTGTTTTGTTTTGTGCGGAGCAGCGGCCATCACATTGCGCCGGTCGCGTCACACACATCAGGAGGAAGGGAAGGTGAGGCGGGAGGCTATTGTTGTTTGTCGCGGCTCTGTGGCTGATGTCCCTGGAAGGGGACGGCCGATGTACGTCGAGTGCGATGTATAGGCACTCTAGATAGATACTCGGGACTGCTCCGCCTTGACGAGAAAAGTATCTAGTGTACACAAGTAGATAGGACACACATACACGATCGAGCGATTAGGTATGTATGTCGACGGGGAACGCTGGGGGCGAAGGGAAGCCGTGACACGTCGAGCTGCCGGGTTGGGAAAGGCTTCGATCACAAGTGCGTGCCCGGGCGTAGCCACTCGTTTAGGCGACAGCGACTGGGTGCCTGGGCGGAATTCTGCCGACTGCGCGGTTGGCCGGTCGGTAGCTCGCGAAAGTATGCAGAGTCCATTATTAGAGACGGAGCGTAACCACAAGGGACGGGCGGACGGGGGCCTTAACCGCAAACTCGCCTCTGATTGCGGTCGGGCGCAAGGCTGCGAGGCTGTTCGATACTTGGTGCTTGGATTGGGTGCTTGGACGGGGTGCCGAAGTGCGTATTCTGATACTTGGATGAATGGGGGGGACACGGAGACATCGCAGGCAGACTGCATACTCTGCGCTGCACTGCACTCGTATTTGTTAGGACCGCCTATGTTCTGTTGGGACACGCCCGTAGAGTGCCCGCTGTCCCCTACCGTCTCCACTCGTCTCCACTGCCGTCTCCAGCCGTCTCCAGCCGTCTCCACTGGCTCGTCTCCAGTCGTCTCTCCAGTCGTCTTCACCGCCTCGTCTCCACTCGTCCCCACTCACGCGCCTCCACCCACCCGTCCCCACCCACCCGTCTCCACTCACTCGGCTCCACTCGTCTCCATGCGTCGCCAATCGTCTCCACTCTGCTCCACTCCACTACAACCGCCGGCTGGCAGGTGCAGGTACGCCGCTATCACAGCCCCACCATCGATTGCGAAACGCGGCAGCTTTGGCGCCAGATCGATATCGATCCGGGCTGCCGAGTCGGTGTTATCGATTGAAAAAAACAATCCCCAGCACATACAAGCACTTGGCGGGCTGTGGGAGGATCGACATGGCACGCTGGTGAAGCGACCAGCAGCGTTAGGGTGGATGCTAATTGCGGCTCCCAACGGCTGATGTTAGCAGGCCCTGGGTGTCTGTCGCGGGCTCTGTCGCGGCCGGAGTGGCGAGAGAGGGAGGCCAGGAGAGGGTGGAGGAGATGACACGACACCGAGCGAACCGTAGGGCTGCAGTAGCAGCAGAACACGGGCTTCTTGCTTTCCGCGCGTGCGTTCCCCGCGGGAGATTGTCCACCCTCCGTGAGGCTGAACAGCGGAGGCCTCTAGGCCAATCCCGCAGCCTTGGCGACGGGCGGCGACGGGACCTGCACGCGGTCGCGATCGTGAACGAACTTCTCCACAGCTGGCGCTGGCTGCTGCCAGAATCGACGACCGCAACCGCGGGCGGACCGGCACGACACGGCGCCGTCCGCAAGGGAGCAGGCTGCCTGGAAGCGCGGATTCGCCTTCAACGCCGCCCCGCGAACCGGCACCTCGACGGAGCGAGCAGCGCTTAGCGGGGGCGGCGGCGTGCCGCAGTGCTCCAGCGAGATCGGCATGTCGAACGTCGACGAGGACTCGGCCTCGTCTCCAGCGCGGCGGTTCCGACCGCACTGCCACCAGGGGCTCGGCTGTTGGCCGCGATCGCCCCAGCCACGTGTGGCTCACGCGCAGAACCCGTCGCGGTCGTGTGGCTGTGGTGCCCGCCTTGGCCGTGCCGAGACTCAGGCTGGCTGCCTATTGGTCGCGCGCGCCGGTCTCGTCGTGGGGCTGCCTCGCCGGTCGCGTGCACGCTGCCGGCCGGCCGGCCCTTGCCACCCGGTCTGTTTTCGCCGCCCGGCTGCTACGCGCCTGCCAACACCGTTTCATGCTGCTCGATCCCCAACAGTGTTCCCAAATATAGCGCGCTATGCAGCAGCCGTGGTGCGAACGACGCCAATAATTATCCGCATATCCAGAAATAGATTCGCGTATCCCCGCATGCTCCTGCTCCCCTCTTCCGCTGCTGCTCGTCCTCCGGCTGCTCCTTCGGCTCTCCTCCCCCTTGGTTTCAGGTTCTTCGAGAAGGCCCTGATACTGGCGGTGTCTATTACGGGAATGCACAGTTGAGACGAGATAAAAAGGTGCCCCTCCGCTTCATCCGTCTGCTCCGAGTTTCATCTTCATCGAGCGCGGTCTTCAATACATACCCTTAGCTTTCCATAGCATCGGCTTCCGCTCCCCCCCCCCCCCCCGCCATTCCCTCCCGCCCCGCCCGCTCCCGGACTCGCGTCGTGCCCCCGTGTTCTTGCTTTGTCCTTAGACTCCCGCCTCACTCCCTCACCCCAAGATGTCCATAAGATTCGGCCGCAGCGGCAACGGCTACGACAGCTCGCAGGTCATGAAGACCGCCGACGACGACTGGAGACAGGTCGCCGATCTCGCCGAGCGCCGCAAGATCCAGAACCGCCTCGCGCAGCGCAACTACCGGCGCAAGCTCAAGGAGAGGCTGGAGGAGCTCGAGAAGCAGGCCGGCGGTGCGTCGGCGGCCGCGAACGCCGCGGCGCCGAAGCCTGCCAAGCAACCGCAGCAGCCAATCGCCAAGCAGCCTAGAGCGCCCACATCCAGCGGAACTGCGTCGGGCCGTGTCGCCAAGCGGAATCGCGCCAAAAGCGCACAGTCCATCCGCACCAAGCCCGACGAGTGGAAGCTGCAGGTGCCTCGCACGCGATCCGCCGAGCCCCGTTCCGCCACTACCGCCTCGGATACCTCGCCAACCACCCCCACCGCTTCCGCCTTCCCGTTCTCCGCCGTCCAGTCGGCCTCGAAGAACTACTACGCCGGCGACTTCGGTCCTCTCTTCACCAATGTCGACGTCTGCTCCGTCGAATCCACCGCCGCCGGCTTCCAGGCCGGCGTCTGGGACCCCAGCCCCCAGCACCACTACGCGCACAGCGACTACCTCAGCAGCTCCCCCGAGATCGGCTCCACCTCGCCGCGCCCGTTCACCGGCTACAGCGCGCTCGACCACCCCGCCTCGTACGGTGCCGAGCTGCCCCAGCTCGCCTCCGACTTCTCGCCGAACCCGGCAGTGAACCCGAACCCCTACCATCCCAACCCGGCGATGGCGCGCGACCAGTTCTACCTTTCGGTCAACTACAGCAAATTCTTCAACGCGACCAGACAGGTGGGGAAGATGTTGAACATGGAGGACGGCACTGTTTACAAGGAGGAATCGGTGTCGCCGTTCCACCAGCAGGAACCATGGGTTGTTCCGGAGAATGCCGCGGACGTGCAGCTTACGGAGAGGCAGTTGACGGCGCCCCGCCATCCCTACATCGATGTCCTTCCCTTCCGGGAAATTCGGGACTTCATGCTGGAGTATGCGCAGGAGGGCAGCCGCATGGGAGGCTACCAGGACGAGGAGAGGATCTGCACGGATATTCATGAGAACTGGGGGGTCTGGGGCGAGAGCCCCTTCGAGAGCCGGAACTACGAGGCTGGCGAGGGTTTTATTAGGTGAGGATTTTTTTTGCTTCTTGGTCCTGCTTTTTTGGCTTCTCTTTTTTGGTGTTTCTGGGTTGGTCTTCTGCTTCTTATTTATTTATTTTTCGCTTGTCTTTTTGATTTTTTGACTTTTCTTTTCTATCTTATGGCGCAATTACGCCCAATGCTCTGGACTGTTTCTGAGTCCTGTGGAGCGGGGCGGTGGGTGTTCTGGTTTTGCTTTTATATCTCTCTGTTTATTTTCTATTTTCTTCTTTCCTTTCTGTTTGGGAGGGCAATCTGTCTTGTATCATGATCTTCTCATGCCCCACACACCACACAACATTTTACCTTCTTAGAGCTGGCCGCTGGCACTTATACCTTGGTTTTGTACTTTTATCTTCTTTTTTTTTACTTTTTCTTTTCTTCGATTCTTGAGTTACATATTTTACCATTCTGTTGTTAGAAACTGGGAGTTTTTTATTTTATTTCTTCGTCTTCTTCCTTTTCTACCATTTTTTTCCCACCTTCTTGAACATACTTCTTATTTTATTTCCCACCCTACATTTTTTCTTTCTCAAGAGCACTGGAGGGGAAAAAGGGGGCCCGAGATTCATTATATCATCCATCTCATCATCATCATCATCATCATCCTCACCATCATTCACTTCGGTCCCATCCAATACGTCTTGAGTCTTCCTCTGCCATTTCCTTCTCTCCCTCCCCGTTTGCCGTCCAAACTCGTAAAAAAAAAAGCCATTCGAGACACTCGCTCACTAACACCCGCTGTAAAACAGAGACTGGTGGTTCCTCGTAACCGACAACGTCATCCGGAGCACCAACTTCTGGCGCCGCACGCGCGGCCCCAAACCGCTCAGGCCGCAGGATGTCGCCGCCGAGGCCCTGCTGGAGCACGATACCCCCCGGTGGCACGCGTGGATGCGCTTCGTCGGCGCTCATCGCCGCTGGGGCGGCGACGGCCGGGGAGCGGGCGGAATAGACGGGAAGGCGGAGGCAAAGGAGAACGAGACGGGGAAGGCGACAGAGACGGAGGCTGGGGGAGGACACTTGACCGGACGGCTGGCTCTGGGCAGCTCGGGTGTCGGCAGGGTGTTGGGTGACGTGCTGGGAGATTGGGTGGATGGCGAGGAAGAGCGGCAGGATGAGGTGGAGGTGGGCCAGCTGGAACCTCTGGAGCTGGAGGAGGAGCCACAAAAACTGGGCCCGCTGGACAAGCTAGACATGCTGAACCGGGCAGCGGCCAATAAAGACACCGAAGGAAAGCAGGAAAAGGGTGAATTATATAATTGCGGAGCACCGCCGGCTGAAAGCAGCGGCACAGCCGTTACCGCGCGTAGAAGGGGTTTAGCTATGCAGGACGACGCACAACATGAAACGATGGTAAACACCCACCTTTTTCCCTTATCGCTACTGTGGGGTAAGTCATGCAGGTCAACCGTAAGATACCGTTTCCGAATCGGGCCAGCTGGCAGGCGCCCGGCCGGCGAGCCAGGCTGGGCTGGTTGGTGAGCTGGCAGTATGTACGCATGCTCACTTCCTCCCCCCAACCTATTGGCTGGCGGGTTCGCCAACCAGCCGCAGCCGGAGTGCGCGGAGCACGGTTTTCCTCTGGCGCCGGCCGGCCAACGCTTGGCTCGGCCGGTTGATGCAGGGCTGGTAGAGCGCTTCGGCAGCAACAGCGCCCCTCCCTCCGTTGGCTAGCGCCGTCCCAAACACCCATCTACCGTTGGGGCCCGTTCGTCGTCAGTGCCACTGACGAACCTCCAAGCACTGCCTAGCGCCAGCCCTCACGGTCCCACCCCGCATTCCCCCCGCCCGCACCAAGCGGCCAGTGCCGATCCGCAATGCTCTTCCCGCCTGCGGCCATACGTAGCGCGCTACACGTCCGGCGAGCCGGGTAGCTGAGTGTCAGCTTCGCAGCCCGCACGGCGATGCACGATGGCGCCGCCTCCCGCTCCCACGCCCTGTGTGTGTGTCCGGGGATCATCTGGGAATTCCTGTTCGCATTCGTGGCGGTGCCAGATCCCCCAGCGCGTGATTTCTCGTGATGTCGCTTCGCCGAATGCACAATCCATCACTCGCCGTATCCTCGAAGCGCAGACGAACCGTGCCCCCCGGCGAACAAAACAAGGGGTCTCGCCGACTGCGGGCGTCGGGCACTCACACAGCTCCTGAGCACGCTCCAGTATGCAGACTCGATTCGTCCGGCGGATGGCTCCGTGTGCGGCAGTATGCCGTCACCGTGGGTCCGGGCATCGAAAGTAACGCCGGGCCCTCACACGCATGTACTTGCTGGCAGCCTCAAAATCGCAGTTCGGACCA
>Ga0307508_10006030_pt1 | contig 11431 bp, 5 predicted proteins | sample 9_EM_MG_FD_203089 | JGI IMG/M metagenome (GOLD analysis project Ga0307508, IMG submission 203089) | Populus trichocarpa ectomycorrhiza microbial communities from riparian zone in the Pacific Northwest, United States - 9_EM | ecosystem: Host-associated > Plants > Roots > Unclassified | place...
TTTTTATTTAAAGGATAAAGTTGTCATTTTAATGTGTTTTAAAAAATAAAAGATAGAAATTTTATTGCATGTCATTTTCAATATATTTTATTTGGAGGAGAATTAAGCCATTCCAATGTTTTTAAAATTATTAAAATGAGAAATTCTCAGTCAATTTTTTAATAATTAATGATTAATAGGTTACATGAAAAGACTAGAATAGTCATACAAAGACCATTGATATATTTAGAAAGGATAAAGAAATAAATAATAAAAAAGTAATTATACTATCACCATAAATAATAAAATGTGTAAATTTTACCTTCCCCATTAGTTTTTTTATTTTTTATTTTTATGTTTGACTTCAAAGCTACCTGCTCCATTAACTGAACCCAAGCCAAGGTTGGTTGGCTGGTATCATTAGGGGGGGTTATTTGAAATGATGACGGGGTCCTAATATTTCTATATATTTTAAGCTTCTATTTTATATCTTCCTTTTAAGTATAGTTTTGAAACCCGATCAGGTTTAATGAGTCAACTCAAAACCTAGCTAATCCGGAATTAAAACCGAACCGGGTTGAAGAAAAAACAGGGGAAGAAAAAATCTAATGTGACCTGGCGACCCGGTTGACCCTGCAAGATCCGGTTACAAACCCGTTGACTTTTGTTTTTTTTTTACTAAAACGATGTCATTTTGATTTTAAAAAAAAGAACAGACCTGGTCAAAACCTGGTGACCCGGTTAAAATACGTAACCCAAACTTTAGATCGGCTCGGTCACCGGGACGGGACTTAAAACTATGCTTTTAAGCCGAAAAAATAATTCCTTTATTGGTTTTTCATTTGCTTATGGGTAAAACATGGATTTCATAACGTCTTAATTAAGCAAATTCGGTTCCCACTAGCAATAATTGAGTGCACGTCGTCTAATACTCACTCCAAGTCAAGGCTGTAAGGCCAAAACGGGGCACAGAAGGCATCTTCATTTTCAAATTTGCTCCTTGTTCAGCTATATTTTTAAAAAAATTAAATATTTTTAGTTCTAAGTTAAATTTTTTTCTAAATTGTTTTAATAAATTAATATTAAAAATAAATTTTAAAAAATATTATTTTAATATATTTTTAAATAAAATTACATTAAAAACAAACTTCCGGAGAACGAAAATAAAATCTTTCTCGTGTTGTTTGCCTTTAAAGCAAAATAATAATTCATACTCTGCGGCCAAAATCAACGCAGAAAATGTTAGTGCTCCAAGAAATGATGATGACAAAGGCACGTCATGAGTGCTAGCTGTCGTAATTTGAGATTATTGAAGCGTTTGGAAAGGCGGGACTTTTCAAAAAACAATTGTGAAAAAATAATTTTTTTTATATATTTTGTATCATTTTAATGTCTTCATTTTAAAATTAATTTTTTTTTAAAAATTAAATATTATTTTACTACATTTTAATATGAAAAATACTTTAAAAATTAACTGTAACTACACTCTCTAAGGCTCTATACAACAAACAGGGAGGGAGTAAACCCTGCTGTTAAAAGAAACTGTATTATAATTTTTTGAATTATAAATTTTAATAAAAAATTAAAAAATAAATATGAGTTTGTATTTTATTTGTTTGTGATAAAACAAGGGATAAAAAACATACATACACTAATTTATTAAAAAATAATTTGTTTTTTGGTATCATTTATATACTTAGATTAAATTAAATTTGAGAACAATATAAATTAAATTTTAAGGTTCTAATCGTACCCATATAAAATTTGTGGCCAATATAAATTAAATTTAGGACTATATCTTATTATAACAGATATAATTCACGTTAGTAATTAGAACTAATTATTTCGCTTGATTATTTATACTTGGTTACAAGGTTTTAACTCAAGTGCTCGTGGACATGGCCATGATGTCTAGGCTAAACTTCAAGCTCAAGTTCCTTTTTTTCATATTATTTATTAATGAGTTTATTTTAAATGATTTCTCTATTAAATCTCTCTTCTTTACTTTTATATATATAAAAGAAGTCTTAAATAATCATTTTGTTTTTTTGTTATAGTAAATTAACTTTTTTTATTTTTTTTAATTCTGTTTTGTTTTAATATTCCTGTATTTTACTTTAGCTATTGGTTTTATTATTTTTTTAATATACTCTCGATGATTATAAAAAAAAAAACACATTAAAATATATTAGGAAAACTATTTTAATGTATTTTCATGGTTTTTTTCATGATATTTTATTTAAAAGTTAATATATGATTGTTTTATTAAAATATAAAATTACAATCTTAATGTAACTTTTTATTAATTTGTTTGGTAAGCGTTCAATTTATCACAACTTTTAATTATTATTTTTAGATCACCATGAAGAGTCATATTCCGAACATATGACGTCCATGACTTGAAGTTGCAAGGACAAGACAATCATTTATTGTTCTTTCCTGTCTCCCAAAATCAAACTAAAAACAAATCAGTATTGTCCCTTGCATCAAAAGCTAATAAAAGTAAATAATTTAATCCAGGAAAAAATCCCTTCGACACTGAACATGCACGTTGGTAAACTTCTCACTCGATCATCGGAGAGTTAATTAGAATTTTATTGGAAGTCGTCATAAAAATAATTTTTTTGTCAAAAAAAAAACTGTCCATAAGAGTTCGTGTCTGGTGACAGGACACTCTGAAAAAAAAGAAAATGGATGAACACAATTGATGTGCGAAATGTATAGAAAATTTTCAATTATTCACGATATTGCAAACACAATATAATTCAAGATTCACCAGTCTAAAATCCCATGAGATTTACTGCAAATTAACACAAACATGACAAGAAAAACTGAAAGAAACTCAAATGGAACTGGATATATTGAAGTTATGGCGATTAAGAAGGTGGATTCATGACATGATGTATCAGGTCCTGGAATCCAAGGCCATGATGGTGCTGAGATTCATAGGTTTCATGTATCGGGTGGAGCCAGTCATGATCTGCTGTACTATAATTTTGTTTGCCTTTTCTGATGGATGGAATGGATCCCAGAATGCATAAAGCTCACGGTTAGGGCACAAGTTTGACAACAGTGTGCACAGTCCTAGGCCATTGTATGGCCCTTGTCCACAACATGCTATCTTTGATGTAGTAAATCCTGCCAAACCAAAAAATTGAATTTTTTTTTGTTATGTCTCACAATGAGCATATAGTACTGTATCCTCAATAATGAAGTGAACTGTCTACTTGGAATATATTGCGTACCATATGCTTGAGGATTACTGACAAAATCTGCGTGCATTTGGTGGGTATTTGCAGCAATAAACACATCACTGCCGATTTTTCTGTTGACATCAATTATCATGCTCTCAAGTTGAGGGTTATACAAGGCAGCCGCTCTCTGTAGTTCCGCTGAGCAGCCACCATTTGTGCTCCTCGTGGCCAACTCTGCTGGAACACAACCCAGCGGTCCAGTACCAGTCACAAGAACTCGACGTGCTCCGAGATTATACAGCCTCTGCAGTAATGATCGAAATGGGGATATATAGTTCATGTTATTTTTAAATTAGAGTTTACTCAAGAACTCACAATCTTCGGTGATCGATAATACTATTCTTGTTGATGATGTTTATCCACATACATAGCAAGCCTCCTAAAAAGTACCATTTCATTTGAATCATATAGTAGTTTTGTCCTAAAAAGATGTATCTTGAATAGAGAATGAACCTTGTACTTGTAAATCACTAAAATCTTGTTTCTTAGCTGATGTGGGATACATGTGCGGAGCAAGAACAAAAAATTAGGGGGGTGAATTAAAAAAATTATTTTAAAAAAATTAAAATTTCAGTTATTTTTACTAAAATTATAAATATTTATAAAAAAAGAATTGAGAAAAACATTTCCTTGCTTTGCAGGGGTCAGGGCCTCAACCAGCCCCCGCCTCCGCAATTGGTAGTATAATAATATCATCATACCCTCCAGACAAGAGGCTTGAGTAATCACGGCTTGCCTAGCATTTTCATAAACAAAGTTAATAATGATATGTGTACATTATTATATTATAGACCCTCCAAGATATTATCCCATTAAAGCTACATAACAAGTTTTGTCTTGAAAAATAATTATCGAGGAGAGACATTAACCTTATGCTTATAAGCTACCAAGTTCTTCTAATTGGATAGTAACATTGTCTAATTTATTTTTTAATTTAGTATTACAAGAAACTTTAAATGAGAAAAGAGGAATTACCATCAATATTTTCTTGTACTCTGAAATGAGATGCTTGACATAATCTGGCAAATCATATTGGCGAGACCTTGCAGAATAAGGAACCAAGTAATAGTTGTTGACAAAATCATTCCCACCAACGGTGAGCAGGATAAGTGACTGGTTGACGAGTCGCTTGGCCTTCTCGGCTCCGATAAGCGCACCAACTCGTTGCTGATATTGTTGGAAATACTCCAGTTGTCTATGCATTCTTATTATATTTAACTGATCATATTGTTGCATTTAAGGCCACATATTAGATCAGCTGTTCGGATATATGTTACTGGAAGCAAGTCATTGAGAAATTAGACAGGAAGGTTGCTTACAAACTGAATTCCAGTGTCATTAAGGATTCCGATTCCAGCCGAAGCAAAGTTGGCACCAACAAGTAGTTTTTGTCCTCTAAGCTCTGGACTCAGGTAAGGCAACGGGGATTCTGAGCCAATTTGCTCACCTGACAAATGCATTTAATGATTCCTAGTGAGACTAAGATATCCAGAGAACATGTTAGTGTGCGTGTGATTATTTGTGATTTTGGACATTTGTATAGACAAATGAGCTAGGTAACAAGGAAATGTAAATCATGCCACATATATAATATCGATATGTATATTGGAAACTTAACTGATAAGGTCAGGAATGTTCAGGCCATTAGAGAATCGGCCGGTCGCTTGATGTGTTGGATAATCGATCCCATAAGGGTATGAATCGGCTCGTGCAGTTGTTGCCAGGTAGTTGTTGTTGCCACTATCGACTAGTGAATCACCGAAGACGAGGAATGCCCTTGCGTCAGCTTGGTGAACAATGGCTCCCAGTACCAATGCCAGACCTGAGATCACCCAATAAGAACTGCAAGCTGATGAGTTACTGGCCATTGAAATGGTCAATGAAACCCAGAAGAGAATACTTGTATTAATTGACAAAGACCTTTGGATGTGGATGAAAGATACAGGATGGACTTGCATCTATATATACACCTTCTGGCTCTACCACCCTGAATGTAAACAACCAGCGGAATCCGAAAGCAAATTATGGGTATTGGTAGTTGTGGATGCTAACAAGTTGTACCTGTCATGGATTAATACCTTGCCACAAAATACTGTTAGGGGTTATATATTCAAATCCACTGGTTTATGCCTTAATATTCAGTAATGCATGTGTTATATATTGTGGTTGGCTTTGATTGAAGTTTCTGCAGATTAAGCTGCTTTCCAAAGAAGAAGAAAACAACCTTTACATTTCACTGTAAATTAATGAACTGTCCATGATAAATATCTGATCGTGGCATTGGATCTTGGGATTTCTTTCATGTAAAAACTTACCACAGTAAATTACTTATCAAGACTCATAGCTAACAAAAATAACAAGGTCTAGGTTAAAAAAATGCTTACAGGGTACTATTATTTCAGATTTCTTTGCATGTTAAAGCAAACCCTCAATTAACTATGACTTTAATACCATTCCATTACATTTCACTAAGATCATAATTCATACAATCATGAGATACATTGCCATGGCAATTAAACTTACAATAGTTCTCTTTAAACATCATCGATCAATGCAAAACAAACTGAAGTTACAATTTCTGGTTTCCTTAATTTGGCAAGACAGTGACTATGGTGTTGAGTTTTGAGGTCCTGTTTGAGCTGGACCAGTTCAAATAAAGCTGCATATTCTGTGTGACTTAAAGCTGGAACTCACCCACGAGGCGACTTCTAGGTTTCCCTTTTCATTACACATTAGAGGCATGATCACGAAAAGGGGAAGTATAAGGATCCTTTAGTTATATGATACCATGTGACATGCATGAATTGGTGGCAGTTAAAATAAGTAGCCCTAAATTAAGACTTGCTTCCACCGCCCTATCCTTGCCTCATTGTACAAATTAACCACGTACTTAATTAATAATCTAGAAGTTAACACTGTGATCTTCTATGGAGTTAATGTTACCAAGAATTTCAAACACTTTTGATCAGTTGTTAAATGCTTCAGTCACTGGGAAGTTGAACCTAATTCTTTGGCATTGCCTACTAAAACTTCAAAAGTCGAACCCCATCAATGTCAAGAATATTGATTGATATTCTTGGATTCCCCCCCTCCCTTTTTTTCTTCTTTAGAAACCAACAGAGTTCCCCAATTACGAGTTTGAGCAATATACCTCCACTCCACACTTTAAGTCAGTCATTTAAAGTTGCTCCAATACACTGAGCTTAATATGCCAGGAATTCCACCTTTTCTTCACTGACCTAAAACGTGAGTCGTGGCCCTCTCAGAAACCAAAAAAGTGGGTAATAATGCATGCGCTACTTTATTTAAGATCTAGCTGCAAATCTCCAATGTAATAATGGCTTGATGATAATGTTTTGGTCAATCTGTGATTACATTTCTAACACCTATGTGACTTAGCAGTCAAAAACAGTTCAGCTAACTGTCGAGCCCACAGAGTCAGGGGCTAAATTCAATGTGATCTAAATTTTTCAGGCTCTTAATATCTAAACAGTACTGCTTTAGAATGGAAGTCACACGCTGTCTTCAACTTCCACTTCAAAAAAAAACAAAAAACAAAAAACAAAAAAATTGCCTTTTTCTTTCTAGTTCTCAAGTTTAATACCTGAAATTTATGAGAATGGACTAGCTGCTGCATGCGGCTGAGAAGCCTCAAGCACCGCCCCCCACCTAATCAACCTCTTAAAAACAATAATAAAAAAAAGCACTTCCTCTTTCCATAATAATAAGGTAAGCTCCAGAAATGGGCAGAATTGCCTAATCCTGTATTTCCTTGAAGTAAGTATCAGAGTCTTAAGGTGAATCATGAAAGCTTTGAGAAAAACTATAAATGAGATGACGTTATGAAATATTTTATTTTAATTTTTTATGCATATTTGACAAATGAGACCTTGGATAATCTTCATTTTGTAATTATAGTCTTTTCTTAAGGAAAGACAATCTTCATTTTATAAAATATAATTAACAAACATATTTTATTTATTCTTGAAATCTTTTATTAAGTGGGATCTTCGGCCATTGCACAAGTGGTTATTAGCTTAAGCCGGATCTGGTAAGTACAGTGTGGGAGCAACTACTGATACAACGAAGTCAGACACGATGACTTGCCAAGAGGGAGGTCTTTTTGAGCTCATGTTGATTGTTTCAACAAAGCTGGTTTAGTCTTATTTTCTGGAAATGAAGCTAGTCATACTAATGATGAGAGGATCTGGATTTATCTGATCTTCATGTCTTAATGTCCACTCCTGACTCCGCTCAACTAAAGATAAAGCTTGGAATATCATAAGACGCAACTACTCTATAGATACCACTTAATTTCATATTGAATGATCCCATGCTGAGAGTTATTTGCTGCCAAAGCTAGTGTGCTCTTTTCTGGTCTTCAATTATGCCTTGCATTTTTCTTATTAACATGCTCTATAGACATCATTTTATCATCAGAAACTGGGAATTAAGGTCCCATTAACGAACTGGTGTTTGGATTTTCACTATTCTGAAGGTTCTGTCAGGATTAATCGATTCTGAATATATTTAACTAACCAATTTTGTAATAACTTGCATCGAACTAATGCATGTCTCGCCAATTTAGAAAATATTTTCTTGTTATTTCTTGTAGAATTTGTGAGCTTTTCATTCCTTCAATTATAGCGGCAATAATTGTACGTAGCCTCCCTTTTGTTGGTGCTGATAAAGTAATACTATTCAGCTCTCGAAGAGGCAACTTTTTTTCTATTCCTTTCGTCTTTGCTCTTTTTTTTTTTTTATGTTTTTCTCCAAGAAAAAAAGAAAAAGAAAAGGAAATTAGCAATCAGACATCTTAGATGAAACTGTCACGTGAGGAGCGTAAAAATGTAGGGTTGGAATATTTTTACGACATATAAGAACTTGCCCTCAATAAATTTTGTTTTTTTTCTTCTACAAAAAAACTTAATATTTGCTTTCAATAACGTTAAAAGACTTAACGTGGCTCATTTATCATTTTCAAGTTAATAGGGAAAAAATAAGACTGTTTTCATATTAAATGCACAGTTTGATGTGAAGGAGTATTTTCCTATTCTCACAATGATTTTTTTTATTATTATAATTTAAGATGATGAGAAATTTAATATTTGATTAAATATAAAAAATAATAAACAATTAAAAAGTATAGTAAAACGACGAAAATACATTTAAAGTCAAAAAATTTATGTACAAGGTCAAGAGGCATTTTTAGTTTTTCGTAATGGTTTTTTTATAATTAATTATGTATTTGGCTAATTAAAAAAATAAAAATTAAAAGGTGGGTGTGCATATACAGCACCTGAGGATGCGTGGGAGGCCTTGGCATTCATCGGGCAGTGCATGCGAGGTCTCTCAGCCTTCAAAAATATCCTTCCATCGTGTTTTTGTAAACACCTTTGTGTCCTTTTCATGTTAGTGGAGCGAGTATTGATGTCGGTGATTCAACTACTATTGTTGGATTCAAGATTTAATTTTATATCTAAGTTCCATATACTAGAAAGAAAAGAGAGACGTCGAGTATTCACTAGAGAACTCTTTACACTAATTAACAAAATTTAAAAGGCCTCCATCACTGTTGGTTAATACCAAAGGGTTCTTGAATGGTGAAATTCTATATACTGGCTTGAGTAGTCAAGACTACCACTCTCTGTTTGTTTGTGTGTTTTGCATTCCCCCTCCTTTATTTTTATTTTTTAATTTTTTTTAATATTTATTAATTTTGAATTTATCTTTATAAATTATATCGATTTGTTTTTCATGAGTTATGTAGTCTCAAACAAACATCATGAAATTTGATTTGTATTCAATTTTATGAGCATATGTTTTATTATCTATAATTAAGTAGAAAATAATTTTTTTAAAAAAAGTTCTTAAACATAGTGGAGTCCTTCATCCGGATCATGAATTTGACGGGTTAAGCCGCAAAATATATATCGTATGGGTTAAACATTGGCAAGTTCTTAAATAAAGATTTTTAAAGTTAAACCATGCTTTTTACCGGACGTCGTCTAGATTGTCTTAGGATCCGCCAAGTCTATGAATCATATCATGATAACTCTTGTATGATTTAATCTTAAACTCGGGTTAGATAAAAAGTCAGGTTAGATGGGTTTGGGTCAAGTCAAGTAGTTTTTAAGTTAATTACTAGGTCGAATTTTATAATAATATCAAATAATTTTTATGCCTCGAGATTTTTTTTATGCTGAAATTGTTTTTTATTCAAGCCACCACATAGTATTGTATTGCACTGTAAACTAATAAATTACTAATATATTGATCGTAAAACATTACTATTATTTTTTTATTGAAAAAATCTTTTAAAAGTTGCAAGGAAATTATAATAATAAAACTATTAACATGGTTTAATGTAAGTTAGGAGGAAACCTAGGGCGAAAAAAAAAAGGAAAGGAAAAAATTCTTCCATAGTGTCAGATGTTCAAATTAAGTCAAACTGCCCCATCATCAAATAACGGCCAAATTAATATCCAACTAACAATGTATTTATACTCGTAATTTTTTTTTAAAATGTTTTTTATTTGAAAATTTATTAAAATAATATTTTTTTTATTTTTAAAAAATTATTTGTAATATCAGCATATTAAAATGATCTGAAAACACTAAAAAATTATTAATTTAAAACAAAAAAATATAAAAAAAATTTTAATTTTTTTCAAAATCGATTTTAAAACGGAAAAATAAACAGGGACGTTGGAGCAAAAATATTACTTTGAAAATTTTCATGTTACTCATAGATGTCTTCAATTTTAGCAGTCTTGGCTCAAAACTGTTGCTCTCAAATATATATATATTCTTTCTTTTTGCACTAAATTATTTGATAAAGATCTTTTGGTGATCAAAACGACACATGATCTAATATAAAGAGAAATTGCAACTCCTTTTACGCATGCGCTTGTGATTTTTAACACTAAAATTAGGCTAAAATTGAAAGCAAGTGTGAGACGCGTGCAAAATATTTGGGCCTATCAATTGTAAATAACAAAGGAGGTTAATCGAGCAATATCAAAATAGGTAGAGGACTCAATTGCAAGAACTAATAGGTGACCGACTCAATTGCAAGAATTAGGTTGGATGGAAATTAAATTTTATAATTTTTTCAATTTGTTTTTTATAAGATTATCTTAGTCTCATGATTCACATTGTGAGTTTGGCAAGTTGTTTATGTTAATTTTGTGGCTTCTTTTTTAATTCGACTTTGTAATTTTTTTTACTTGCTTTCAATGGTGTTATCCTGATCGAATGACCCAAGTCAGGAATTTCACAGATTGAGTCGAGTTAATTTGATTCATTTTTGGGTCGTTTTTTAATTGTTTTTTTTAATTTTTTTTGTTTTTCGCAGAAAATATTTTTTTTGTTTTAATTTAAGCATAATTAATTTTATTATTAGTATGCATGCTAGGATTTTAATTTTATATCAATTATAAGTTTGAATATATGCTTAATATATATGCTAGTATTATTTTATTATATTTGTATTGAAAACATGTTTATCTTGAGTTTTATTTTTAAATGTTTATAGATTTAGACATGCATCACTTTAGGCTTTTTTTAAATAATTTTTTATGTTTTTAATGCTAGATAAACTAAACATTTTTATGTACTGAAATATATTTACAAACTTTCATATAAAGAGGGCACCCTTGTACCATAAAAATAATAATCAAGGGGATATATCGAGGTATTGGCCCTTCACTTTCTTGATTACTAACTTCTATAGTCATTCTTAACAAAAACATACTGAAGAATGTTGAGTATGGCTGGTGTTCTAAAGTCCAAGGACACGAGACCTCTTTCTCCGGCTGTTTGAAAGAGCCGAATAAGGCTACACTGTCAAATTCATGAAAAGTTGAAAGACTATACTGCTATCTCAAAAACGTTAAGTGTTTTTAGACAGTAGAATCTCCCAAATGGAGTTTTGAACTTGGAACTTCTAGACGAGCTGGGTTTAGCTTGCACAGTACTGTGTAGTTTAGGGGTGGGGTGGTAGTAGGTAGTAGTTATCAATGGCTCTATTGCAATTAACAGGGAGAAACACAAGATTACTAGTGGTTTACTTTCTCACAAAACGTTTCTGACACCAATACAAAATCGCAAATCATTTTTCCACCATCGTACTATTATTAACGAGGGATCTAGCCAGTACATGCGCAACCCCATCAGCTAACACTTAATTAATACTC
>Ga0307508_10006032_pt1 | contig 11430 bp, 3 predicted proteins | sample 9_EM_MG_FD_203089 | JGI IMG/M metagenome (GOLD analysis project Ga0307508, IMG submission 203089) | Populus trichocarpa ectomycorrhiza microbial communities from riparian zone in the Pacific Northwest, United States - 9_EM | ecosystem: Host-associated > Plants > Roots > Unclassified | place...
CAGGCGGTGCCCTCGGTGATCGTGGCGCTCGACGCGTTGCCGATGACCCCGAACGGAACCCTGGACCGGCGGGCCCTGCCCGGAGTGGACGAGGCCCTGTCCGAGGCGTCGCGCCACGTGCCTCCCCGCACGCCGGTGGAAGCCGCGCTCGTCGATGTCTGGGCGGCGGTGCTGGGCATGGAACCCGGCCGGATCGGGGTCGAGGACAACTTCTTCAACCTCGGTGGAGACTCGATCCTCAGCCTTCAGGTCGTTTCGCTCGCGCGGCGATCGAACCTCCGGCTGACCACGAAGCAGATGTTCCTGCGCCAGACTATCGCCGAGTTGGCGGGCGAGGTCACGGTGGTAGCCGGAGTCGAGGCCGAGCAGGGTCCGGTCACCGGACAGGTGCCTCTGACTCCCATGCAGCACTGGTACTTCGAGGAGTTTCCCGACGCGCCCGGCCACTTCAACCAGTCCCTGTACCTCGAACTGGACCCGGGGGTCGATGCCGGTGCGTTGCGTGCGGCGTTCGACGCCGTGGTCGGCCACCACGACGCCTTGCGCATCCGGGTCGAGCGGGCCGGCGGGACGTGGCGGCAGCACAGCGCGCCCACCGTGGACGGAAGCGCGCTCGAGATTCTAGACCTTTCCGCTCTCGGCGACGCCCAGCGGGACGAGGCGATGAGTTCGGCGATCGCCGCGGTGCAGACCGGTCTTGACGTACGCACAGGTCCGCTCTTCAAAGGCGTGCTGTTCACCCTCGGCGGAGGCCGTGTGCCCCGCTTGTTTCTCGCGGCGCATCACTACGTCGTGGACGCTGTGTCCTGGCGGGTGGTCCTGGCCGACCTCGACACCGGGCACCGGCAGGCCGCACGCGGGGAGAAGGTCGATCTGGGTCCGAAGACCACGTCGTTTCGCGACTGGGCGCGCCGCCTCACCCGCCTGGCGGCCGACGGAGGATTCGACGCGGAGCGGGAGTACTGGACGCGGATCGACAAGGACAATGTGCACGCCGTCCGGTTGCCGGTGGATCACCAGGGGCACAACACGGCCGGCTCCGCCCGTACGCTGATCCGGCGGCTGAGCGCCGGCCACACCGACGCACTGTTGCGCCAGGTGCCGGAGGCATACCGGACGCGGGTGAACGACGTGCTGCTCAGCGCGCTCGCCCGGGTACTGCGTGACTGGGCCGGCGGCACCGTGCCGGTCGAGCTGGAGGGCCACGGGCGCGAGGACCTGTTCGGAGACGTCGACCTCTCCCGTACCGTCGGCTGGTTCACCACGGTGTTTCCGGTCGCGCTGGAGCTTCCCGACACCGAGGGGTGGGGCGTAACCCTGAAGGCGGTCAAGGAGCAGTTGCGTTCCGTGCCGTCCCGCGGTCTCGGCTACTACGCGCTGCGATACCTTGGCGAACCGGGTGCGCTGGGCCGCGGGCGCCAGTGCCAGGTCGGGTTCAACTACCACGGCCGCTTCGACGCGGGCACCGGCGACGCCGGGCTCTTCCGCGGCTGGTGCGCCAATCCGGTGCCCGACCGTGACCCCGGCCAGGCCCGGCACTGCCTGATCGACGTCACCGGGATGATCCGCGACGGCGAGCTCGAATTCGGCTGGGAATACTCCACGAACGTACACAGCGAGGAGACGATCGCGCGCCTGGCCGAGGGATTCCTCGCGGCGCTGGAGCAGATCGTCGAGCATTGCGCCCGGCCTGGCACCGGCGGCTGCACGCCCTCGGACTTCCCGCTTGCCGGGCTCGACCAGGGTGCGGTGGACCGCATCGCCGGCGCCGGTCGTTCGGTGGAGGACATCTACCCGCTCACCCCGATGCAGAGCGGCATGTTGTTCCACTCCCTCGACGACGACGGCGGCGACGTGTATCTCACCCACTTCGCCGCGGTGCTGGACGGCGTGGACGACCCGCGCCGGCTGGCCGACGCGTTCCAGCGCGTGGTGGACCGCACCCCGATCCTGCGTACCGCCGTGACCGGGGACGAGGTGGACGTCCCGCTCCAGGTCGTCCATCGGGACGTACGCCTCCCCGTGACCCACCTCGACTGGAGCGACCTGGCCGACCAGGACCGGGAAGCGCGGTCGCGGTCGCTCTGGGAGAGCCTGCCCGAGCTGGAACTCGACCTCGCCGAGGCGCCGCTGATGCGGCTGACGGTCGCGCGGCTCTCAGTGACGCGCGTACGGGTCTTCTGGTCCTCTCACCACCTGCTGCTCGACGGGTGGAGCTTCGCCGATGTGCTGGCGCAGGTGTTCGAGGAGCACGCGGCACTGAGCGGTGCGCCCGCGCCGGCGCCGAAGCCGCGCCGTCCGTACCGGGATTACGTGCGGTGGCTGGCCGAGCAGGACCCCGCCGCGGCTGAGGCCCACTGGCGTCGCACCATGGCGGGCTTCACGGCGGCCACGCCGCTGCCGTTCGACCGGGCGCCGCTGGCGTCACACGGCTCGAGGTCCTCCCGCGACGTCGACCTGAGGCTGGGCGCCGAGCGCTCGCGCCGGCTGTATGAGTTCGCCAAGACCGCCCGGCTGACCGTCAACACCGTCGTTCAGGGTGCGTGGGCGCTGCTGCTGGCGCGGCACAGCGGGGAGCGCGACGTCTGCTTCGGCGCGACGGTGTCCGGCCGGCCCGCGGAACTGGCGGGCGCGGACGAGATCGTCGGCCTGTTCATCAACACCCTGCCCGTGCGGACGACCGTCGACCCCGGCCGGGACCTCGTGTCGTGGCTGCGGCGGATGCAGGACGAGCAGGTCGAGGCGCGGCAGTTCGAGCACGTGTCACTGGCGCAGGTGCGCGGCTGGAGCGACGTGCCCCGGGACGCGGGCCTGTTCGACAGCCTGGTCATCTTCGAGAGCTTCCCGTACGACCGGGACGCGGCCTCCCGGCACGGACTCGTGGTGCGGGAGAGCACCGGCGCCGAGGACACCAACTACGCGCTCACGCTGACCGCCTTCACCACCGACGAGCTGCACCTGCGGGTCGGCTACGACCCGCGCCTGTTCGACGCGGACACCGTGCGGCGGATCGCCGGACGCCTGACGACCGTGCTCGACTCCTTCGCCGGCCACCCCGAGGCCCCGATCGCCCGACTGCACACGTCGCCCGCCGCAGAGCGGGACCTCCTGTTGCGCGAGTGGAACGCCACCTCCCGGCCGACCGGGCAAGCCACCACGATCGAGCTGTTCGAACGGCAGGCCGCCGCCACTCCGGGCGGCGCCGCGCTGGTGTGCGGGGACGCCGCGCAGAGCTACGCCGATCTGGACGCCCGCGCGAACCGGTTGGCGCACCACCTGCTCGCCCTGGGCATCGAACCGGAGCAGACAGTCGCGCTGGCCCTCCCGCGGACGCCCGAGCTGCTGGTGGCCATGCTGGCGGTGCTGAAGACGGGCGCGGCCTACCTGCCGCTGGACCTCGACCACCCGCGCGAGCGGCTCGCCTTCATGGTCCGCGACGCCGCCCCGGTCCTGGCGTTGACGATCGACGCTGCCGTGGCCGCGCTGCCGTCGCTCTCGCTCACCGATCCCGACGTGGTCACCACGCTGGCGGGCTACCCGGCCACCAAGCCGGCCGTGTCCGTGCCACCGCGCCCGGAGAACGCCGCCTACCTGCTCTACACGTCGGGTTCCACCGGCAAGCCGAAGGGCGTTGTCGTGACCAGGGCCAACCTCGCCAACTTCGCGCTCGACATGCGGGACCGCACCGCGATGACCACGGAGGACCGGCTGCTGGCCGTGACTACCGTCGGGTTCGACATCGCGCACCTGGAGCTGTTCGTGCCGCTGATCAGCGGTGCGACCGTGGTGCTTGCCGAGAAGGAGCTGGTGCAGGACCCACAGGAACTGCGCCGGGTGGTCCACGACGAGGACGTGACGGTGGTGCAGGCGACGCCGAGCCTGTGGCGTGGCGTCGTCGAGGGCGCTCCGGACGTGCTCGCCCGGATCCGGGTGCTCGTCGGCGGCGAGGCCCTGCCCGCGGAACTGGCCGAGGCCCTGACCGCCGGGTCGCCCTCGGTAACGAACGTGTACGGGCCGACCGAGACCACGATCTGGTCGACCGCGGCGGTGCTGGAGCGCGGCGCGACCGGCGCACCCCCGATCGGCCGGCCGATCGCCAACACCCGGCTGTACGTGCTGGACGCCGGTCTCCAGCCGGTACCGCCCGGCGTGCCGGGTGAGCTCTACATCGCCGGTGCGGGTGTCGCGCGGGGCTACGCGAACCGTCCCGCCCTGACCGCGGGCCGGTTCGTGGCCGATCCGTTCGGACCGGCCGGCGAGCGGATGTACCGCACCGGTGACGTGGTCCGGTGGCGGGCCGACGGGGTCCTCGAGTTCGTCGGCCGGGTCGACGACCAGGTCAAGATCCGGGGCTTCCGGATCGAGCTCGGTGAGATCGAGACGGTGCTGGGCGCCCTTCCGGAGATCGGTTCGGCCGTCGTGGTGGCGCGCGAGGACCGCCCTGGCGACAAGCAGTTGGTGGCGTATTTCGTGGCGGCCGGGGAAACACCGCCGACGGCCGAGGAGCTGAAGGTGCACCTGTCGAGGCACCTGCCGGCGTACATGGTGCCGTCGTTCTTCGTCGCCATGGGCGAGTTCCCGCTGACGCCGAGCGGCAAAATCAACCGGCGGGTGCTGCCGGCGCCAGGCGCGGTGGTCGATCCCGGTGCGGCAATGGTTGCGCCGCGTGACGAGGCGGAGGCCGCGCTGGCCAGGATCTGGGCGGACGTGCTCGGCCGGTCGGTCGGCGTGACCGGCGACTTCTTCGAGCTGGGCGGCAACTCGGTGCTGAGCGTCCAGGTGGTCTACCGCGCCCGGCGGGCTGGGTGGCACATCGTGCCGAGGGACTTGTTCGCGCATCCGACCGTCGAACGCCTGGCGACGGTGGCCGTGCGGGCCGCGGAACGCGCGACCGAAAGGGTACGGGTCCAGCGGCCGGTTGCCTCGGAAGCGGTGGCACGGATGGACGTACCGAAGCACGCGGCGGTGACCTCCGAGTTCCTGACCGCCCGGCTCGCCGAACTGGCCCGTACACATCGGGTGCCGGGCGCGCAGCTGGCCATACGCCGGGGGGGCGGGCTAATCGTCGTCGAGACCGGGGAGCGGGTCGCGGGAACCGGACTGCCGGTCACCGCGGACACCACGTTCCCGGTCGCGTCCCTCACCAAGCCGGTGACCGCGCTGCTCTTACAGCGGCTGGCCGTTGAAGGGCGGCTCGATCCGGACGCTCCGATCGGCGCGTACCTGCCCGAGCTGTCCGCTGTAGGCCCGGTCGGCCGGGTGACCGCGCGGCAGCTCCTCAGCCACACTGGTGGCCTGGTCGCCGGGGTCGACGAGCGGGTGCCGAGCGCGAGCCGGCGCGAGTGGGTCGAGCGGCACTGCGACGAGGCCGCCGCGGCGTATGAGCCGGGCACCGTGTTCTCCTACTCCGACTTCGGCTACGTGGTCGCGGGCCGGCTCGCCGAGGTGCTGACCGGCATGGACTGGCGAACGGCGGTCGAGTCGGCCGTGCTGCGCCCGATGGGGATCAAGGCGGCGTACAACGGGCGGCCGGATGAGCGGCCGGTAGCGCAGGGGCACGTGGTGCAGGGCCGCGTTCTCACCGTCTCCGAGCAGTCGTTCTCCCCGATCGAGGAGCCTGCTGCGGCGCTGGCGGCCAGCGCGGCCGACCTGGTGCGGCTGGCCGGCGAGGCGTCGCCTCACGACCAGACCGCCGACCTCGCCGTCGGGCCGTTCGGCCTCGCCGACGGATGGGGGCTCGGCTGGTCGGTCCACCGGGGAACGGGCGGCGATTGGAACGGGCACGACGGCAGCGGCGACGGTACGTGGGCGCACCTGCGCTTCGACCCGGCCACCGGGACGGCGGTCGCCCTGGCCACGAACGCGAACACGGGCCTCGGACTGTGGGAGGACCTCCTCGCCGACCTCGGCGCGGCGGGACTCGACGTGGCCAACCACTCGATGCTGACGCTGTCTGATCCAGGAGCGCCGGTCGCCGGACCCGCCGAGTGTGCCGGCCGATACGTCAACGGGAGCTGGGACTGCGTGGTCGAGTCGCGACCCGAGGGCCTCACCCTGGCCGTCGAGTCCGGACCGCGCTCGGTGCTGACCTGTCACGCGGATCTGCGGTTCACCACGGAGGGCGGCGGGCTGCCGCGCACGGGCCGGTTCGTCCGCGACCCGGGCACGGGGCGGGTCGAGCTGCTGCAGCTCGCCGGGCGGCTGCTGCGGCGTACCGGAGCGGCGGCGGGATGACCACCGAGGCAGCCGCCGGTTCCGCGCCTCCGCTGGCACGCAACCGGAACTACAACGTGCTGTGGGGCAGCCAATTGCTGTCCGAACTGGTCAGCCAGCTCTGCCTCATCGCGTTCCCGCTGATGGTGCTGGCGGCGACCGGCTCCGCGCCCCGGATGGGCGCTGTCACCGCCGTCGTCGCGGCGGCCCGCATGACGGCCAACGTCCCGGCGGGTGTGCTGGTCGATCGTTTCGACCGCAAGCTGGTCATGCTGGTGTGCCAGTGCGGCCGCGCGCTGGCGATGGCGAGTCTCGCGGTCGCCTTGTATTCCGGCCGCTTCTCGATGGCGCACGTGCTCGTGGTCGCGGCGGTGGAAGGCGCGCTGGGCGCGGCCTTCGACCCGGCCGAGCACGCCGCGCTGCCCCAGGTCGTGCCCGAGTCCCAGCTGTCGCAGGCGGTGGCGCGCAACACCGTACGCACCTACCTGGCCACCCTGCTCGGCCCGGCGTCCGCCGGCTTCCTGCTCGCCGTCGAGCCGATGTTCCCGTTCGCGGTCGCCGTCGTCCTGCTCCTGGCGTCCTGCGTCGTCCTCTGCTTCCTTCGCCTCTCCAGGCGCCGGCGCCTGGAGAGGCCGAAGGAGGCGGACATGCTCACCGACGGGTTCCGCTGGGTGCTGGGACACCGGGTGATCAGGGCGACGCTCGTCTGGCTGATGTGCTGCGAGCTGTTCGTCTCGGCCCTCATCATCATCGTGCTGGCGGCGTCCGGCGAGCGCGACATGGCACCCGGCGAGCTGGGCGTGATCATGATCGGGTTCGGCGCCGGCGGGCTGCTCGGCGCCGCTGTCGCAGGCCGGCTGCACGCCGCGCTGCCCGCGCCCGCCGTCATCATCGGGTTCCCCGCGGTCGGTGCGGCGCTGACGCTGGTCATGGCGCTGGTGCCGACCGGCGTGCTGACGGGTGTCGTGCTCGGCGGGATCGCGTTCTTCATTCCCACCGCGTTCACGACGGTCATGACCTACCAGCTCACGGTCGCGCCCGACGAACTGCGTGGGCGGCTGAGCGGCGTCGTCGGGCTCTTCGCGGGCGGCGCCGGCGCGATCGGACCCCTGGCCGGCGGCCTGCTGATGGCGGGCGGGGACAGCCGCCACAGCCTGCTCGTCTGCGCCGGGTGCATGGCCGTCGTCGCCGGGGGCACCGCGCTGAGCCCGGCCCTACGCCGGTTTCCCGCGCCGAATGAGATGAGGGCCCGCTGACCGCAGGCCCTCACGTTCTCCGGCCGTTCCTAGCTCCAGCAGCCGTGCTTGCTGTCGGCGGTGATGGCCTCGGAGGTGTACGGGCATTGGAAGCCGATCCAGGTGAGCTCGGACCATAGTTGCGGCCACGGCTCGCGAGGACCGCGACACACCAGGAAACCCGTTCCCTGGTCGGCCACGGGCAGGTCGATCTGGAACTTGCCGCTCGGCTCGCAACTGGTGAACAGGGCGCCGAACGCAGTGCGGTCGACCCCGATCGCGATGACCACATTCGTGTCGTCGGCGGGCCGGCCGAAGTCGGCGTACGAGTTCTGTCCACTGTAGGCGTGCGGAAGGCCGTACCCCGGTCCGTACCGGTCGAGAGCGCCGGCCAGGCCGTAGTGGTTGCCGTAGAGGACGGCGTGCGCGCGGTCCTGGGGCGATAGTGAGCGGTAGACGGCGGCGACCTGTTCGGTCAGCTGGGGCCAGCCCGCCTGGTCGAGCTGGAAGACGCCGAGTTCCTTGAGCACCGGGTTCGACCCGTAAACTGCGACCGGCAGCACCGGCAGCATGAGCACGGCCGACATCACCGCGTTGCCGACCAGGGCGGTGCCGGCCAACGACCGGCGGACGGTGCTCCGGGCCCAACGCTCCATCACGACGGAGCCGGCCGCCAGCAGCACCAGCAGGAGACCGCCGGTGTATTCGGGCTTGCCGCCGACGGCGATCAGCAGCACCGTCATGAACAGGTAGGAGAGGCCCACCGACCCGTACGCCCGCCACTCCGCGCGCCGCAACAGGGCCACCATACCGGCGATCCACACCGGAGCGAGGAACAGGCTGATCAGCAGGAGCTGGAACGGAACATAGGCGATCCGGGAGTCGGATCCCAAGGCCTTCGACAGCGCCGCGCTCATCTCCACCTGAGGCCAGCCGTTCGCGATCTGCCACAACACCGTCGGCGATGCGATCAGCACGGCGATCCCGGTACCCGCCCACAGATGCCAGCCGCGCAGGACCGTTCGCGGCCCCGCCACGAGCAGGCCCGCGAACAGAACGAGGAGTAACAGCACGACGAGGTCCTTGGCGAGCAGGCCCACGCCGGTGACCGCGCCGATGGCGAGCCAAAGCAGGGTGTCGCGGGTCCGCAGCAGACGGATCCAGAGCCAGCCCAGCGTAACCCAGGTGAGCAGGTCGGGGCCGTTGGTGGTCAGCACGTGACCGGCGTTGAGCGTGATGAGCGACCCGCCCGCCCCGACGGCGGCGAAGAGCTGGCCGCCGCGTCGGCCGCCGAACTCGCGGGCGGTGAGGCCCGCCACCCAGATCAGCACGCAGGTCAGCAGCGCCGGCACCACGCGGAGCCCGGTCAGCGTGTCGCCGAACACCGCGGTCTCTACCCGGGCGATCAGCCCGACCAGCGGGGGCTGGTCGACATAGCCCCACGCCAGATGCTGGCCGGACACCCGGTTGTACAGCTCGTCGACGTGATAGCCGTTCCGCGTCGACAGGGCCAGCAGCACCGCGCCCACCGCGGCGGACACGGCGAGCAGCGGCCACCGGCTCAGCTCGGGAACCACCGCCGGACCCTCCGGAGCCGATGGCGAGGAATGTGCGGTCGAGGAATTTCCGGTCAAGGTCGCCATTATTCGCACTCTTTCTGTCCGCGAGGGCAATCATTCGGATTGTCTCCGCCTCGTCCCGGGCTGGCGACCTTGTTGAATTCATGGGAAAAGTCCTGGCGACGAACGGGTGTCGCGGGCGCACGCCGCCCACCCAATTTCGCCCGTCGGTCAAAGAGATGGCCGCACCCCGGCGGTTTCGGCACGCTCGACCCGGCACATTCATCGCCGGTCGGCGAAACGGAAGGACGGTTGGTGTGAAAAGACTAGCCATCGAACCCGACGAGCGTAGGCAGATCGAACGGCTGGTCGACGACGTGCTCGACGAGTACGGCCTGTGCGACCCGGTGCAATTCGTGGCGCACGCCCGGACGGAGGCGGAGTCGCTGCCCCTGCGGGTCCGCCAGTTCTTCCGTCAGGTCCAGTCGGAGGAGACCGACGTGGCGGTGCTGTCCGGGCTGCCGTTGAGCGACGACCTCGGGCCGACCCCAATCGGCTGGGACATGGCGCGCAAGACCGGTGTCGGCCGCCGGGAGGAGGTCGTGCTGATGCTGTGCAGCGCCGTCCTCGGTGAGCCGTTCGCCTGGGGCAACCAGCAGGACGGCCGCATCGTGCACGACGTGTGCCCGACGCCCGGCATGGAGCGCTCGGAGACCAGCGGCAGCAGCACCGCACCGCTGTCGCTGCACACCGAGGACGCCTTCCACCAGTGCCGCTGCGACTACGTGGCGCTTTATTGCCTGCGCAACCCGGATCGGGTCGGCACCACCGTGGTACGCGCCGGCCAGCTCGGCCTGCCGGCAGGGCTGGCAGAGATCCTGTCCGGGAAGAGGTTCCATCACAGCCCCGACCAGTCGCACATCGGGCCGCACGGGCACTCCAGCGGCGCGTCGGACCTGGACGCCGTGCTGTTCGGCCCGGCCGGATCGCCGTACCTGCGCATCGATTTCGACGACACCTCGGCCGCGGACGAGGACGACGCCGCCGCGCGGGAGGCCATCGCCGATCTCTACGAGCACATGCGTGGCGCGTTGGATCGGATCGTCCTCGAGCCCGGCGACGCGATCTTTCTCGACAACTACCGCGTCGTGCACGGGCGCGAGCCGTTCCAGGCGCGGTATGACGGCGAGGACCGGTGGCTGAAGCGGATCAACCTGATCCGTGACATCCGCCGGGTTTACATGACGACCGGTGCCCGGTCACGGGTCATCTCCTGACCCGACGTCGCCAGTTTCACCCGTCGGTCAAAGACATGGCTCGACGCCTGCGCTTCCGCGAGGCTCGACGAAGCACATTGATCACAAGCGAGCTAAGGGGCCAGCATGGTTGACAGCGTGGTCGTTGTCGGTGGCGGTACGGCGGGCTGGATGACGGCGTCGTACTTGAAGGCGGCGTTCGGCGACCGGGTGGCGGTGACGGTGGTCGAGTCGAAGAACATCCCCTCGGTCGGGGTCGGTGAAGCCACCTTCAGCACGATCCGGCACTTCTTCAACTACCTCGGCGTGGACGAACGCGAGTGGATGCCGGAGTGTCACGCCACCTACAAGCTGGCCGTCCGGTTCGAGGATTGGCGGGAGCCGGGGCACACGTTTTACCACCCGTTCGAGCGAAACCGCGTCGTCGACGGCTTCCCGCTCACCGACTGGTGGCTGCAGAAGAAGCCAACCGAGCGCTTCGACCAGGACTCCTACCTCTTCGCCTCGATGTGCGACGCGAAGTGCTCGCCGCGCTACCAGGACGGCTCGCTGTTCGACAGCACGTTCGAGCGCGGTGAGGAGTACCGCACCACACTGACCGAGCAGTACACCCAGTTCCCGTACGCCTACCACTTCGACGCGTCGCTGCTGGCGAAGTTCCTGACCCGCTTCGGCGAGGCGCGTGGGGTACGGCACGTGCTCGACGACGTGGTGGACGTCGGGCTCGACGACCAGGGCGCCATCGACTACGTGCGTACCCGTGAGCAGGGTGACGTTCACGGCGACCTCTTCATCGACTGCACGGGTTTCCGCAGCCTTCTGGTGCACCAGGCGCTCAAGGAGCCCTTCATCTCGTTTCAGAACCACCTGCCCAACGACCGCGCTGTGGCCCTGCGCATCCCGTTGGACATGGCCGAACACGGCCTACGGCCGGCCACCACCGCGACCGCCAAGGAAGCGGGCTGGATCTGGACGATCCCTCTCTTCGAGAGGCTCGGCACCGGCTATGTGTACGCCAGCGAGTACGCCACGCCGGAGGGGGCCGAGCGCACGCTGCGTGAGTTCGTCGGCCCGGCGGCGGAGAACGCGACCGCCAACCACATCCGGATGCGCATCGGCCGCAGCGAGCGCGCATGGGTGAAGAACTGCGTGGCGATCGGCCTCTCC
>Ga0307508_10006033_pt1 | contig 11430 bp, 11 predicted proteins | sample 9_EM_MG_FD_203089 | JGI IMG/M metagenome (GOLD analysis project Ga0307508, IMG submission 203089) | Populus trichocarpa ectomycorrhiza microbial communities from riparian zone in the Pacific Northwest, United States - 9_EM | ecosystem: Host-associated > Plants > Roots > Unclassified | place...
GGCTTATATACCCGAGCAGACGGCTTGGCTTAGGTCAGGCCGATCGCTTAACCCCCGGCGGGGGCCCATTCCATTGCAGCGGGGGACGATCGACCCACCAGCCTGAAGGCGGCATGACGTTTTTTTTTCCGCAGCATTTCGGGAGGGGATGCCCTCTTTTCTTGCCATCGCATTTAAAAAGATATTTAACTTGATTTTTATTGGAATAAGTATAAAACCATTGGCGGACAACTTGCTGACGCACCGACAAGGTTCTGGTCGTGACGTCAACGGAAATGGGAATGGAAATACAATGCCAGTGGAACCGGCGAGAAAGCTCAGCGATTGTCTCTGGTGCAGGAGCATCTGACGTAGTCGAGACTTGAAAGTGATCGAGTCCTGTGATAAAGTGGCTTGTCAGCATGAACACCTAAGATAGAGACAACCCTTGTGGGGTTTTCGCGAGCTCGCCGTTTCACAGAATGTTGATTGGAGAGGATGCCCTATCGGATCTAGTATGTCGATATTGGCCTTTCTCTTGAATTGAAACTGATCTGCACAGTCCTGACTCCTAGTAGTAATCACCCTCGACGATTCAAATGGCAAAACGGTCAGCCTCCGTTTCCTACACCGTTGACATTCTCCTCTGCCACTAAGTCATCTCGCACACTGTCGAAAGGGTGTTAACGTTTGGTTAACGTGTTGATGAGCAAGTCACATACCTTTTGAGGAAATCAGTGTCAGAGCGCAGCCAATAAATATGCACAAGTACAAGTTACAACAGCCACCTCTCTAATAGCCGAGATGATGTCTGCACAAGGTGCAGTGTGATCGATGGCGCACAAATAAATCCAAATTTTCGAGGCATATATAAATTCGATTTTGATGAAGTTCGCCACAAAACTTTGGCGCCTAAGCGCCCATGTGCGCGAGGCCGTGAGTGGGTCATTTTGATTCACTGGCATAGACTGTGCCATGATATACCACTGCAACAACTCCTGAGATTGCACTGAGTCTGCTCAACAAATTTCTTTGGATGCATCATTTATTGTGTTTCAAAGGTGCAAACTGCAATAGAACCTCACAGATTTGCTGTCAGTATCTCTCCATAAGTTGCACAATTTTGAAACTTCAAATTCGAAACACCTGTAGACCCTCTGAATCCAACCGGGCCCGCCACCCCCTTGCAGGGCCATATGGTTCCCACCTCATACCTCCAGAACAAGGACGAAACACGTTGGTACAAATCGCACTGGAAACCTATAGACGAGAGCCAAATGAGTCGTAGACAGAGGGGTGACTACCAGAATGTGAGTGCGCTGTACATCAGTTTGAGTTGGTTACCTAACATCCTCAGATCGCGTGCAAATCAAACGGTGGTTGGTGGGTTTCCGTAGCTGTAATGATAGAGCGTATTAAGAAATGAGAACGATAGCTAGTAGTACAATGGCGTTCTTATTCTCTTCATTCCTTCATTGTACAAAGCATGTCTTGTTCTCTTTTGTTACACAGCATCTCTTGTAATATGTCCTTACACATTGTTGCTCTTCTAGTTTTTTTTTGGTTGGAGAAAGCAATCTGATCGCAGACTCGTCAAACAAACGTCAAAAATATGGAGTGAAAACTGCTCAATAGGTTTTCTTAACGCAATGTACCACATCAGTTAGCATCGTACTTCCAGCTCTTGAGCAGTGGCTACACAACCGAAAGCTAAGGACGAACAAGCCAGATGAAAAATGGCTAAATAATGTGGCAGCAAGTTTGACAAGAGAATGACTGTATCATCACATCCTTCTCAACAGAAATCGAAAACCAGATCGAGCGGCTTTAGACTACAAATGGATAAGAATGCAGAATCAAAATGAGCTGGTGGCAAAACTACCCTGCCATGCTAGCAACGTCGAGTCTGACCCTATTTCTTATCAGTTTTTGAGTACAAACGTTGAAGAATATAAGAATGTGATAACCTACCTTGTAGGAATCGGACGGCGAGCTTCAGTGTGTCGTCTAAGGAGGAATGGTGAACATATTTGTCGGGTATGAAATGAGATGGAATATTTACCCAAGTCTTTCTAAGATTTCCCTGCGTGCCTGAACCTCGGTGGACCAGCCTTTGGACGTGTTGCGTATGAAATTCTCGAAAAAGGTTCTGTTCTCCTCCTTCAGATTTGCGAGCACGGATGCGTGCTCAGCTTCAAGATCGCCACTCGGCTGAACACGGGGCTGGTTTCGAAGGGTATATGTAATGAAATAACCCAGATAACACATCAACGAGTGCTCTAATTTCTGATGCCGAAATCCAAGCGGTGGGTCCAAGATTGTCGTGATTATGGAATCAAGGAATGCGGTGCGCGTCGGGAAATGAATACTGGAAGGGAAGCCATCGAGTGACACGGATAGATCGTGGTTAGAAACAGCAAATGAAAAGTAGGATTGAGGATGGATTAGAACAGTCTCCGAGTCGTCGTCTGACTTCCTATCCTTTGGTGTGCATAGCTCCAACAGGATGGAGTTGGGGAAACAGTTGGGTTTATCGGAGTCAATAAACGAGTATTCAGTCAAGTGCGGCATAGGTGTTGACATGCGCTGATATGGCAGTAAGGTGGTAACTGCCTGTGCGGCGGCTTCCACGGATTCGTCTGGAACGAAGAGCTGGAGGGTGAAGAGGGACGTGGGTACGAAGTAGACGAAGGATAAGGCATCTTCAGCCCAAACGACGCATGGGATTCCTGCCTGTGAAATGGCGCTTGCTGGTTGTAAGCGCACTTTCTGTGTTTCGAATGAGTCTGTACTCGAGTCGTAGAAGTGAAGGCCCATTTCATTTCAAACTCAGCGTTGTGGCCATTGCAGCAAAGAAATCGAAGTCGTTCCTAAACGTTTGGGATTGGTTTATGTAATGGCGTGACATTACTCTTGTCGTGACACTGCGCCGTGTCTATTGGATTCCCTGATGGTCCTCCAATATGCTGAATAATCTTGTCGAATCTAATGTCGGGTCCAATCGAGACGCAATCAAGGCTGATCTGCTTGAAAAAATTGTCTACGATGACCCTGTCGTGTTCAAACGTCTGCGAGTTGATCAAGTTGACAGTAATTTTGTTGCGACGTGCGCAGCATCCTTCAAGACTGCAAACACAGAGGATATAGATATTTTGGTGAAATTGGCAGAACAAGCTTCGAAGAAGACGTCCGATGCCTTAGAAGATGAGGAGAACCAGGATAAGGCCAACGACTCAAATAAGGCAGAGAGGAGTGGTAATCATGGAGCCGCAGAAGAGAAAAAAATGTATGATCCCTTGGTATGTAATAGTAATACTCTCTGCAATTTTTTCTTCCTTTCCTCTGACTCTTCCTTTGCAGGTGCGCTTGTTCAGCTACATAGCCAACTTTGACCAGGCAACCACTCGCAAATTTCAGAAAACCAACGGTATGCTCAAAGCGGACGAGACTCACACATTTGGCTTCCCAAGCTGCAGTCCCGATCTCACAATTTCCATGCATGGAATAGACGCGTCTACATCCAAGTTATGGCGGGATCGAGACGCTTTTGGCGAAGTAAAGCCGTCAAACAAGCAAGGTCCGAAACCTGCTACCCCTGGCGCAATTCCCCCAATCGTCACTCAATCTGCCGACTATGCGCGTCTGTTCATGTCCGCTCGGCCTTTCATGCTCTTCTGTGTTGGAATCCTGATTTTCGGAACAGAATTCTGCGTCGGGATTTACGATCGAGACGGAGTGACTTTTCCCCCCGTTTCCGATATGTTCGAGGACACAGATACCCTTATTCGGGTTGTGCGGACCCTGGGATGCCACCTTTCGGTCGAGGAACTAGGCTTTGACCCTACTGTTCGCCTTTTGTCTGATCTGGAGACCCAAAAGCTCACTGGGAACACCAAGTACCCATCTGCTGTGGTATCATCTTGTGGCAATGACCCGCGCCAGTGGTGCACTATCGGGCCTCCGATTTGGGCATCTCTTTCACTTTTGGGCCGTGGTACCAACGTCTGGCATGTTCGCGAGTATGTTGTGAATGGTAATGAGGATCCGTACCTGCAAGGGAAGGAGATGATCATGAAGACGGCGTGGCGCAGCAGTGCCAGAATATCTGAGTCCGATATCTACTTGTCAATCGATCAACCTCCCGAAGGACTGGCTAAGTTTGAATGTGGTGGTGATGTTTGGTCTGCCGGATATCCGATCACCGTGCAGAATCTGCGCGGCAAAGCTGTTTATGATTTGGACATCAATCCACCAACTCCCGTTCTCCATCGTCTCGTTCTTGGTACTATTGGGCGCCCTCTATGGGAGTACACTTCAGATCTCGATCTGCTCAGTGGTTTCCGTGCTGCTCTCCAAGGTGAGTCCTTGTTAATAATCAGTTGTGATCATCTCTCACCGCCTTTCAGCTCACCAGGCCCTCTGCGATCGAAGCATACTTCACCGGGACATAAGTCCAGGGAATGTTATGCTAACTGAGGATCAGAACGTTCTGCTGCGAGGCTTCATTACCGACCTGGAGTTTGCTCGACTTGAAAGCCCCACCGTCTCAAAGCCCCAAAGAACTGTCACAATCAATGTTGGTGCGCAGAACAAATATGATGACCGGGGCCATGTGCGTTCTAGAACAGAGCCGACAACTCGCACACACATCAATTTCCATTCAACGGTGACGGTTAAACGGGGGGCAGGTATAACTGTAAGTTACCTCGATGCGAAAGATTCTTTGTTACATTGAAAGCATTTCAAGGGAACTACTCAATTCATGGCCCGGCATATCTTATTGCAATCAGTTAGTATCTCCGCTGAACAGACCGTGCATGAAGCTGCCCATGACGTCGAATCCTTTATCTGGGTGCTCTCTTACTCCGTCATGCGGAATCTCTACCATCGAGCTTCCCAACGATCCACATCGAAAGAGGTCCAGGACGAGCGCGTTACCTTTCGAAACTTATTCAGTCAAGCCTTCGGCCAAACCACTCCCTGGGCTATTGCTGCTCAGAGGCAGAGTGGGTCTTTTTGCCTGGTTTTTCCAGAGGATAATGGTGTCAACAAGATAATCTCGAGCTTTATGAGCAATGCTCTTATCTCCCTTTTCAAAAATCTACGGGGCCTTATACATCATGCTACTGACCCCTTCAATCCAACCCCTTTGACCCATGTTGCTCTCCTTGCAGTGATTGACAATGCTGTTGATAGCTTGCTGGATTGTTAATTTGCTAGGAAATTGTATCATATTGAAAATTTAAATCTAAAGGAAAATCAACAGGGCAATGATTTCACCTTCCTTTTTTCCTCTTTAAGATTCATTACCAGCCGACGCCACCCTGTAGTCGGTACACAAGAACCTTAAAGAGGAAAAAAGGGGACAGTAGTTTTTACAAGCCGGCGGTCCCACATTTATCGGTCATGTTTGAAACTCAGTTAGGTCCTCCCCGTGAGCCTCGATCATTCGAGTCCTACTTAGAACTTTGGACAATGTCAGTACGCGGACCACTCAAACCACTGTACAGATTCAACTGCAGATCTGTCATACTTCGCAATGGCGATCGAAGTCCACGCTCCCAATTCCTCAACTCTTGTCTCCCATGGCGCCTGGAACACATATTATTCCTGACAGTTTTCTTCAGTACGCGGAGGACTCTTCGTCGGCAGAGAGAGGTGCGTAGACTTCATATCTTTCGGTGGCATACCTCCTTCATCGTTTGCCCTCGCAGGCCCACCTGAAAATCATGGAAATAAACCCCAGGAGGCACCTATCCAGACTAACCCCCCCGATAATCCGTATGCGAAGTATGCCCCCAAAGTATGGTCCCTTTATTTGAAAGAGACAGAGGCAGAAGACAAGGAACTCGTTCAGTTGTGGAAAACCAGTCTTGACTCTCTGCTGGTATTCGTGCGTGTCTTGATACTCCACTTCCTTGGGCGCAAATTCTAAAAGTTTTCAGGCGGGTTTGTTCGCGGGAGTTCTGGCGGCGTTTCTCCTCGAAAGCAGAAAGGGATTACAAGACGACCCCCAACAGGCTCTCCTACGAGAAATCAAACAAGCTCTTCGGAACGAATCTTCCATGTCCGTATCTCCCCCCTTCCAACCCAGCACTTCCTCGTTCTATATCAACTTCTTATGGTTCATAAGCTTGACCCTCACTCTTGTCAGCGCGCTCAGCGCAGTGCTCGCCAAAGGGTGGGTCGATACATATCTACCGGCGTCTGCAGGGAAAAATTCTCATGACGCCTGTGAACGGCATCTTCGTGCTATCCGAGCATACCAGTGGCATCTGGACGGTGTTCTCGCTGCTATCCCCCTACTCCTCCAACTTTCCCTTCTTTTTTTCCTTGCTGGGCTTGTTATTTTCGTTCGCGGTGACAGCGAAAGCATTAGTAAAGCACTATTCACACTGATCATGCTGACTATTGTCCTATACAGTGTCGTGACCTTTCTGCCGCGGTTGTCACCAGCGTGCCCATTCCGAACGACGTTATCGACGCTTGTTTGGGGCACCGACCAGACGGCCCGGTATAGAGAAAGTGATCGCTCCTCTTATAAGCTTCTCAGCTCATCCTCGACATCCATGGTGTCCAAGATAATTTACCATTTCCACTCCAGACCAGAACGAAAAATTGTAGAGGTGATGATATTGGCATGGATTCTCGCAAATTCGACCCGGGAAGATGCAAAGTACGAGGCTTTCAAGGCTATTGTGGGCCTTGATCCTGATCGGAGGGAGGTTCTACACTCGGCCATGCGGGAATATAAGGCCATTCCCGGCCTGTGTATGCAATTGAAAAGAATATCTGACTTGCTTCCTGGCCGCGATGACAAGGCCCCAGAGGAACGAACAACCATGAAGGAGGCTTCAAAGAAGTGTAAGTGATTTCGTCATCTCCACGGTTGGTCCACCTCTTTACTTCTTTATTCTAGCGGAACTCGTCAAGACGATTAAGAGTGTAGTGCCGCACATCGTCGATGCATTGAAGGACAAGGATGCAGACTTTTGGGTTCGCATTTCTGCTGTAGAGGTTCTTGGCGAAATTTCCAAGCAACGTAAGTGATTTCATCATCTGCATGGTCAGTCTACCCCTTGATTTCCTTTTTTTCAGTGGAACTCGTCAAGGTGATTGAGGGCGTGGTGCCGCACATCGTCGATGCATTGAAGGACACCGACTTGTGGGTTCGCGCTTCTGCTGTAGAGGCCCTTGGCGAAATTTCCAAGCAGCGTAAGTGATTTCGTTATCTGCATGGTCGGTCCACCTCTTGACTTCTTTATTCCAGCGGAACTCGTCAATGCGATTGAGGGCGTGGTGCCGCCCATCGTCGATGCATTGAAGGACACGGAATCACATGTTCGCAGTTCTGCTCTGAGGGCCCTTGGCGAAATTGCAAAGCAGCGTAAGTGATTTCATCATCTGCATGGTCGGTCCACCTCTTGATTTCTTTTTTTCCAGCGGGACTCGTCAAAGTGATTGAGGGCGCGGTGTCGCACATCGTCGATGCATTGGGGGACACCGACTTTTGGGTTCGCTATTTTGCTCTGAGGGCCCTTGGCGAAATTTCCAAGCAGCGTAAGTGATTTCATCATCTGCACGGTCGGTCCTCCTCTTGATTTCTTTTTTCCAGCGGAACTCGTCAAGGAGGACGCGGTGCCGCCCATCGTCGATGCATTGAAGGACGCCCACTTTTTGGTTCGCTGTTCTGCTGTAGAGGTCCTTGGCGAAATTTCCAAGCAGCGTAAGTGATTTCATCGTCTGCATTGTCGGTCCACCTCTTGATTTCTTTTTTCCAGCGGAACTCGTCAAGGTGATTGAGGGTGTGGTGCCGCACATCGTCGATGCATTGAAGGACACCGACTTGTGGGTTCGCGCTTCTGCTGTAACGGCCCTTGGCGAAATTTCCAAGCAGCGTAAGTGATTTCGTCATCTGCACGGTCGGTCCACCTCTTGATTTCTTCTTTCCAGCGGAACTCGTCAAGGAGGGCGCGGTGCCGCCCATCGTCGATGCATTGAAGGACACGGAATCACGTGTTCGCATTTTTGCTGTGAGGGCCCTTGGCGAAATTTCCAAGCAGCGTAAGTGATTTCATCATCTGCATGGTCGGTCCGCCTCTTGATTTCTTTTTTCCAGCGGAACTCGTCAAGGTGATTGAGGGCGCGGTGCCGCACATCGTCGATGCATTGAAGGACACCAACTTTGAGGTTCGCGTTTCTGCTGTAGAGGCCCTTGGCGAAATTTTCAAGCAGCGTAAGTGATTTCACTATCTACATGGTCCACCTCTTAATTTCTTTTTTCCAGCGGAACTCGTCAAGGTGATTGAGGGCGCGGTGCCGCACATCGTCGATGCTTTGAAGGACACCTACTTTTTGGTTCGCATTTTTGCTTTGAGGGCCCTTGGCGAAATTTCCAAGCGGCGTAAGTGATTTCATCATCTGCATGGTCCACCTTTTAATTTCTTTTTTCCAGCGGAACTCGTCAAGGTGATTGAGGGCGTGGTGCCGCACATCGTCGATGCATTGAAGGACACCAACTTTGAGGTTCGCTTTTGTGCTGTAGAGGTCCTTGGCGAAATTTCCAAGCAATGTAAGTGATTTCATCATGTGCATGGTCCACCTCTTAATTTCTTTTTTTCAGCGGAACTCGTCAAGGTGGTTGAGGGCGTGGTGCCGCACATCGTCGGTGCATTGAAGGACACCAACTTTGAGGTTCGCGTTTCTGCTGTAGAGGCCCTTGGCGAAATTTTCAAGCAGCGTAAGTGATTCCATCACCTGCATGGTCCACCTCTTAATTTCTTCTTTCCAGCGGAACTCGTCAAGGTGATTGAGGGCGTGGTGCCGCACATCGTCGATGCATTGAAGGACACCAACTTCGAGGTTCGCGTTTCTGCTGTAGAGGTCCTTGGCGAAATTTCCAAGCAGCGTAAGTGATTTCGTCATCTGCTTGTTTGGTCATCTCTTGATTTCTTTTGTCCAGCGCAACTCTTCAAGGCAATTGGGAGTGTGGTACCGCAGAGCACTGATGCACTGAAGGACACCGAACCAGATATTGTGAGAGTCCTCGGCAATTTTTCCAAGCAGTGAGTGATTTCGTCATCTGCTCGGTCGGTCGACCTCTTGATTTCTTTTTTCCAGCGCAACTCATCAAAGAGATTGAGAACGCAGTACCAGCGCGCAAGGACACCGATTCATACGTTCATTACTCTGCTGTGACCCTCAGTGCATCGGACTTCGCCTTGGGCTTATGCACCTGATTACAGCCACACCGCCAAGAACCAACCCAGAATCCTTACAAGCCTTCCAGAGTTCAAACCCACTTCAAGGTGCCTATTTAAGTTAGAAAGTATTATGTCTTTGTGTTGCAGAATTGGTGCTTAATACGGTACATGGTTTCTGTGCATTCTGGTGTGTCTACTGTTCCTTAGCCGTGATAGCATCTACCTTTCCCCCCTCGGTATTCCCAATTGTCCCAGCAGAGGGATAAATGTATACAATTTTGTATCCCCATTCCGGTCCATTTCCTGTGCCCTTAGTCTTCCTATCTTGTGGCATCGTACGGTCCCAACGTAGTGCCTTCCCTTCGGAAACCAAGTCATTCAACTAGTCGAATGCTGGTCTCGTTAGGACTATTAGCTTGCCATGAAACACGGCGAAGTCTGAGAGCAGATGGTTGGCATTCAGACTCCCTGCTAGCCGCAGCGGGGGCATAACTTGGAGCTGGAGTCGGTCCATTCGTAGGCCCTGTCGGCGCTATAGCGGGTGACTTGATCAGGGGCATAATTGGTGGGCTCACCCACGAAGCTTTTTTGCTTCTGACATTTAGGTCTAAATTTTCCCGGGAGGCAGCTGATTGTGTCGCCGTATCGCCGAACGACTTGATGGAAGTGGAAATCTATACCCGATACCCTGTCGTTAACATTGTGAACATTTGTTTCCGTTGATATTGATGCTGGCATTGTGTCCCCAGGTGTTACAAATGACAGGAGAGGACGTCCTCGTTGTCCCAACGCTTGCAGCAGTTGGGTTGTTAGCTTGTTATGTAACACAAAGTTTAAAACCTAGAGATGGGATACACAGTATTTAGCTTAGCTGAAAGAAAGAAAGAAAAAAGATGAGTGCCTCTTTCGAAGTGTAGCCCGAGAGTTGAGAATACTGGTGATTATGGAAGCACCGATGGCAGAGGAATTGGATTGGAGGTGTGACCAGCCTGACATAAGAAGTAGGGTTGGGTAAAAAACCCTGAGTTATTTACCGGACCGTTTTTTACCGGTAAATTACTGGTAAATTACTGGTAAATTACCCTGGGGTCAAGTTGAAATTTTCAAGAGGTAATTTACTGATAATCATGTGACTTCCAAATTGGGTAAAAAGATTTTGGAACCAGCAGCCTGACTGAGCAACTTAATACTACATTATTTTTGTGCAAAATATTACTTACTATAATGCAATTAGATACTATAGAAAGTCAGTATACATTTCCAACTTCCAAGGTGTTGACCATGACATGAGAAAACACTCATCAGTTCCTAAAGAATACAAAAAGAATCAAGACCCAAATGTAGATGAGTTTTCACAACAAGTGGACTGTCCTGATTCAGTGGCCTTCTGCTCATAATGAGCATGAAGGAAGACACCACCGGCACACAGAGTTGGGCAGGAGTTAATATTTTTGGTGTGAGATAGTCACGTTTTTGTGATCACGTGATCTGGTAAATTACTGGTAAATTACCTGTAAAAAACCTAGGTCCCTGGAGAAATTTTTTTGGTTGGTAATTAACCGGTAAAAAACTCGGCCGAGGGTTTTTTACCCAACCCTAATAAGAAGGCGTGACCTTTGGTACTCCCAAATGTCATGTGTCTTCTAGACGGACCGGTCACCAGTCTAGGTGGCGGGATAGGCTCGTGACCAGCCTGACATAAGAAGGCGTGACTTTTGGAGGGGATGCCTTCATTATACAGGCTGGTACATCTGAGTTTAAATTACTATAGCGTTCGTTTTACACGCCACAATCCCCAAAAGTCAATAAATCTCGACCGACCCTGAATAAAATTCACGTGCCCCTACCAAATTGAGTGAACGCGTCGGAGCACAATGTTTTTTCGTTGAAGAGTAGGTGGTCCATGATCTTTTTTTTGATGTGGCAGGGCTGGGTGCCTGAAAGGGCTTGAAACACGACCGTCTTGCCAAGTTTGATGCGAAATTCACCAAGCTGACCCCAAGCCGGACGAAAAGCAGGTAAGCCATGTAGGTCAACTCCAGCAGTCGACAGACACCCCTCAAAAGGTCATGTGTCTTCATAGACGGACTGGTCACCGGTCTAGTGGCGGGAGACAAGTTTGTCGGACTGGAATACTGTAAGGGCAACTGCGGTCGGGCGGGACGCGGAGCGGAATGCGGTACTAGCAGGGGATCCAAAGTGGATTAGATTATTATGTAATACTATTCTAATCACAGACATACCTAGC
>Ga0307508_10006036_pt1 | contig 11429 bp, 12 predicted proteins | sample 9_EM_MG_FD_203089 | JGI IMG/M metagenome (GOLD analysis project Ga0307508, IMG submission 203089) | Populus trichocarpa ectomycorrhiza microbial communities from riparian zone in the Pacific Northwest, United States - 9_EM | ecosystem: Host-associated > Plants > Roots > Unclassified | place...
GCAGGCGTTCGTGGCGACCGGCACGCTTTCGGACGCGACGACCCTCGACGTGACCGCGTTCGTCACCTGGCTTTCGACCACTCCCGCTACCGCGAGCGTGAGCAATGCCGCCGGCTCGCGCGGCGTCGCAACGGGTCTGGCGGCCGGCTCGGTCACCATCAGCGCGGTGCGTGGCGCCGTCACCGGCACCGCGACGTTGATGGTTCAACAAGGGCTGTGATGAAGCAGCGAGCCCAGTGGGACGACGTGCACGAATCCGACGAAGAGCTGCGTTTCTTCAGTCAACCAGCTGAGCCTGAACCCGAGCTGTCACTGTCGAGCTCGTCCCCGGGGTCGCTTTCGCCGACGTCGCGCTCGATGCACGACGAGAGCGAGCAGCGACCGGAGCTGGGTGAGCTCTCGCGCTTCGAAGCGCGGCGCGACATGCTGAGGCGTCGCGTGGCTCTCACGCTGTGCGGAGCCGTCGCGATCTTGATTTTGGCCATGTCGGCGCAGCGGCACGGCGCTCCGAGCGTCGCGCGCGAGGGCGCTGCGACGGCGCTGTCGAGCGCGACGCTAACGGTGCGGGTCAGCGCGTCGCCGAGCCCGAGCTCGAGCGCGAAGCTCAGCCCGAGTCCGAGCCTCAATCCAAGCTCCGACGCGAGCCCAAGCTCGACTCCCACTCCGAGCGCGAGCGCCGAGGCGACGGCGTTGATCACCAAAGCGCGCAGCCTGCTCCGGACGGGTCACACCCGCGAAGGGGTGGCAGCGGCGCGCGACGCGCTGAGCCGCGCGCCGCAAGAGGCCGAGCCCTACGTGCTGCTCGGCGCAGGCTTACAAGATCTCGGTGACTACAAGGCCGCGCGGCAAACCTTCGCCGCTTGCGTCCAAAAGGCCACGCAGGGGCCGAGCGCGAGCTGCCGCTACTTCGCGCGCTTCTGAGCCAAGCTGGGCTCGGGAAGCCCGTCGTGCCGGCGGGGGGGGGCGCAGCGTCGCCCTGCTGCTCTAACCGGCCCCAGCGCCTGCGCATCTGCGCGCTGTGTTAGGGTCGCGCGGTCGTGTCGGAGAAACTCCCGTGAGCAACGCCGCGCCGCCCCCAGCCGCACCGAACCTCGACCACCTGCCACCCGATGCGCGGAAGACGCTCTTGGGTCACCCGATCGGGCTGTTCATCCTCTTCTTCACCGAGATGTGGGAGCGCATGAGCTACTACGGCATGCGCGCGCTGCTCGTGCTGTACATGACGCAGTACCTGTTCGTGGATCAGGAGCGCTCGCGCGCGACGCTCGGCTTCGAGATGCTGCACCACGGCATCGAGCGCGTCTTCGGACACCAGAACGTCCAGCAGTTGGCCTCCCAAGTTTACGGCCTGTACACCGGCCTGGTCTACCTGACGCCGTTCTTCGGAGGGCTCTTGGCCGACCGCGTGCTCGGCCAAAGAAAGAGCGTTTACGTCGGCGGCGTGCTGATGATGATCGGTCACTTCTTGATGGCGGTGGAGAGTCTGTTCTTCGTCGCGCTGTTCTTCTTGATCCTCGGCAATGGCTGCTTCAAGCCGAACATCTCGACGCAAGTGGGGCGGCTCTACGGCCAAGAAGATCATCGCCGCGACGGCGCTTTCACGATCTTCTACATGGGCATCAATCTGGGCGCGTTCTTTGCGCCGTTCGTGTGCGGTACGCTGGGGCAAACCGTGGGCTGGCACTACGGCTTCATGGCGGCTGGCGTCGGCATGGCAGCAGGACTTGTGGTCTACTACTTTGGCCAGCGCTACCTGGCGCCCGATACGCTCGGGGGCGCAGAGAACGCAGCAGCCGCGGTCCCGCTGATGCGCGAGGAAAAGTTCGGCATTTTGGCGCTCGTGATCTTGTGCGCGCTGAACATCGTGTTTTGGGCCGTCTACGAGCAACAAGGCAACACGATGCAGCTGTGGGCCGACGCGCGAACGGATTGGCACGTGTTTGGCTGGAACATGCCCACCACTTGGTATCAGTCGTTCAACCCGTTCATGATCTTCGCCTTCGCGCCGCTCTTGAACATGGTCTGGGCGTGGCAAGACAAGCGCGGCGGCGAGCCGACCAGCGTGGTCAAGATGGCCATGGGTTGCCTCTTGCTCGGCGCCGGCTACGTCGTGATGATTGGTGCGGCGCTGCTCGTGCCGGCTCAGGCCCGTGGCAGCTTGTTCTGGCTGGTGAGCGCCACGTTCGTGTTCACCATAGGTGAGCTTTACCTATCGCCGATCGGACTGTCGCTGGTGACGAAGGTTGCGCCGAAGCGTTACGTGTCGATGCTCATGGGCATGTGGTTCTTGTCGAGCTTCCTCGGCAACTACCTGAGCGGTTTTCTCGGCACCTTCTATTCGGTGCTCAAGGGCAACGTGTTCTTCGCCATGCTCGCCGCGCTGGCGGCCATCACCGGCGTGGTGATGTGGCTCTTCAACCGCCCGATCCAGCGCTGGCTACACGCCAGCCAAGCCGCCGTGACCAACGCAGCCAAGCGCGGCTAGCTTTCGCGAGCCGCGTCTGCTTATTGAGCAAGATGTAGTCCGCACACCGCGGCCCAGCCCGACATCGGGGTCCTGCAGCCCCGGAAACCGTCAGCTCGCGAAGGCACGCGTTTTCTCCTGGAGCGGCACCTTTTCAGACGAGCTTGCCGGGCTGGCTCGTGTAACGATACCGATATGTCTGAGCTGCGGGCTTTGCTGGCGCTGAGCTTGGCGCTGTCGGGCTGCGCTTCGACGAGTGGCCATGAGTGGCTCAATTCGCCGCTCGACCAGCGCGCGGAGACTTGGACGGTCAGCGTGGCCCAAGCGGAGCCTGCCCCCGACGTGCGACCGCGGCTGAGCCACACGGTGACCTTGGGCGAGAGCTATCCGGCTGCGTATGATGCTGCCGCGCCCGCAGCGCCCCCAGGCGTTCAAGTCAACGTCAACACCCAGGTGATCAACAACATGGGTGGCTACGGCTACGGCTACGGCTACGGCTACGGCTACGCCGGCTACGGCTCCCCGTATGCGTACGGCTCGCGCGCCAGCGTGGCGCCGGTTCGCGCGACGCGCAGCGCCCCAACGAAGGTCGGTTCCGACTTCCCTGCTCCGCCCGACTACGGCCCGCGCGCGCTACGCTAGTTGGTGACAGCGACAAGGCTCACGCCCGCCGCAAAACCTCGATCGCGAACAGCATGAAGGCGCTCCAGCCGATGGTGAACGCCACCGTCCGCGCCCGGAGCAGAGCAAGTCCGCTCAGATGAAGCAGAGCGTGCGCGAGGCGCGCATAAAAGAACACGGCTGCTGCGACCGCCGTGGGCGCCGCGGCTCGCCACGCGCCCGACGATCACCGGGATCCACAGGCAGCCCGTCAGGATGGACGTCAGCACGAGATAGCGGCACTCGCTGGTCACGAAGTTTCGCCCCCCGCCGCGACCGTCGCCGGCCGTTCGGCGGCACGCTTTAGTTCGGACTTGACCCGGAGCGTCGGGTTTCCGCCCAGGACGATTTCACTGGGAGGCGCGTTAATGGCGCCGCACACCCCGCAAACCTGGCGAAATAGGCTCGGGCCTTGGGCGACCGGCGGTTCTATCTGCATTTCGCGCCTCCGCCCGCACCACGACCAAGGAGCCCGAAAGGATGCGGTCCCGGGGAAAAAGGCCGCTTGGCGGGTGGGGCGTCGGGGGGGCCGAGCCAGGCTTGAATCTTTTTGCGGGCCGCTCGTGCCAATCGGAGCTAGGGTTCCCCTACGGCGCGTTAGCGTCCTCGACGCGCGCGCTCGGCTGGGAGCTGTTTCTGTCCGATCGCTCGCTTCTTCAAAGGTTGAATCGAATGAGCGAAGGCACGATTAAGCGAGTTACTGACAAGGGTTTCGGATTCATCGAGACCGCGCCCGGCAAGGACGTATTTTTCCACATGTCGGCGTGCGAAGGCGTCCGCTTCGAGGACCTGCAGCCCGGTCAGAAGGTTTCGTTCGTTGAGGGGCAAGGTCCGAAAGGACCGCGCGCCGAAAACGTCAAGCTGATCTAAAACCGCGTGCCGCGGCGCGGGGTTGCCTCACGGTGGCTCCGCGCTTCCGCTCGTGTCCAACGTCGACTCGTTCGTCAGTCGATGTTGTCGGCGGCGCTGGTTGCGAGGTGCGCGGAGACACTGCGTAGCGCGCGCGACAGATTCTTGAACAGGCGAGACAAGCTGAGCATGAGCGCGGCCTCGGTGTCGCCAAATGCCCAGAACGAGAGCATCAGCTGCTGGCCGAGCTGCGCGTCTCGCTCGAGCGCCAGGTAGCGAATCGGCACCAGCGTCGTGCCGATGATGCCTGAGGCGAACTTCGGATCCAGCTGTCCGAGCTCGCGGTGCAGTGCGAGCGTCAACCATGCCATGCGTGGCTCGAGCGTGTTCTGCTCGAGCGCGCGATGCAGGATCATCAGGCGGCCCGAGCACTCCAAGGTTGCTCGCATCTGTCGGCTTTGGTTGGGCTGGGGGCCGGAGAAGGCACAGTCGCTCGACTCGAGTGCCGACCGCGGATGATTGATGCGCTCGAGCAGCGAGTAAAAGTCTTGGATGGCCGCGTAGCGCTGAAACGGCGTGAAGTCCTCGAGCACGCTGTGAATCAGCTCGGGCGAGCGTGAAAAGTCGTGGTAACGGGCGGCGACATCGAGGCTGCTATCAATCCACGGATGCGAACGCGGCTCGCTGAAAGGTGTGCCGGCGTATTCGCAAGTTTTCATGGCTCGGCCTGGCCCAGAGTGTACGGTCTTTTTGGTTTGACGGGCCGGTTACGCTTGGCTTTTATACCGGCCATGCTGAGCTGGTTTGGGAGGTCGATTGGGGTGGGTTGTCTGGTGCTGGGGGTCGTTCATCCGGCCGTGGCTCAGAATGCGAGCGCGCACGCCGCCGCGGTGGCACCGCCCGCCGCCCCCGCAGCTCCCGCGCCGCTCGCGGCCGAGTGCGTCCCCAGCTGTCGTGCGGGTTACTTCTGTCATGAGGGGCAGTGCCTCTCGCTGTGCAATCCGCCATGCGGCGCGGGCGAACGCTGCTCGCAAAACGGCGAATGCGAGAGCGCGACGCCGCCGCCCGCTCCGACGCCGGTCGCCAGCGTTCCAGCTCCGCCCGCCCCTGCGGTCGTCGCGCCTCAGCCCGTGGCGGCGGCGCCGCCCTGGCAGGGGTCAATCGCCCAAGTCAACCAGCCTGTGGCGCGCAGCTCCGCGGCGCCGAGCGAGCTTTTGCGCAACCCGGGCCGCTTGGTCTTCGCCGCCCGTGTCGGCTTCCAGCTGGCTGGAGGCGGACATGACGAGCCAAGCTGCAGCACCACCGGCGGGCTCAGCTGCGAGAAGCTTTCCAATTCGGATGACGACGACAAATCCCTGGTGATGTTCGGTGTGGACGGGATGATTCACGCGACTCGCGGCTTGCGCTTCGGGCTCGGCTACCAGCTCGTGCCCTACTCGGCTATCCGCTACACAGCTGCCACCAAAAATCTGCATTTGGGCAACGAGCACGCGCTAAGCGCCATCGTCGAAGCTTTGTGGCCGCTCGGGCCGCAGATTGGCTTGGTCGCGCGGGCGCAGGCTGGCGCACGCATGATCATCATCGGTGGTGACCTGGCGGAGGCGAGCAATAGCTTCTTGAACGGGTGCAAGCTCGAGAACGAGGTGCATTGCGACGCCAGTCAGGGGCCGTTGTTTGGACCCAATTTCGGACTGATGCTCGGGGCTGTTGGCGGAGGCGATGCAATTCACTGGCGCACGGATCTGGCCTTCGACCGCTTCTCCATACCGTTGCCGACATATACCGATGTCCGCAGCAAAGCGGAGATGGGGACGGGCGCACCCGACAACGGCAAGTCGCTCGGCGGCACGCTCTACGGCACTCGCCTATGGCTGCTCGCCGGCGTGGAGCTATAGCGGTAGCGCGCGGCGGCGCCTCAGTGGCAGGCGACGTTGAGCTCGGCGATGCTCCACCAGCGCTCGGCGGTGCCGGTTTGGCGGATCAGCATGTAGCGACCGACGGCGCGTTTTTTCAGTGGAATCACGATTTCGCTGACCGAGACGCCTTGGCCTCGCGCGCTGGCGTCGGCGTCGAAGTCGGTGTGGCGATACGACAGGCTGATTTCGTAGCCGCGCGGATAATCTTGAAGGTTCGTGCCTTGTTCGAGCGTGACTTCGCTGATGGCGACGGTGGTGCCGAAGTCGATGTGAAACCATTGGCCGTCGGCAGCTTGCGCCGTGCCGGTGGCCCAACGATCGGTCATCAAGCCGTCGATGGCGTTGCTCGGCGGATTGTAGAGCGGATCGGTCGGAATCATCGTGCCGAGGCTGGTGGTCGAGGCGATCACCGTCCACAGCGATTTGGGGGGGATTGGCAGGTCTTCGCAGCCGACTTCGAGCGCTGCGCCGCCGCCACTGCCACCGGCTTGCGCGGGGCCGTTACCGGAGGCCGGATTGCCGGAGGAGCCTGCCGCGCCCGAGCTGTCACCGCCGCTTGCCGAGCCGCCGCTTGTGGAGCCACCCGTCAGGGCACCTGCGGCGCCGCCCCGCTCCGGACCGATCTCCAGACCGCGCACCACGCAGGCGCTGGGGCCGAGCAGCGGCAGCAGCCACAAGGCCCGCGCTTTCATTCAGAAAGCTCCCTCGACGCTGACCTGTCCCAGGCCGACGTTCGCGCGTACGTAGCCGCCAGCTCTTTGCTCGGCGCGTTGAGCGGACAACCAAAGCACGCCGGCCGCTGCCAGTCCAGCGCCGCCGACGATGAACGAGGCCGTCGACAAAGTGCGCAGCGTATTGAGTCTGTTTACCTCATGCGTGTATTTCGGATCGCACACGTTGCTGGGGCAATACGGCGCTACGGGCTCACGCGTCTGAATCGCCATCACACCCGTGACCGTGCCGACGGCCAGGCCCGCGCCTGCGCCGGCCAGCGTGAGCCAGAGCGCCGTCGGCATCACGCGCGCCGGCTCGGCTGCTGGCGCCGCCCGATCCGGAGCTCGCTCGGCGGTAGTGGGCGTAGACGTCACAGCGCTCGAGCCATCAGCGGATGGCGCGAGCTGAAGTGAAACGTTGATGCGCGCGCCCTCGGCGATGCGCAGCGGCTGCTTCGCGTAGAGAACGCCTTGCCGTGCCTCGATCAGGTGCTCGCCCGGATCCATGGGCACCTGAGCGCGCAGCAGCGCGGCGGGCAGCACGGCCCCGTCGAGCGTTACTTCGACTTCACCCTCGGCAGCGGTGTTGAACACGGCTAGCGTGAGCCGAGCGATGCGCGGCTCCAGCTCGTTGCGCTCGCGCTCGGCGTCAGCTTGCGCCTCGCGCTGCACGGCCTCGTCGCCGTTTTTGGGGTCGAGCCGGGTCACTTCGAGGTAGCGCTCGGAGGCTTGCACCAAGCGCCCGCAGCGTGCCAGCGCCCGCGCCGACCACAGTCCGAGCGAAGGCGCGCGGATGGTCTCGAAGGCGCGATTCAGCTTGTCCGAGGCGGCCGTGAATTCGCCGGCCTCGAAATTGTTCACCCCTTCTGTGGCGAGCTGTCGCGCCGCCGCGCGAGTTGCCTCTGTGGTTTGGGCCCGCCCTGGAATGGCGACCGTCAGCAAACCCGCGAGAATCGCGGCTGCTCTTGCCTGCCCGTGCTTCGAGAAGCTGCGCGTTGCCACCGAGAAGCTTCATGTCCGGGCGCGCGCGAAAACGCTGTCAGCTCGCTCGTCCGACAGCGCCCTACACTGGAACATGCGGTCCTTTGGGCCGGAAAAAAGACCTGCGTTCACTGCCGCGCCGCTCGCCGCGCTGTCATCTGCTCGGGGGCTCGCGGGCGCCGTGCGCTGAAACAGGCGGAGCCAGTGTCACGTCTCCAAGAATCGCCAGATAAATCGAGAACGGAAAACGGTAGGGGCACTAGGGCGGCGCTGGCTCGTGTGCCGCGGGGCGTTGCAGCGAGCCGGCGGCATACTGGCCGGGCGTCACGCCCCAGATGCGACGAAAGTGGCGGGTGAAGTGACTTTGATCGGTGAAGTCGGTTGCCGCAGCGGCTTGTGCCACCGTGGAGCCGCAGCGCAGCATTTGACGCCCCCGCTCTACACGCACTTGCAGGCCGTAAGCGTGGGGCGGAGAGCCGTAGCGACGCTTGAAGCTGCGGAGCAATTGGAACTGACTGACACCTGCGCCACGCGCGAAGTCGCAGAGATTGACGCGGGTGCCTTCGGAGCTGTGCAAGATTTCTCGAAGACGTTCGCACGGGCCGAGTGGCACCGAGCTATTGAACGAGCTCGCTCCTGGCTCGAGCACCCTGGTCACGGCGGCGTGAGCCAGCGCTGCCAGCCGAGACTGCTGCTCCAGTGGCTCGGCATCGTGGACCAGCGCAAGTTGGAGCGCGTCGAGCGCGGCATCGAGCTCGGGCGTGGCGCGCGGAATCACGTGAGCGAAGTGGATTGGTACGCGGTGCCCTTCCGCCAGGCACAGCGCCTCGAACGCCTCGGGCAGGATCTCGACGACGCGGAACTCACCTGGGCGCCCTTCGTTCGGCGGGGCACGGAATAGCTCTCCGGGATCGAATAGGAAGGTGTCGCCGCTGTTGAGGCTCAGGTTGCGCCGTCGATAGGCTAGCCCTCCGTGCCAGTCTCGCATGCGGCCGAAGGCGAACACACCGTTCAAATGGCCCCAAGTGCGCGGAGAATGCAGCACTTCAATCAGCTCTATGCCGGGGCAATGGTCGCTCCGCACGACGCGGACCAGCTCTTGCGGCACGCCCCGATTGTCAGCGTGACGCGATCGCTCTGCCATGGCTCCGAGCAGCAGCCTAGCGACGCCGAGCGGACGCACCAAGAGCTTTTGTGCCGTCCGGACACCCCACGCTCTGTCCCCCCACCCCTACATGATTGGAACGCGCCGCGGCTTGTACGTTTTTGCAACACCGCGAATTGATGCAGGCGATTGAAAATGCGGACTGGGGCTTTGTGACTTTTCGGAGCAGGGGCAGCTCTGGGCGGAGCTCACATCTTCGTGAAGGTGAAGCTGTCGGCGTTGATGCGCGAGACTTGTGTGAACGTCATGACGTAGGTGCCGGCGGCGGGAAAGCTGACCGTGCCGAGGTTCTTGCGGTCGTCCCAGGAGTGGAAGCCTTCGCCCGAGCCGGAGTTGGCGGTAGGTGTCGCCGTCACGGCGATGTTGCCGGTGGTGAGGTTTTGTCCGAACGAGAGGTTGAAGCCAGCGCCCGGTTGCTGCACGCCCATGACGCAGCTCAGCGAATACATGCCCGCCTCCGCGACGTGGACCGTGTACTTGGTCCACTCGCCGGGGACGCTGTAGCAAACGTACGTATCGGTAGCCGGCATCGGTTGGCCCGCGATAGTGTTGTCGGGCTTGCTGGGGTTCATACGGCACACTCCGACGTTGTCGGCGCAGGCGGCCCCGCCGCACACCTGGGCGTTCGCCGGCATCGGCGGCCGATAGACGCCGCTGGCTTGCGGGTAGTCACCGGTGGTGGTTCCCGCGCCGCAGTTGCCCGCGTCGTGACACCAAGCGACGGCTGCGCCGCCGCGATCGTAGTCGCAGGTGTTGATCTTGCCCGGGATCTGCAGGGCCGCGAAGGGTGTGCCTTTGTAGTCGGCCGGCACGTTGTTGACGGAGCCGCCCGTGCTGATGACGCCGCCAGCGCCAGCGGTGCCTGCCGAGCCGCCTGCGCCTGCCGAGCCGCTCACGCCCGCTGCCGAGCCACCAGTTCCGCCTGCGGAGCCACCCGCGCCTGCGGAGCCGCCTACGCCCGCCGAGCCCGCCAGCGTTGGCGCCGAGCCAGCCATGCCGGCCGCGTTGCTCGTGCCCGCGGTGGCCAGGCCGCCGCTCGTTGAGACACCGGCAGCGCCGGCCGTCGTGCCACCGCCAGCAGCCCCGCCGGCGCCGCTCATACCCGAATTCCTGGTGTTCGGGTCGTCGACGGAGCTGCACGCCCAGCCCAGCGACACCAGCAGGGCCGATGCGAGGCGGAGCGATGGTATGAGGCGCATACCAGCTTACATGTCCTTGAGGGAGCCAACCCGTCAGGTCTACGAAAGCCCAGCTCACTCCCCGAAAACGGCGAGTTTCAGCTTGCCCGAGACGTCCCAATCGACAAGCTCGTTGTAGCCGCCGACGGGCGTGCCGGCCACGAACACGATCGGCAGGTCGTCGTCCTCGCAGCGAGCTTCACGAACCACGAAGGCGATAGTCGCGGCGTCGCCGCTCACGTCGAGCGCCTGGAAGGCGATGCCCTTGGACGTGAGTAACTCACGCACGCGCTCAATCAGCCTCTGGTTTCGATCCTTTTCGAAGTAAACCATGACCGGCGCTGGCTCGCGCTTCTTGACGGCGGGCGCCGCGGCGGCGCTGTGAGCCGGCGCCGGAGCGACCGTGCCGCGCACGATATCGTTCAGCTTCGAGCGGATGCGCTTGAACACGCCCCGCGTTCTACACCGGTTACGGCCGTCGGTCTGCACCGCCAACTGATGTCGACGGCGCAGACCTGCCCGGCGCGCGGCTGCTTAGGGCCCGCGAAAGGCGAAGCCGATCGCTCTCGCGGCCGATGCATCCCGGCTTTCCCGGCTGGCTTCGTTGCTCGTCAGTTACATACTGCAGTATGCGCCTCGTCGCGCCTTGCCATCCGGGCGCCTCGGCCGCGATCATCGACCGACTTGGCCATTCGCGGGCCCTTACTGCAGCACCTTGAATTCGATGCGGCGGTTCTTGGCTTTGCCGGCGGCGGTCTTGTTGTCGGAAATGGGCTCATTGGAGCCGGCGCCGCGCGTCTTGATGCGCTCCGCACCGACGCCTCTTTCGACCAGCCATTGCTTGACCGAGTCTGCGCGGTCTTGAGACAGCTTGTCGTTGAAGGACGGATCGCCCTCGCTGGAGGTGTGGCCCGAGATCTCCAGGCTGATGCTGGGGAACTCCTGCAGCACCTTGACCGCGCCGCTCAGCGTGGCCGTCGATTGCTTGCGAATCGTGGCCTTGCCCTGATCGAAGTAGATGCCTTGGACGACGCCCGTGAATTTCTTGATCTTCTCGGGCAGCGTGTCCGGGCAGCCGTCGTCGTCCTCGAAGCCGTTCTTGGTCTCGGGCTCTTTCGGGCACTTGTCCTTGTCGTCGAGGATACCGTCGCCGTCGGTGTCGCGAATCGGGCAACCATCCGGCTTGACGCCGACCTCGTTGGGGCACAGGTCGCAAGGCAGCGGCACGCCGTCCTTGTCTGGATCGGTGTCGATGATCGGGCAGCCTTTCGGCGCGGGACCGGCTTCCCTCGGGCAGTAGTCGTCCTTGTCGAGCACGCCGTCTTGGTCGGTATCGGCGGGGCAGCCGCTCGGGGCTACGCCCATTTCCGAGGGGCAAGCGTCATCGCGATCGATAACGCCGTCGTGATCGGTGTCGGCCGGCGGTGAGGGCGGTTCTTTGCGCGCGCGCTCGATGACGGCGCTCAAGCCGAGCAGCGCCTCGAAGGTGTGCGCCTGGCCGCT
>Ga0307508_10006037_pt1 | contig 11429 bp, 17 predicted proteins | sample 9_EM_MG_FD_203089 | JGI IMG/M metagenome (GOLD analysis project Ga0307508, IMG submission 203089) | Populus trichocarpa ectomycorrhiza microbial communities from riparian zone in the Pacific Northwest, United States - 9_EM | ecosystem: Host-associated > Plants > Roots > Unclassified | place...
GCAAGAACGTATGTACGTACTATCGTCCGGTTTGGCGGTCGATATCGACCGCCGCGACGCCTCGCCTGTGGACTCCGTCGGTGGAAACGCCGTCCTTTCGCAGCACGAGCGAATGCCACCGCTCGCTGTTGCGCCACAGCTCCAGTCCGAACCGGGCTCCGGGAATCCCGAGTTCGCGCGCGAGACGTAGTTTGGAGGTCTGCATCTTCGGTTCTTTCCGCCCGCGCGCGCCGTCTTCGTTGTGTCTACCGGTCCGTCTTGTTCAGTAGTGTGAGTAATAGATGGCAGGGTGATGACGTAGCACAGCGAGTTCGACGTAGCACAGCGAGTTCGACGTGTGTCTATTAGCGCCCGACTAACTCCTCGTCGCGTTCCCCCCGACGATATGTACACTCGAACGCGTCCCGCACGATGCCAAAAGCCACCAAACCCACCGCCACCACCACCACCACCGCCGCGAAACGGCGCCAATCAACGGTCTACGACGCCGTCGCCTCGCGCGTAAACTATGCGGGCTTCGTCAAACCGCGGCGCGGGCCGCAGGGCTGCTACCGGAGCGCGGTCGCGCGGCCGGCCGACGAGGTGCTCTCGCGCCGGCTGCGGGCGCCCGAGGACGTCTCATGCGTGCGGCGGGACTGGGACGAGCAGGTGGCGGCGGGGCTGCCCGATAGTGTAACGCGAAGCTCTTCCCCTTCCAGAGACTGGGAGAATAAGCGGCTGACCCAGCGGGGGGATGAAGGAATTAGTGCTCGCGATTCACCAGTACGCTGCCGACTTCTACGCCGCCAACGGAATGGCCGACGTCGGCTGCCGCAGCATGGACGAGACCGCGCTGATCGCTATCGGTAGCCACCCCCTCTCACTCGTCGACACGACGCGGTGCTGACTGGCGCAGGACTGCTGCTCGAGAGTACTATCGAAGACCTGCTCGGCGAGAGCGGACACGGCGCGCTCGCTGATAGGCGCGCGCCGGAGGGAGAAGAAGAAGGAGCTGCAAGTGACCTTGACGACAGCGTAGAGGAAGAAACAGAGGTCAGGGAGGAGGAGGAATCTCGATAGAAAAAAAACCACGCCTACTACCTACCGCGACTTTTTGTTAAATCTTCGTCACGTGACCCCGTGTGTTGAGGGGGGGGGATCCTGTAGGGGGTGAGATGTGGTGGGAGGTGTGGTGTGGTGGCGCCTGCCCGCCCTCCCTTCCCCAGCCAGACTGAGCTGAAGATCCAGAAAAGAAAATACATGAGTTATCCAAGGTATCCAAGGTACCCCAAAGAAGAGAAAAGAGTAAGAAGATGCTATTCTGTACAATAAAAGGTGGAGCATAAGAAAGTTAAAAATAAATAGAAACCAAAAATGAGCATCCAAGCATATTCACGGATATACAACCCTCCTTCCAAACCCCTGAGATATCCCGTTAAACCCCTCCCAGCCACCACCAGGGAAAAAAAAACCCTCGCTCGGAAAGCGCGCGATTTCTTTTTTTGGCAAAAGGCCACACCCAGCCTTCGAAGGGTAACGAGCCTTGCTGATTATCCACAGCCCCACTGTTGCCCATGACGGTATCGCTATCCACCCAACTCAAACGCCAAGACGTCTAACCTCAAGAGTGAATCAAAATCAAAAGCAAGAAAACAAGCGTGGACGCCACCGTAACAAAATCCAGAAGGAAAAGAGAAAATACCCCCCAAATATGAATGACGTAACGGTCGGTTTTTAAATCAGGAGGGCGGTATTTGGGTGTGCTACTGCTCGGACGGCTGGCCGGTATTGGGGCCGGGGACGGCTGTCGGGGGTGGTAATTGGTGCGTTGGCGAAATCGTGGTCGAGTTCGTAGGGGCGGGGAGCGAACTCGACGACGTGGAGTAGGAACGCGAGTGCGAGTGATGCTCTATGGTCAGGAGGGGTAATGGCGTTTGTTCGTATCGGGGTGACTGTGGCTGCGAGGGCTGCCGCTGGTGGTGAGCTCGCTGGTCGAAGTATCCCGCCGAGGAAGGGGAGGGCAGAGGGAGGGCTCGTTGGCTGCGGGTGTTCTCGTCGAGACCAGAGGTTATCGGTGTTACGGGTGTGATCAGGGCTGCTGTCGAGCTTCCGCTGCTGCTTATCGACCCGGATATGGGTGACATGGGTGAAAACGTGTCTTCTCGCCGTCGCATCCCGGGACTTGGTAGGACGACGCCACCGGCACGTGGTGGGGCTGTTGGCACGGATGTCGGCTGGTGCCGGAGGTATGATGACTGCTGCTGGATGTGTGGATTCTGCATCGTGGCGTGAATTCGCGGGAAGAAATGGCTGCCTGCGTCTGTGGCGGCCACTGTGAGCGCCTCCTGTTGCTGGTGCTGTGTCGTCCTTGCGGTTGATTCTCGGAAACCAGCGAAATCGATGGATATGGTGGGCGGTGAGAGGGGTGAGCTAGCTGTCGTTACGGAGGGAAAATCTCGAGACTGTTTGGGTGAGGTGGATTTCCTGTGCGAAGATGCTGACGGAGGGGAGTGTGCTCTGAGCGTTGTAGAGGTCATCGCCCCTATCGCCAAAGAAGGCTGAATGGCACTACCCATGCTGACCGGACTCCCCGCAGCCGTGCCGATATCGGAAGTCCCGCCCTGACTGCCCGGGGCGCTTTCCAGCTTCGGCCGCTTCATGTTCGTTTCGAATTGTTCTTCGATCCTCTCATTAACTATTAAGCATAACCAAATAGACAACAGCCACGCTGGTGGATTTGCTCACCTGGAGTCTCCTTGCCGTCCCTGACCAGCTTGGACTTGAAATCCGCTAGGTATCGCGCATAGTCTCGATAGTTATCCGTCTTCTTGTACTCCTCAAACTCAGCGTTGAACTTGTCCTTCGCCGCCGACGCCTTGTACTCGTACAGTTCCCGTTTCTCTGGCTCCAGCACCTTCCATCGGTCTCCTACCAGCTTGGCAATCTGTGTGAAGGTGAGGTTGCGTCCCTTGAGCTCGTCACGGACGCCTTAATCCTGTCAGTCAGTTTTGCTTCGACGGCAGGGGCAAAGAGACAGGGAGGATCCAAAACTAACTGTTAGCAAACATGACGTACGCCGAAGGTGGCTTTTCCGGGGCATTCCCGTCAGTCTGTAGGAAGGACGCAAGGAGGAAGAAAGTCAGCTTTTGTGGACCGCAGCACCAGGTGGGGGGGGGGGGGGGGGGGCGAGGGCGGTGCCGACAGAAGCACGCATCGTCAAAATCGAACCTTTGGATGTCTCCGGTATTTCCGTTTCCCGGTGTTTGGGGCTTGCTGCTGTCTCCCTGGCTCAGCCTTGGGCGGGTTTGGAGGCGGCTTCTCCTCCTGGCCAAAGTCCTCGGCCGGAGCGAATTGTGCGGGTGTTAATGCTTGCGTCGGAGGTATACCACGAGCACTGGCAATCTCTCTCTGCAATATCTACACGAGCCGTAGAAAGCACCCGTTAGTATCAACACTTCCTTGTGTTCTTGTGGACGGCAAAGCCCAGACAACAACACATAAGCATTGGAGAGTTAGAATGGACGGGAGAGGCAACTTCGTACTCTTCGGTGACCCAGCTTGAAGTCCAAGGCAGCTCTGAAAACGGAATTGTCAGCATGTGCAATTGCAGAGCAATCAAAAAGAGTAACGGTAGCAGGTGAGGGCGAAGGTGAGAAAAGGGAGGGTGGAAGGGGGGGTGAGGATTAGGGAGGATTGAGGAGGGGAAACTCACAGGTCCTGTTCGGTAATGTCGAGAACGGTGTCCCATTTATGGAAGCCCTCATCTTTAAGCCTCCCCAGGTACTGAAGGAGTCCCAGCCTGTCCAACACGTCTCTCAGCTCCGTCATATACACAGTCCCTTACAACGTTTCAGGCGCTCCTCACGCAAGCTGCTGTTGTCCCCCTAGTTGTCTCCTTTCCTTTGTTGATTTGTTATCGTTTGCTGTTGCCAGGAGGGAAAATCTTAGGCTGCGGCTCAGCGGACCTGCCAAAGGAAAGGGCTCAGTGAATCGCAACGAACGAAGCTCAAGCTGCGGATCCCAAGGGTCGGGCTCGGAGTGGTGGTGAAGGTGATGTCGGGTACGAAGGAGATGAAGAGGACAGTGAAGAATGAGAAGGAGGAGGGGACGACGAAGAGGGAGAACGGGATGAGAAAGGAGATGGAGGAAGAGGTGCTGCTGATGACGATGAGGCAAGAGCTTTTGTCATAACAGAGAAGCCGGACCGAGGGACTATCATGCAGTGAGGGCAATGTGTTCTTCCCGTCTTCGCGGAGGCGTCTCTACCCGCTGCACGTATTCCCCTGGGATGTACTGACGGTTACAGACCGTTCCCTCCAAAGAAAAAGAGACAACGCCGGCGAATTGTTTGTCCTCTCCCGGGCTGGCAAGGCTGAGACGGTCCAGCGTCCGGGAGCTTTTCCGTCGGATAAAACTGCACGTCCGGCAGACTCCCGAGGGTGGTGCGTGCTTCGTCGTCCTTTTCCGTAGCCTGGCTGGGTGTCCGGACTTCTGGTTCTGGTGATGGCGAGGGCGTTGTTGACGACGACAGTAGTATTTTTTTTCCCCTTCCTCTCTCTCTCTCTCTCCCTTCCTCTTTCTCTCTGTTCCTTCCTCTTCCTCTTTCCCCCGTCCCTATGTCTTTCCCTGTCTCTCTCTGGTTGTCTCTCGCTCTGCAGAGACAGCGAGTAATCAAGAAGCAGAGGCGGCAGCAGGAGCAACAGCAGCGGTACTGGCTGGAAGGGATAGTGCGGTCTGATAGCGGAAGCACAGTTCAGTAGGGGGGGACAGAGACGGACTGGCAGAGACTAGAGACCAGAGACAGACAGCGTCGAGAACAACCAAACTACAAGAGTAATCCGCACGCAGCAGGCGCAGCAGCGGCAGCAGCGGGCAGCAAAAGAAAGGAACTCGTGCAGCGGGCAGTAGCAGCAGCAGAACAACAGAGCAGCAACAAACAGCAATGGCAACGGCGACCAGCGAGTCAACAGCGAGGCGGCAGCAGCGGACAGCTTTCAAAAGGGCAGCCTCTGGCTAATAGCGAGTTTCCTTTTTCTTGAACAGTCTTTAGGCCCGAGTCAGCCTGCGGGGGGTTGGGGCAATGTGGATACAGGTGCGTGATACGATGATTTGTACCTACAAGGTCGTGTTCTGCCCACGAAAGCTACGCATACGCAGGTATTTGCACCGACGCAGGTCGTGCGGATCGAGGTTCAGAGCAGAATCCTTCGGAAGTGAAGGCTATCAAAGGTGCAGCGATCGACGATTTGTACTGTTGGGGTGGGGGAGGGGGCTCCCCTCTAGAGCAGAAACCGATGGAAATTCGGGATTATCGTTACCGATTTTGAACTTGTGAAACCGGCACAGCGAGTCTGGAGGAGCAGACGGATTGCCGATCACTCAGCAACGAGCACGGGAAAGATTTGTGGGAGGGAGTGTGGAGGTGGTAGTGGTAGTTGGTCGTGGCTGCGGTGGTAGTGGTGGGGGTTGGACTGGGGTTTTGGGGGGGTTGCCGGGTTGGATTGCGAAGGGGGGAAAGGAGGCACAAGATTTATTGTGATCGTCCTGGGGGCGTGGTGTTTACTGGATTGCTAGTTGTCGGTACGGCACCGGCAGTTCAGGGTATGTGGTTGCGGTCAGGCCTGGGCACTTTTGGCAATGCGAGTAAGGATGTGCGGACCAGACAGAGGGATGAGTGACGATGGAGGAGGAGGTGGAGGTGGGGTGGAGGTTTTGAATGCGGTTTTGGTGGTAGCGGTGGTGGTGGTGATGGCGGACCGCGGAATCCGAGATTTGTGCGGGCGTGGCCGGTGGGGGACACACTGTGTCGGATCCGTGGGACTGCGGACGGTGCGTGGAGAAAGCGGTACGGGTTGGACAGTGAGAGAGATATCGACGAGAGCGAACGAAACCCAAGATGACCGTTTGACGGATGCGCCGAAAGTGAAAATGACGTCTCCCCGGCCACCTGCCGGTACTTGCCTCAGCAGTGTGCCAAAGCGACCTAGATGGAGTATATGTCCTCACCCTGCTGCCTCTCCATACCACCAATCGCCCCGGCCCTGCGGGATGGAGAGAGATATTGAGGGAGGAGGGGAGAAGAAGCGATGTGGCAGAGGAGGAGGAGGAGGAGGAGGAGGAGGGGGAGGGGGAGGAGGAGAGGTTCAGAGGCGGCGGTTGAGGGAAGAGGCGGACGTGGTGGCAGTGTGGTGGTGGTGGCAGTGTGCTGCCGGGCATCCGGCGTGTAACGCTGCTGCCATCACTGCGGCCCCTCTCGCTCTCCGCTCGTCCGCCGTCCTGCCATTCCATCCACAACTCCCACGTGCGGTCGTTCCGTGTGTTCGCTGCTCTCACTCACCCACCCCCCAACCAGATTTGACCCGTCCGCCGTCGCAGCCCCGTCGGCTGGCCCGATTCGGCCGAGCCAGATAAAAGACAGCAGCAGACTTTTTTTTTGCGGTGGTCCTCCCATCTCACGTCGCCCGCCGCCCCCCTCTGCTCACTCCAGCCGCGGACGCACTCCCGGACGGAACAAGTCGTTCCTCCTTTAAAAAAGAGGCAGGAGAAAGCCCATTATCCTGTTTCTGCAGTATGACGCAATGGCCGGGGGCAGCGCTTGTCGTCGCTGGTTCCACCGTGGTGCGACTAGTATGGTCTCGGAAGGCCAACCACCAACACCGGGCGTTAATCCTGGCCGATGGAGCCGAAGAAGGGACAGGGAACGGACTGAGGCCCTGAGAGGAGCAGAAGGGATGGGTCCGCATGTATGCAGCTGGGTGCGTATTCAGTTGAAGGGGAAGGGGGAGGAAAGGGAAAGAGGCCGCTAGCCTCGGCGCTGGCCCAACGAACTTTCTCTGCCGGCCAACCGGAGGGAGGAAGGCTGGGGCTGCCAACTTCTGGACGGCAGTGGCTCTCCGCAGAAGCACAGCGGTTACCAGACGGCGGTTGGAGTGAACTGGAGCCGAGTACTCCAGTGCTCCACGTCCTTACGAGCAGCAAGAGGATGTCCCTATTTTTTGCCCTCTCGACTGCCCTCGTTCGAGACCGGCGTAGACATTTGGGGGAGGCGGATGTTCCCGTCAAGAGGGCCCGGCTGACGGAACGTCCGAGGAACAAGCCGACCGACTAGTGTGGAAAGGACCAGGGACGACGCTCGGTGACGCACTTCTGTCACCACGCTGAGACTGCCATGCCCAACTACGTGCGTCGCACGTGACGGGGAAGAGAGCAGAGCGCGTACATAGATACGCAAATGCGCGGCGGGCGGACTGATCCGGCTGGCTCCAGGTGTGTGCGAGAAGACCGAGAAGAGGCCTCTTAGGTAAGTGAAGGCGTGCCAAAGCAGCTTTGGGAAGGCTCGAATGCAGCATAGCGTGGGAGTGGTGGTCGGCAGCGGTATGGATTCGCTATTGGGGGGAAGGTGGTGTGTAATCGCTGGTCTCAACTCGATACATACGACGGGAGTTTGTCTTGTTGTCTCACACAGAAAGAAAAAAAAAAGAAAAAAGAAAAAAGAAAAAAAAGGCGCCCGGTAGCGACCGTGCTGAGTAACAACGTGTCACGTGCCCTGGCGTCGACTTTGACGACGCTTAGTGTCATCGACATCGCACACATAATGCCTCCCACGTACTCTGCATGCGTATCCACGTACTCTAACCACATAACCACACACTCGCAAGCAGGAGCAAGCTGTCAATAATGGGCTGTCCAAGGAAAGCGGTGAGTACAAATTGTCGTCCCTCGCTTGTTCCACACTCCACGTTTTAACTTCGACAGCTCGCCCATGTACCGACTGGGGAGAGCGACAGCGGACCCATCACCCTGAAGACTTCGAGTGGCCTCGTCTCTCTCGCCAGTCGGTCTGGTGCGCGCATACGGTGGATGGATGGGGCGACAGCGGACGGGACGGCGGCATCGGAAGCACTCGCACGTGCGGGCGGTGAAGCGCAGTCGGTGCGGGACGAGGATGGGTTTTCGAGCGAGCGAAGAGACCCGAAAGGAGTCCGGTTCCAATGAACAGCTTGGCCGATTCGCTTCACTTCACCTCGCCTCACCTCGGCTCGACTCGAAAGCGCGCGCTTCGAATCCGGTGCACCCGCTTCGTCCTCTGCGATATTCCCCACCACCCATATGCGCGCAATATCCACTGCGTGCACATCCAGTGACCTGTGGGCCTCACGCCCAAAGCGGACGGATGCCACACACGGCGCGGTGCGGGCTGCAACCGCCGGCCCGGACTTCGCAACCCGGGGCAAAGCCCTCCCCTCCCTCCCCCAAGGGTGCATCTCCGCGGCGAGCAGAAGAATGGAGGTGAACACGATCGAAAGGATGGCTGCCACTCGTCGGACAAAGCCACCGTCCACATCTTCCTGTGCACGCACGTACGCGCGAGCGTGCAGTGCGATTGCGTCATATTAGAGCAATTGGTTCGGGAATGACGCCGCAACGGCGGTGGCGGTGACGGCAGTGATTGTCGTGGTGGTTTGGTGGATGGATGGATATCCGCATGCACAATCGATATATTCTGCGTGTCCGTTTGCGATGTGGCATTAATGTTTCAGTTTCATGTTGTGTGCGTCTGTTCGAACGGCACCTTTCGGTGGGGCCGGACAGTTGCCCTGAAAGGGACCTGTGGGGCCATGGATGGGGTTGGGTTGCAGAGCGGCTATTTGTTGTCACATGCATGAAAGCAGCATCGAAGGATGGCTTCGATGAGTAACGGCCGACGAGCCAGACCGCGATCGGGTGGCCGTTGTGCGCGATAAGATGAATTAGATAAAGACGTCCGGCTGCAAGCCGACAACCCTATCTCGCCGCAAGAAAACCGCCCTGACTCGATATCGACCATCGCTATCATCGCCGTCACCCATCCCTGCGAGTTCACGCCGCCGTGGTCGGCCGCAAAACTCGCAGGGCCCGTTGTCGCTGTGGGATCAGAGAAAGTCAGCCCTGCACACCGACACCGCGCCGGATTCACGCCGCCGCATCACCACATCGTGTTCAACGCCACACGCACGCACGAGCACACGGTGACTTCTACCCCCCAGTTACCCTACACACGTGGAGTGCCAACCCACGGCTGTCCCGCACCAACCCTTCTTCCTCACCGTCAGTTCGAGAGCACCGAACAAACGGCCAGCTTCTTTCGCACATCCGCCCATCCATCCGACCCCACCGGCCATCCTTCCACCATGACCACCCAGAACGGAGGCAGTAGTGACGCGGACATGGGGCAGGTGTGTGCAAGCCCCCCTCTCCCACTCCACCCTTTCCCCCGCACGCCAAAGAGAACGGTTTCGAGCGAGCGAGCGAAACAAACCCGTTCCGATCCCAGAGCAACAGTCCAAACTGACTCGATCGCTCCGTTGCTTTGGTTGTCCGCCCCCACCAGGCCTACCTTGACATCGCCGCGTAAGTCCTTCGTTCGCTCCCAGGCAAGAAAAGGCAAAAAAAACAAAGACGCAACAACTGCTGCGACAAAAAAAAAAAAAAGCACACGTAAAAAGAAAAAAAAAAGAATTTTTTTTATTCGCAATTGTGGTTGATTAACGAGATGCTGGCGTTGTTTCACGCTGTGGCAGCAAAAAAAAAAAAAAACAGAGCCGAACAGCAAGCCACACACCTCGAGAATCAGCTGCGCGCTCTCGAAAGCAAGATTGGTGAATTCCTTGACGAGCACGATGCCGATGTCGATGTCGATGCGCCAGATCCCAACGCCGGAACTGCCGATATGCAGGCGTGCGCTGCCAGGGAACACGCCCCTGCCGGCAGCAGCAACAACAGCAGCAACACTGATGATGCCTCGAAGAAGCAGACCAACGGTGCTTAAGACGTTGGTGGTGCGGTAAAGGTTTCAGTTGGTTGTCGTCGTGGTGGTGGTGGTGGTGGTGGTGGTGGTGGTGGTGGTGGTGGTGGTGGTGGTGGTGGTGGTGGTGGTGGTGGTGGTGGTGGGAGTGAGTGAGTGATGTTGGCTGGTGCGGGATGGGGGCGCAACTGTGTACGCTTACACCGCAAACTCACTCGTTCGCTCACTCGGCTCTGTCTACACATCTGTATCCAAATGCAATTCGACACGAGCCCGCCGTGTTCCATATACGCCCCTACAACTTCTCGGGGCTCCCTTGCTTACTGCCATGTGGTATCTATACAAAAAGCCGGTGCAGCTCAAACTCGTTGTTCGCGTTCTTCACCATCACACCCTTCTCCGTGACAATCGCATCGATCAGGTCCTTCGGTGTCACGTCGAAACTCGGGTTGTAAACACCAATCTTGCTCGTTACCCCGGGTGCGATCGTCGCCACCGACTCCGCGTCCACGATCACACCGCTCCCGGGCTTGGCCGTCGCAACGGCTCCAGTAACCGTGAGCACCTCGGCCGCCGGCCTCTGCTCGATGTGTATGTGCTCGCCGCGCTCCGTCCGCATATCGATGCTCGTCGTCGGCGCAGCAACTACAAACTTGACCCCATGATACTTCGCGACGATGGCGAGCTGGAACGTTCCGATCTTGTTCGCCGTGTCACCGTTCGCCACCACGCGATCCGCGCCGACGATGATGGCGGATATATCGTGCTGGCTCAGCAGCGACGCCGCCATGCTGTCCGTGATGAGCGTGGACATTCCCTGGGGGAGGTCCGTCACGAGCTCGTAAGCCGTAAGCCGTGATCCTTGGTTGTACGGCCGGGTCTCGGTGCAGTAGGCATGCTTCAACGTGTCGATCTCGTGGAGAGATCGGATGATGCCGAGCGCAGTTCCGTAGCCAGCCGTAGCCAGGGACCTTTTTTTTCCCCCCCAACGACATCGCGTCAGCGTTGCGACTGGTATATCGTATTATTGCTGGACGAAGGGGGGGGGGGGGATGAATAACTTACCCGGTATTGCAGTGTGTCAACACCGACACCGGCTTCATGTATTGCTCTCCGTGGTTAACATTCTCCATGATCCACTTTGCCCCGTGCTCCCCAATCCTCCTGTTATCGTCGACATCATCCCGCAGCATCTTCTCGGCGGCGGCGATGTAGCACTCCCTGATCCCGTCCGCGCTCTCGCCGGCCTCCGCAGCTTCCTCGACGACCCTCCTCAGCTTGCGTGCCGCGTCAGCGAGGTTCACCGCCGTCTTCCGAGCCTCGAGGATGTCGGTCAGCCGCACGCGGACCCGCTCCGCCACCTGCGCGCCGGTCGTGAGGTCGGGATCGGGGCTCGCCAGCTCAACGGCCAGAGCGAGCGCGGCCACGATCGCGATCGCGGGCGCCCCCCGAACAACCATCCGTTTGATAGCACCGTACGCGTCGTCGCACGAACTGATCGGGACGTACTCGGTCGCGTGTGGCAACCGCAGCTGGTTGAGGATCGTGAGCGAGCCTCGGGTGTATCGGATCGCTTCGAGAGGCATTGTGCGTCGTTACCTGGGGTTCGAGTGGGCGGGCGGGGGGGGGGGGGAGGATGTGCGGTCTCAGCGAGGAGGGAGGAACA
>Ga0307508_10006038_pt1 | contig 11428 bp, 16 predicted proteins | sample 9_EM_MG_FD_203089 | JGI IMG/M metagenome (GOLD analysis project Ga0307508, IMG submission 203089) | Populus trichocarpa ectomycorrhiza microbial communities from riparian zone in the Pacific Northwest, United States - 9_EM | ecosystem: Host-associated > Plants > Roots > Unclassified | place...
GAGTGCAGGGATGAGACGCAGAAGCGAGGCGCAAAGCGGCAGGTACGGCGGGTGCGATTATCGATGGGTAGCGGATTGGCAGAGCGTTCAATCCGGGCTCATAACCTGTTGGAATATAGGGATCGATCGAGACGAAGATAGTGAATTGGTTGATTGATACAAAGTCGAAGGAGGAACATTCTCTCTATATACAACGCGCCTGAGGGACTCGCCAAGGGGAAAGGACGGAAGACTGTCTCCCGAACCGGTGCTCGGAGACTAAGGCTGCTGTCATCTCCGGACATGTTGCCTCTGGTCCGTCATCTCCGGACGCCCATTATTCTGACACCTTTTGGAGCTCCGGGTAACCGTGCCATCTGGCCTCTGCGTTTTCGGCATTCGGTATTTTGTCTTGGAGGTTCGGCCTCCAGCCCACTGGCGCGCCTCCATCCACTTTTTCTCAGAGATCTCCCGCTTGATGCAAGAGACCTTGGGCGCGGCATCACCCGAGCCTCGTTGCGGTCTGAGTAGCTCAACCACTCCACCCCGCGGGCGTCTGGCTCCTCTGCCACAGTCTTCGCCCACTCGTCGGCCTTTTCGTTGCCTGCGACTCCCTTGTGCGCTGGGCACCACCGGGTTTTAATGACGATACCTGGTCTGGCCCTGCGCAGCGCGGCGATGTGTTTCCGCGCCTGGAGGGCGTACTGCTGACCGGGGCCAGGTTCGTCCGCCGCCATTCGTCTGATGGCTGCTTTCGCATCTGTGCAGATTGTGACCCGTTCCGGGGTCGTGTTTCTTCTCGATGCCGCCTCCAGTGCCCGGGCGAGAGCAGCGCACTCAGCATCATAGGCCTCCTGGTTGCTACCCATATGCCCTTTGACACCCGCCCATGTCGCCCCTCTTCCACACAGTACTGTCCTCTCTGTCTGTCCTACGTATGCGAGGGCGCTCTTGAGCCGCCGCCCGATCTCAGTTGGGGCTCCTACCACTTCCCGCGCCTGGTCCCCTTCCGGTAGGCTCAGTAGCCGTAGGCCAAACCGCCGCTGTCTGTTCTCCAGCTGCGCTGTTGCCGCTCTGAGACCCGCCTCCATCGAGAGAGCTCCCAGATTGGTTCTCCGGAAGCAGCCTGTTGTCGCCCGCGCCTCCTGGTTGACCAGCATCTGGAGTTCGTTTGCCCGGCCGATGGTGCCTTCCACGAGGTCCCCCTTCCATCATAGCTCCGCTCCGAACATGGCGACCGACTGGACGCATGCCATCATAACCTTCCTGCAGTTGGCCGGTGAGAGTCCCATCTGCCCTGTGAGCCGGCGGAGCCTGGTCATTGCCTGCTTGCCCTTCTTTGTCCGGATGTCGTGGTGCTCCTTGAGCGCGAGCTGGGAGTCCAGCCAGATGCCCAGCCACCGTGTCGCCTCCTTATTGAACGGGACGGTATTGGGTCCCACCGTTCCTGTTGCCGTCAGCCATTTTTTCCTACTCCGGTGGAAGAGAGCGGCAGTAGAAGTGGGGTGAAAGGCAACGCAGTTGTATGGCAGCAAGTGATGAACGAAATTACCGGGAGCTCCGGGAGCGGCGGGAGCGGCGAGAGGAGCGGGAGGGAGAGGCGGAGGCGCTGGGGGCTGTGGATGGGAGGGGGGACGGGGAAGAACTCCCGCTGTTCCTCCCCACCCCTCCATTCATGGCATCGGCGGGCGAGGAGTAAGGGGTGGATCGCGCGTTTCTTTTGTTCTCTCCTTTGTCAATTCCTTTGGACGCGTCTACTTTCTCTGGGGACAGGCCGGGCGGAGGGCAGAGGGGAGCTTGCAACGAGCCGCCGCCGCGCGGACTACTGACAGGAAAACCGGGCAAAATGTACGCCATGATCTACATAGGTCGAATGCGAGTATGAGTAAACAAAAACAGAAAACAACAATAGACAGATATCGTATGCGTTTCTCTACAGAGGAATCAGTAGTCCGGCCGGCCCGCAAGCGGCAAGCTGCCCGCGGGGCTTTTCGGACGGTCAAGTCCGGGACGGGCTTTCTGATGACCCAGTCCGGCTGGATGGGCCCAGTGGCATTTTTTTTGTTTATTCATGCTCGCGTGTAGCCTATCTATACTATGGCGGCGCACCTTTTATCCGGTTTCTCCGTCTGCTGTCCGTGCGATGGCGGCACGTTGCAACCAGCAAACTTCCCTTTACCCTCCGCCCAGGCCTGTCCCAAGATACAATGTGCACCGAGGAAATGGAAACAAAGAAAGAACAAAGGAGATGACAAGAGAAAGCGTGACCCGTTCCCTACTCCTCCTCCTTGTCTGCGGGTGCCATGAAGGAGGGCGTGTGTAGGAACAGCAGTACTTCCTCGGCACCCGATTCCCCCGCGGCACCTAGCTCCTCCGCTTAGTGGAAGATCTGGGACCTCCTGTCCGATGGGCGATGCAGCCAGGCGGTGCTGGACTCCCTCTCTGCCACAGATGTGGGAAGGCGGGTGCTGGCGGAGGGAGACACGGTGAGCGAGGTGTCTGGGGCGGGGCTGCCGGGGTGGGAGGAGGAACAGAGGGCGGAGGCTTAGGAGTTGGGTGCCAGGGAGGGGCTCCGCTGTCCCTTCCCACGGCCTCCTTCATGGCATTGGCAGACGAGGAGCAGGGTCGGGCCACGATTTCCTTCTGTTTATCTTTTGTAAATTTTCCTTGGTGCGCATCTAGATAGCGAGGGGGTGATGGGAGCGAATGGTAGGTTTTGTAGCTAAACCACGGGTTAGCGTGGATGTGGGTCTGCAGGGAGGGTTTAGTCAGCGAGTGGGACTCATTCGCGAGTCTCAGGTCTGGCCCAGACGGACTGTTGAGACCCCTGCTCCGGCTTGCCGTCTGGAGAATGGGAGGCGGCTGGACGTCGGCTGAGGAGCCCAGAGCAATTGCTCCCCACTCCGCTGCTCCTGCTCACAGGCCGACGGGAGGGACAGCCCCGTGCCGCGCAACAGCACCGATCGCCCACGCGACTCCCCAGTTTCACCAATGTCGCGCAGCAGCTGTAAAACACGAGGTGGGGTGGCTGGCAACATGCCGGCGACCGCCTGCCACAATGGGCCGATGTGCCGCTCGGCCGCCTGCAGCTTCCTCCCGCAGCTTCCTCCCGTCAGCCCAAAGACGCCCACCCGGTGCTGTCTGCCTCTGGGTGTTCACCCCCTCGATTCATCCTGTCCCCTCTGCTGCAGTCCTAATCCATCGACTTGCCAAGAGTATAAACCCCCCCTCGTGCTCGAACTTTCCTCTTCCTTCTTCTCTTCTTCCTCCTCCTCTATCCCCTCTCGGGCCTTCATCTCTATCTCCCAGTGCTCCCGCTGCCGTGAAGCCAATGTAGTCCATCGTCCGTCGGTAACGATCTGCAGCTATTCACCCTCCCCCTACTTTTCTACTCCTCTAGCCCAATAAATCCTCATTCTTCCAGCCATTCGTGTATTTGTGTTCGCCCTGGGGCCGTGGGTTCGTACCCGCACCCAGCCTACGTAGACTATGCATGGCGGCGTGCATTTTGACCGGTTCCCGTCCGCGCGATGGTGGCCCGTTGCAAACTCCTCTTTGCCCTCCACCCAGGCCTGTTCCAATAGATCCCAATACGATGTTCGTGTAGTAAATGATTGTGTGTCTATTCTTCATAGCAATGGTGAGAAGAAGTCTAGCTACAGGCGACGACACAACGAGAACTAAAAGCACTAGCCCCCTCATCCCTCCTCACTCTACGGTAGTGGGAGCTAGCCCCGAGCCTCGCGCCTTAACATAAGATGCGCCACGCACTAGGGATATAACAAAGGAAAGCGAGCCTCGCCCCCTACTACCAGTGGCCTGGAACACCTAGGGGAGGGGGAATAAACAGCATTCTTTCTTCCCCCGGACCTCAGGCATCACACAATAAGCGGATTCGGACTCCACAGGAGCAGCAAGAACAACCTTTTTACGCGTTACAACGGGAGAAACGAGAAGGCCGACGGCCGAAGAACGAGACACGAAACGGATTGGTGATGGGTTTTGCACTACATCGACTGTCGGCCCGTGCATCTCTCTGCCATCGCAACCCCGGTCTTCGGCGAGCGGGCTTGGCCCCTCCACCATTCCGCTTGTGGTGGCCGCGACGGCGGGCAGGTGCTAGGCCACCGTTTGTCCTTCTCGCTGGATGACGGCTCTCCAAGTACTATCTTGAAGCCTGTTTTCCGTCGATTCCCCGGACAGTCTCTGAGGCCCATTGCTTATAACTAGCGGGCTGGGTGACAGTGGATGCACCCCTGAACAGTGAACAATAGCACAAACTGGCGGGGCCGGTCGAAGGACTCCTTCCACCTTTTTTTTCTCCGTCGCCAACCCTGTCTACATAGCTCGCAACGACCAGATCACCCAGTACTTAGTACAACGGTACTTTTTTTTTTTTTTTACAAGCGGAATCATAGCAACTATTTGTGCCGGTATTCTCGTGGCGAACACCACCGGGTTCACCGACACAAAATAGAAAAACCGCAAGCTGTTACCGTGGAACAATCTGGAAGATCGCGTCGTCTTTGCTCAAGCGTAGTAAAGCGGGGAAATGATGCGGTTTCATGCGAAATGGAGACCGAATTTTCTTCCGGATACGCGGGGCATTGCTCTTTTTCGGGCGACGCTTGGGGCGCACTGGTGGGGATGTCAACGGTAATATGACAGTCATGTCATGTCACGTATTGTGACCGAAAAGCAAAAGTCGTGACGGTAATATCTTTTGCCAAGCGTGGCTTTGGTGGCTAGTGGTGGCACAGCTGGTGGCGGCGCGGATGGTGGATTAGACCGGCACCAGCCATACCGCCAGCAACTGGCCGTTCACTCTTTAAATCCACCTTTCGTCTTCTACCCCGCAATAATTGCAGCGCATCTGGGGGCACTTGAATTCAATTTAAGGGTCTTTGAACTTCTCATGCAATAGCAGCGGAGCATTAAGGCAGCAGCCACACCACAGTCGGTCATTGAGTTTGGCGTCTTCCTTTGAAAACAGACCCTCCAAAAAGATTTCCCCTCCCTTCCATCCCTGCCGGCGGGCCCACTCGACTCCCCACTTCTCCCCCACCTCGAGGCACCCGCCGTAGCCTACCTCCGCCACTCTCATTATCTGCAGCCACATGGATGGCGTGTTGCACAGCAATATGACCGCCAAGCCTTTACAACCTTGCGTGACACTTTACCGTCACACCTCAGACTCTACGGTATTTTGACCTAGGGCGCAGAAATAGAACTGCAATCCAAGTTCTTGGTTGATCCCTGAAACTGTCCTCATGACCCACCTAGAATCCTAGGTATTTATAGGCTTCCCTATTAATATTATTCCACGCAGTCAGGGTTTTCCATGCTGTGTGCCGGCATATGTATGACGACAAGCAAAGGTGTCTCACGCGCGGGGATGTCTCATGCAATCGGGAACGTGGTATTTAAGCTTGTTCAGACTGCAGCGAACGTGACGGAGCACGCGTCGCAACGACATCCATGGTTGGTAAGTGGGACGGAGGATGCCGGCGCTAAGCAGGATGCGGCCAATTCGCCAGGAACTTCCATCGACGTCCGCACAGCCTGCGCGCGGCGCTGCCAGCCCCCAAGGAGCCCGTCGCCGGGGCCTCCGCTTCTCATCCCCCACTGCCTCGTCTATCTACGCCGGACGGCTGCCGTACTCTCTTCTGGGCGGCACATCGGTCGATTGCGGCAGACGATCGCCGGGGTGTTACATTGGTGGAACTGTGGAGTCGGATGGGCGATCGGTGCTGCTGGGCGGCATGGGGCTGTCCTTCCCGTCGCTCGGGCGCGTTTTGTTGGACGCCTGCGGGCGCCACCGCGAACTGAGGTCGGGGCTGGACAGGTGCCGCACCGTACTGTGGAGCGGTAGCGGTGAGCCGTATGTGATTGTGCCGCCACTTCAGCTTGCTGCCTGGGGGATGGGAAGGCGGTTGTATAGTTTGGGCAGCTGCGGAAGGGGGGTCGTGTAGAAACTGGAAGGTTCGATGCGGAGATTTGACACGTAGCAGTGGTAAGGTAAAGACTGATATTAACAACAGGTTGGACGTCGGAGCGATTGCTCCCACTCGCAGCTCGTGCTCCCCGGTATCGTTACATAGTTGAAGCGGGAGGATGCCCCTCGTGACGGGAGAGACAGTCCCGACGAGCGCTGGATAGCTGTCAGAACGATAAACGTCCGCAGGCGACGGCTGCCCGAGTCTCTGAGCACTAGCTCGGGAGACTGTCCCCTAGGGAGTCCCTGAGGCCCGTAGAGAACGTTCTGCCTCCGACTATGTAGCTTCAGTCCGATTCACTGTCTTCGTCTCTAGCGATCCCTGTATTACAACCGTAGTCTAGGACTGCCTTCCACTGGAGCGGGCCGCATGCCGTCCAACAGTATTGATCACCCGACTTCGCTGCTCTACCGATATTGTACAGCAACTGCAGAATCTCTGGTGGGGTGGCTGGAAAACGCGCTAGTGATCGTCTACCGCAAGTGGCCGATGGGCCTCTCTACCGCCAGTAGCTTCCACCCATCGCCCAAAGGAGCCCATGCGATGCCGTTTCTTCTCGATCTTTTCACCCATCCATCCTATCCCGTCCCCTCCGTTGCAGTCCCGATCCATCGACTTGCAGATTGCCAAGAGTATAAACCCCCCCTCGCGCTCTTCTCCTTTCTTCCTCCCCCACCTGCTCCATGCCCTTGTGCGTGAATCCAATGTAGTCCATCGTCAGTCGCCAGTGATCATCCTCGCCAACTGGCCATTCGTGCTTGCCCTGTGGCATCTTCCCCACAAAAACGTGAACATCCGATAGTGTTTACTCCCTCTCCACCGCCTGCTTAGCATCTAGATCAACAATTCACTAAAGACCGTACTTGAATGCTGTCCAGCAATCCTCATCGTTCACCTCCACACTGTAATGGGCGTGATGTGGATGGACAAGGCAGGGGCAAGAACAGTTGCTAACGGCCGAGGCCGACTATGGCTAACGATAAAAAGTTGTTGTGTGAAGAAGAAAACATACAAGACAGACAACAGCGCACCCTTATATACAGCGAGTGCGATCCTCACCTCATCCAGATCCTTCTTCACGCCGTACAGCCAGAACCCGAAACCTTCTCCTTGCGCCAAGCAATACCGAAGTTAGATTCGTCATGCCGCTCGACTCTCGAAGGCCTCGATAGAATAAGTCGAGCGGGCTGCCAGTGAATATTCATGCTCATTTACCGAACAAAACAAATAAAAGCTTCTCTTACCACACACGTCACTGCTCCACAACTACTCCGGAGTGGATCATGACGATAGTATGTACAGCCCCTGGAAACGGCCTGTACATTATGTATCTATGGTGAAGCTCTTGTTACCTAGGTCGCGTGCGAGTGGTGAAACAAAAAAGAAAAAAAGTGTGAACGCACTTGTGCATTCCGACAGCTGCAGAGTTTGGAATACAGGAAGAGGGAAAAACCGGTTTACAATCAGTGAACTGTTTGCGGACGAGCGGTGCACTGGAGCAATCCTGGACTTCCTGAGAACGACGAAGGTGGGGGCGAGGGTGGGCCGTGAGAGCCGCCACCGGAACCGGGGGAGGAGGAAGAGGAGGCCGACAGAGGTTCGCTGTAGCTTCACTTATGTCATTCCTTTCGAGTCTTTCTCTCTCTCTCTCTCGCTCGCTCCCTTTCCTTCCTTCTTACCTTTCATTTCTCGTCTCGTGGGACAGGCCGGGCGGGGGCAGGGGGAGTTGCCGCGAGCCGCTGGCGGACTGCTCGAGGTCGCAGCGGACGGCGAAGAGAAAGGACTGTATATAATATCGTCATGATCCAATAGGGTCGCACACGATTAATGAAGCATCATCATCACCGCCATAATCATCGAATCTCACTCGTCCCGCCTGACTCGGCGCCTGTCAAAAGCTCTGGTATGAATGTGTAGCTTGATGGTAGATTCGGCGATACCTTTTGCCAGCGGCAGTAATATCTATATATACATGCTTGTCTGCTTACTGTCTAGAGCCATCTGGACGTCTCCTCTTGGCACTTCCCCTCTTGCTGCGTAAAGTCGAAGACAGAGCAGCAAGTAAGCAAGAGAGGAAAAAACAACGAGACAACAAAACCAACTCTATGACAAAAAAGTAAATCCCCAATGGCCTCAATACTTCTGCAGCAGCAAAACCTCGTCGTCTTCGGTCTCATGTCCTTCTCAAAGAATGGCTTCGGATGTGCTTTGGAAACCTTCCGTTTGTGGTCTGGCCAAATGTAACGAGCTTTGCGCGGACGGTATCTTCGGGATCTTCGTCCATGCATTGTACGTGATCCACAAACACCAAAAAAAAACACAACATTCAAATTGACTACAAAATACCGTCCGCCGTTGAATAGCCACCGCAATCCTCTACTCCACGCCACTCATCGGCAAATCATCGCCAATGCTGCCATCAATATCGTCCCCACAATCGTCCTGCGTTCCCATCCCCATGGTGTTATCACGACCACTGCTGCCCATGCCACGTCCACACGCACCTTCAAATCCAATTTCGTTGCTGCTTCCGGCTTCGTCCTGCTCCTCCATGTCTAACCCAGCAATCGTTTGGAGCACATGTTGCTCATGGGACAGCCACTTCTGGTATTCCGGGAGTGCACGAGGTTTCCGCACCTTTACCGAGATTGGGATATTTCGCTAGAAAGGGGAACGTTCTTTACCGGCGCCGAAAACCCGCATTCCAAACACGAATGGTCCCGATACCTGGGCTGATTCGTCCCTCATCCGTTTGCACGAGGGCCACCGCATGTGAGCCGAGGTGTTCTGCCAGCCAGCACCGAACTCCATTTGGATGCAAAATACAAGCTGACCAGGGCGGAAGCAGTCACGATATTCAATGCCGAGAGCCGGCTTTGCAGGCTTCTGTCGATCCTTGATCAGAATGGAAATCGCGGACGGATGAACTCTCTCGGTGGGTTTGTTAATGTCTCCAGTATTAACGGGCCGAAGTAGATCCCAATCGGTTTGAAAACGAGCCAGCTGCAACGCCGCGTTCCTCCCGAGCAGCCAGCAGGTGATATTCTGAAGCCTCTCGCGGTCCCTGTGTAGTTTTTGGTTGCGAAAACGAGATGGTTGATATTGCACCATCCTGACGAAAGTCAAACATCTCATCCCAGACTGGGAGTATGCCCTGGGAACTCGAGCCTGGGGAGGGGCTACTGCCACGGCGGGTGCCGGCGAGTCGGGAATGCGGGTGTCATGGTGGGTGCCGATTCGGCTGGAATGCGGGAGGATGAAACGGGAAATGCGGGTGGACCGAACCGGGCGTCATTGCGTCATTGCGGGCGACGGATCTCCTTGTAAGGAGCCGTCGCCCACCGTTCCTTTCTCGGTATGGCGAGGTGGAGTGTACGTAGCCTGTAGTGCTGAACACAATGTTCACTCCACTGCAAAATTTTCGTTCGCCGCCAAATAACTTTTTATCCCCACCACCGATTTCGCTGGAAATACCCTCTGCAGCTTCATAACTCCACGGTCTTTCCATCTACTAACTCGGCGGTCCTCTCCCACTTCTTTGTTGTTGCTGCCCGCCCGATTTCGCTCCGCGTCGCGGTCGCTCGGTTAGCGAACAACACCCACCCCCGCACCAAGAAGTGGAGACCTGTCCACATCCCCACCACGTCGCCATGGCAACCACCCCAACTGTCAACCCGTTTGGAATTGACCCCGCTTTCTCCGCCCCCAGGCAACTGGCTCCAGCGGTTGTCACGGAACTTCGCTGACCAGTCGCCTCCAGGCCAACACTCAACATTCCCCCGACAATCCCCATCCCCCTCACAAGAACAATCGAAAGCGTGGACCACAACATTGAATACGCACCGGAGTGGGACCATGACACAGATACCCTCGCCAACTACCTGGCGTGGAAAATCGAGTTCGAATGCCTACAAGCCACCAACAGAGTCACCGAAAACCTCCTTGCACCTATCAGCGAATTCGTCCGCAAGGAAATCAGCTACTAGCTCACCCAACACGCCGTCACCGTCAGAATCCCAGGCCTTCAAGAGATGAAGGACCGGGAGCTGGAGATGCAGAACCACATCTGCACCCTCACCGACACCGTCACCAAGCTCTCTGAGCAAGTCACCCAAACTAGCCACCCGCCTAGCCACCACCGCTGCTCCCCCAACCATTCGGCCTGTGGTAGTACCCCAGACACTACTACACGCCGAATGAATTGGTGGTATTGACTGCGTTTTTTCGGCTGCAGGAAAAGTGGAGCCCTGGAGTGGAAGGTAAATTGGGGAGCAGAGGAGGTTTGAAGAGGGCTTCTTGCCTGCGGCGCGGTACGAGGTATGGCGAAGGAGGTATGCGACTCTGTTCGATAGCTTTCGGGGCGGTTGGCGTATTGCGTTGCTTGTTGCGTTTTCTTTGTGGAAGGAACGGGTTGCAGCGCGTGTAGTCCCTTGGTCTTGTCTCGTGACCAGACCATATGGCCTTAGCGCCGCTAAAGCGGCCCCGGCCATAGGGTCTGGTACATAGATAACTCAATCGAAATGGGAGTGATTTTTTTGTTCGCCATCACCAAGCACAGCTCATGGGAGATAGAGAATACTGAGCCGAGTTCAGTTAGGTACACACTGTTTGGCCAAATCAAAATCGCTGCGCGTTTGACAACCACGATAGCTATGGAAGCTCGGAACGCCGCGTACGTTGAAATTTTGTTCAAGACGTAACTTCGCGTCCTTGAGGCCCATAGCATGCATCTTCCAGATAATTGTCAACATACGTTAAACAAAAAGTTCCAAGGAAGAGTGGTTATACCTTAAGGTCTCCAATTTCGGAACACAATTTCTCGCAGTGGTTCCTGCGATCGTCGGCGGCCTTCTGCAAACGATCCAGCAACCGGTCGTTTTCTTGGAGCCTGACCTTCTGCAACTGGTCGTTTTCTTGGAGCCTGGCCTTCTGCAAACGATCTAGCAACTGGTCGTTTTCTTGGAGCCTGGCCTTCTGCAAACGATCTAGCAACTGGTCGTTTTCTTGGCGCCTCTGTTCTTCCCACCCACGCCTCGCTTTTTCCAACTCGGCGCAAAACTTGCGAAACACGACGACCCCGGCGCCACCACCGCCCTGGCCGTCATGGGCCAAGTGCAGGGACACATAGTTGTAGTCGTGGTGGATTGGCTGGCGGACAGCTTGGTACGTAAAGTACCGGGCCAAAAGTTTCCGTACACCCGCCCCGACGACGCCACCCCACCACACACATATACCTCTCTAACTCAGCAACAACACAATAGAAAGTAATAAAAACTTGCATACATCGTCTTTAGATACAAGTGCAGCTTCTAACAATTTTACAGCCAAAAAAATTAGTACTTTGTGTACCAGCCCTTCGCTTCCAGCAAAGCAGCCACCCTCCTAGGCATCGACTCCCACAGCGTCTCCAGAAAGTCCCCCTCAATCTCTTCCCTCCAAGTGTCGGTGAGAGC
>Ga0307508_10006039_pt1 | contig 11428 bp, 8 predicted proteins | sample 9_EM_MG_FD_203089 | JGI IMG/M metagenome (GOLD analysis project Ga0307508, IMG submission 203089) | Populus trichocarpa ectomycorrhiza microbial communities from riparian zone in the Pacific Northwest, United States - 9_EM | ecosystem: Host-associated > Plants > Roots > Unclassified | place...
TTCCCGGCGTACTGGCACGCGGATCCGGACAAGGCCGACGAGACCATCTCCTGGTTCAACAAGTACGTCGTCGACTACATAGAGGAGAAGGCCAACCTCGCCGGCGTCGACGACATGATCACCGACTACCAGTACGTCGGTGACGCCGCCTGGACCCTCAACCAGGCCGAGTTCTCCAAGAAGAAGACCCGCACCTACGACGTCTGGCGCGGCTACGCACTCGTCAACACCATCACCGGCGCCGACGCCCCCAGCACCTACACGCCGTCCGGCACCACCACCGTCACCCCGACGTACACCGGCACCGCCAAGCAGATGTCGGCCACCCGCTACTTCCGCGGCCTGGACGACGAATCCGGCGACGCGGTCTACGTCAAGGACGCGGCCGGCGCGAACATCGCCCGCGACTACGAGGCCTACGCCGGCATGTCGGCCGAGGAGCTGACCTACGAGTCGGCCACCGCCTCCACCTGGCTGACCCGCAGCGTCGACATCCCGGCCCGCACCCTGCTCGGCTCCCGGACCCGTGGAGACGGCATCCCCGCCCTGAAGGCCTGGCGCGTCACCGAGCCCGAGACCCTGACCTACACCAAGGCCTCCGGCACGAACCCCGACGACAGCCGCACCCAGCGCGTCGTCCGTGAGGTCACCGACTACGAGTCCACCTACGGCCTCCCGGTGACCGTCCACAACTACGGCGACGTGGACAAGACCACCGACGACACCTGCACCGTGATGTCGTACGTCCACAACACCACCAAGCACCTCATCGGCCTCGCCAAGCAGGTCCTCACCACCACCGGCTCCTGCGACGACGCCGCCTCCGCGCCCGCCTCCGCCTGGGTCTCCGGCTCCCGGACCGCGTACGACTCCCTGGCCTACGGCGAGACGCCCACCACGGGCCTGGCCACCGAGACCTTCAACGTCACCGGCGCCGGCGGCGGCTGGGCCTCCACCGGCACCCTGACCTACGCCGACGACTACGGCCGGGTCACCTCCACCACGGACGCCACCGGCAAGAACCCCAGCACGATCGAGTACACCCCCTCCACCGGCCAGGTCTACTCCGTCACCACCAGCAACCAGCTGAAGCAGACCGAGACCACCACCGTCGACCCCGCCCGCGGCACCACGCTCACCTCCAAGGACGCCAACAGCAACGTCACGTCCTACCAGTACGACCCGCTGGGCCGTTCCATCGCCGCCTGGTCCGCCGGCAAGGACCCGGCCTCCGACCCCGCCTCGGTCGCGTACACCTACAACACCGACCCGGGCGCGCCGGTCTCCGTCGTCACCTCCACCCTCACCGACGACGGCTCCTACGACGAGTCGGTCGTCATCTACGACGGCCTCGGCCGCGAACGCCAGACCCAGGCCCCGGCCGTGGGCGGCGGCCGCCTGGTGACCGACATCTTCTACACCGCCAACGGCACCGTCGAGAAGACCAACAACGCCTACTACGTCGACGGTGACCCGAGCACCACCCTGTTCGACCTCGACTCGGACTACCAGGTCCCCAACGCCACCCTCTACTCCTACGACGGCCTCGGCCGCGAGCTCTCCGAGACCCCGTACGAGCACGGCACCCCCAAGCCCGACAAGGCCGAGGGTTCCGTCTTCGGCCTCGACTACTCCATCTCCGTCGAGCCCGTCGGCACCCCCTCCCAGCGCACCTGGTCCGACGCCCTGGGCCGCACCACCCGCATCGACACCTTCACCAACACCGCGCACACCACCTTCCGCTCCACCTACTACACGTACGACCAGCGCGGCGACCAGGTCCAGGCCAAGGACAACAAGGACAACATCTGGTCCCGGAGCTACGACGCCCGCGGCCGTTTGCTCTCCAGCCACGACCCGGACACCGGCACCACCGAGATCACCTCCTATGACGTCCTGGACCGTCCCGTCACGACCAAGGACGCCCGTGGTGTGATCGTCCGCACCGCGTACGACGCGCTCTCCCGTCCCACCGCCCAGTACCAGGTCAGCGGGTCCACCGAGACCCAGCTCACCGCCTACGCCTACGACAGCACCGCCATCACCAACGGCGTTGGCCAGCCGTACTCCGCCACCCGCTACACCGATGGCAACGCCTACACCACCGCGATCACCGGCTACGACTCCGACTACCAGGTCACCGGCAAGAAGATCACCCTGCCGACGCTGATCGCCTCCACCTACGGCCTGAAGTCCGAGTACGCCTACACCTACGAGTACTCCGACACCGGCCTGGCCAACGCCGTCACCCTCCCCGACGTCGGCGCCCTCGGCTCCGAGAAGGTCGTCACCCGCTACAACGAGGACGGCCTGCCGATCTCGACCTCCGGTGCCGACTACTACACCGCCGAGACCTCCTACAGCCCCTACGGCGAGGTCCTGCGCACGGTCACCGGCTCCCAGCCCTACCGGGTCTGGAACACCAACCTCTACAGCGAGACCTCCGGCGAGCTGACCCAGACCATCACCGACCGCGAGAGCACGACCGACGTCTCGACGGTGAGTGCGCACCGGGTCGACTCGCGCACGTACGCCTACGACAACTCCGGCAACGTCGTGCGCATGGCCGACGCCTACGGCGACGGCACCAACGACCGGCAGTGCTTCACCTACGACATCCTCGGCCAGCTCACCGAGGCCTGGACGTCCCCGAACGCATACTGCCTGCCGAGCGGCAAGACCACCGCAGAGGCGGTCTACTCCGACGGCACGGTCAACGTCACCTCCGCCAACGCCGGTTACTGGCAGAGCTACACCTACGACGAACTCGGCAACCGCAAGAAGCTCGTCAAGCACAACGCGGACCTGGCCACCGCCAAGGACACCACGGTCGACTACAACTACCCGACCACCACCAGCACGACGACCACCAGCACCCAGCCGCACACCCTGACCAGCATGTCGTCCACCTACACCACGGACGCCGGCGCCCAGGTCACCGAAGCCGCCTCCACCCTCTACGACGCCTCCGGCAACGCCAAGACCCGCACCTACGGCGGCGACACCCAGTCCCTCACCTGGACCTGGGACGGCAAGCTCGACACCGTCACCGGCTTCGGCGACTCTGGCGCCGGCGCCTGGCTCGGCCTCGCCGGCAAGTGCCTGGACCTGGCAGGGGCGGACACCACGGCCGGCACCGCGGTCCAGCTGTACGCCTGCAACGGCTCCAAGGCCCAGAAGTTCCGCATTGAGCCCGCCTCGACGACCTCCGACGCCACCTCCGGGGCCCTGAAGATCCTCGGCAAGTGCGTCATGCCGAAGTCCGGCGCCACCGCCTCCGGCACCGCCGTGGTCGTCGCCGACTGCACCGGCGCCGCGAACCAGAAGTGGACCGTTGTCTCCTCGGGCCACAAGCTCAAGTACGGCACCACCAGCATGTGCCTGGACGTCCCGAGCTCGAACTCCGCCAACGGCACCGACCTCCAGCTCTACGCCTGCGACACCAACGGCACCGCACAGTCCTGGGCCCCGGCCAATGAGACCAAGTACATCTACGGTCCCGACGGCGAGCGCCTCCTCGCGGTCAGCGCCACCGAACACACCCTCTACCTCGGCGACACCACCGTCTCCACCGACGCCGCCGGCGCCCACTCCTACACCGAGCGCTACTACGGCCAGGCCGGCGCCCCCACCGTGATGCGCCGCATCACCACCACCTCCACCACCAGCTCCCTCACCGCCGAGATCACCGACCAGCACGGCACCGCCATTGCCGAGGTCAACCTCTCCTCCGGCAACACCGTCCGCTTCTCCAAGCGCGACCCCTTCGGCAACGAGCGCTCCGAAGCCAACACCTGGTACTCCCACAAGGGCTACGTCGGCGGCGACGAGGACACCTCCACCGACCTCACCCACCTCGGCGCCCGCGAATACGACTCCGCCACCGGCCGCTTCACCTCCGCCGACCCCGTCCTGGACATCACCGACCCGCTCCAGATGAACGGGTACGCCTACTGCCAGAACAACCCCCTCACCTACGACGACGCCTCCGGCCTCCAACGCGTCGACGGCGGCGGTGGTGGTTCCGATGGCGGCCCCTCCTCATCCGACGTCGCCGCAGCCAACCGTGCCCTCCACACCTCCCTCTCCGACATCATCCTCAGCGTCGGCTGGGCGGTCCTGAAGGAGTTCATAGGCTGGAACGACGTCGTCGGCTGCTTCTCCCGGGGCGACCTCTGGTCCTGCGGCTCCCTCCTGATGGACGCCATCCCCTGGGGCGCGATCTTCAGCAAGGGCCGAAAGATCTGGCGTGCAATCGACGCGACCATGTCCGCCATCTCCGCCTGGCGCAAGGCCAAGGCCTGGGCCACCAAGGTCATAGCCGCCGCCAAGGCCGCCGCCGAAGCTGCGCGAGCGGCGAAGGCCGCCGCCAAGGCCGCCGCGAAGCGGGCAGCCCAGGCAGCGGCGAAGAAGGCCAGGCGTGCGGCAGCGCATGCGGTCAAGAACAGCCGCAAGGCTGGCAACGCGGTCCAGAAGGCCGCCAAGAAGGCCGCCGAGAAGGTGAGGAAGAAGGAGGCTTCCGGTTCTGCCGCCGGCTCGTGCAAGACGAGTGACGCAGTGACCAACAGCTTCACTCCAGGCACGCTGGTTCTGATGGCCGACGGCTCCACCAAGCCGATCAAGGACGTCAAGAACGGCGACCGGGTTCTTGCCACCGACCCTGAAACCGGTGAGTCCACCACCGAAACGGTCACCGCTGAGATCAAGGGACAAGGCCTCAAGCACCTGGTCAAGGTCACCATCGACCTCGACGGCGACAAGGGCACCAAGACCGCCTCGGTGACTGCCACCGAAGGCCACCCTTTCTGGGTCGCGGATCTCAAGCAATGGGTCACCGCCACGGACCTCAAGTCCGGCGAATGGCTCCGCACCAGCGCCGGCACCCATGTCCAGATCACTGCCGTCAAGCGCTGGACCACTCCGTCGGCCACCGTTCACAACCTCACGGTCAGCAGCCAGCACACGTACTATGTGCTGGCGGGGACGACGTCGGTCCTCGTCCACAACTGTGGTGGTGTCGGGCTCGGCTATCAAAAGGCTGGAGCCGCCAAGTGGGCTGATGACAACGGATTCGATCACTTCATGAAAAACGAGTTCAGTGAAACTTGGAGTACTCATGTGAAGAATGCCATCGATGATCCGAATACCATTGTTCACGTGTACGTGGAGGAGTTCACCGGCAGCTTTGAAGGTATGGCGACGCGAGGCCTGGCGGGTGGAGCCGGAGTCCATGCGACCCAGCAGGAAATGAGCTGGATCGCCAGAGCTGTGGTCGGTGAACGAAAAACGTGGAATCAGTTCCAGTTCTACGATCGAAAGGGTCCGGTGGATATGCCGGAGCCGAAATGGCATGACGGTAAGTGGTATACCGCCTGGACTCTTGAATGGGCTTGATCGGATCGATTTCTTCGGTGGGGCGGCTTCAGTCGAGGCCGCCCCGCCGGGGCGCTGAAATCTAAGGAGTTCTTCCATGGGGTCTTCTGAAACTTCTGGTCCAGGTTGCTCCTCTGCGGGTATCTCATCCGACGGTCATTCGGATCCCGTCGAGCGAGAGGGACTCCCGGCAGCGATCCGCCGGCTCGCGCGCGAGCGAGACGTCGATCTTGGTGTCGCTCCGGGGCCGTCCGAAGGCGGTATGGAGTCATCGCGCAGTGCGGAATTCACTTCGCCACGCGGACCGATGAGGGTGAATGTCGGACTCGGAGAACGCAGATTCTCCATCGCGCTGGACAGTGCTCAGGGAAATTATGTCTGGGCGAGTGGAAGTACCCCTGAGTTGCCCGAGGTGGTGCGACTTTTGGACGCATGGAGGCAGGGAGTCAAGCTGAAGGAGCTTACCGATCGGTTTCCCTTCATGGAATTCCAAAGACTGAGTCAGGGGTACGAAGACGGAAACCCCGTCGAAACTCAGTGGGATATCGTCATCAATGACGACGCCTTCCGTGAGTACGGGGATTTGCTGGAGGCATTGCACTCCGATCCGCGCCTGCGTGAAACCTTCCCCTTCTTCTCTCACTGGACCCTGAGAATGGCAAAGGACTGCTACCGTCCGGAGGCGGGGGAGATCTTGATTCAGCCTCGCCCTGACGGGAGCTACAGGCTCTGGTCCTCAGCCGATTCCGAAGAGAAGACAGAATTCCGTCGAGTCGACGATCTGATTCGTGCGGCCGTGTCGCTTCTGGACGGTCTGTAGTAGTTGTGCACCACGAGCGCAGCAGTTTCCAGTCAAATTACATAAACGAGGTAGAACCGAAAGATGCGAAGCACCGTCATACGTCGTACCGCCATCGTCGCGGCCTCAGCGCTCTCCCTTGCTCTCGTCGTGGGCTGCGACAGCTCGGACAGCGGCACCGATGACGCCAAGGCGAGCAGTTCGGCGCCGGCGGGCTCGGCGTCAGCTTCCGCCCCGCCGGCGGCCACGCCGTTGACGGCGGCCGAGCTGAAGAAGGCGTCCCTGACCACGGCGGACATCGACGGCTTCTCCGTCAAGACGCCGGGCAAGGGCGACGTCTACAGCCAGGCGACCGTCAAGGTCGCCAAGTCGGCCTGCGCCCCAGTGGCCTACGCCCTGTCAGGGGCCCCGCTGGGCAAGCCGTCGGTGACCGAGCAGCGTCAGCTGACGAGCAAGTCCAAGGCGTCGTCGGCGTCCCCGTCGGCCGATGAACTGGCGTCGGCCTACGACGTGTCGGTGTCCCTGGTGACGCTGTCCTCCTACCCGGACCAGGCCGCCGCCGAGGCCGTCCTGAAGTCGGTCACCGACGCGGGCAGCGCCTGCGCGGGCGGCTTCACGGCCAAGGCCGACGGCGAGGACGAGAAGGTCACCAAGCTCGTCACGGACACCGCCCCCAAGGGCGCCGACGAGGCGGTGGCCCTGACCGCGACCGCCGTCCAGGACGGCTCCACCGGTCCGATGAAGGTCGTGGTCCTCCGCAAGGGCGCCACCGTCGCGTACTTCACCGCGATCAACGTCGCGTCCTTCATCTCCGGCGACGACTTCGAGTTCCCCACCGAGATCGTCGACGCCCAGCTCGCGAAGCTGAGCTGACCTACGCATCCCCGGTCCGGTCCCGGCGCGACGCTCGGGGCCGGACCAGTCAGCTTGGCTACACCGCTTCAAAGGGCGGGATGATCCGCACGATGACGATCAGACGGTCCTTGGCCGCGGCGAGGAAGTAGAACCAGCCACCGGCGGCCTCCATCCGGCGCAGGCCGCCCGGTCTCGGGCCGTTGCCGAACTCGCTGAGATCGATGCCCATCGACGCGAGGTCGGCAAGCTGTCCGGCGAGACGCTCCACCTCGGCGGAAATCGTGGCCGGGATACCCCCTGCCACATGCGCGTGATCCGGGTCATATGCCCAGCCCCAGTCGGTGCTCACCGCTGGGGCATGGTGAGTGCCGCGTGGGCCTCGTCCAGGATTTTGCCGAGCTCGGAGGCCGCCCGCAGGGCCTGCGCCGAGTCCCCGGTCTCTGCGAGGTCTTCCCAGTGCCGCAGGTTTGCTGCGAGGTGCGGTTGCCGCTGGATGTAGACGTAAACAGCCCATTGGGCGGTGAACCGTCGCAAGGGGGCAAGATCGGAGCCCTGCCGGGACTGGTCGGCCGCCTGATCGAGTTCGCGAGTAAAGGCGGGAAGCGCGGCGGGGGCGATCTGTGCGATGGCCTGGCGCAGGGCGGTCACCGTGGCGGGCGGCTGAGGAATGAGGGGCTGCCCGTCGGCGGAGGTGGTCATGGCTTCTCCCATGGGCGTGATTCTGAACCCTCACCTCAGCCTACCCAGCGCAAGTTGGTTATCGACGCCCGAACGAGTGACCAGGGAGCTGTCGACGCCGCAGAACGCCACCCACGAGGCCGGTGACCAGAGCGTCGGGGAGGCTCTCGTCGGACAAGGCGAAGAAGAAGCCGCCGGAGGCAATGGCAATACCTGCCGCCAGACCGAGCGGATGCCTCGCTGCGAACTTCTGGGTCCGTGTCGGTGGCCGCTCGCCTCCGAGGGAGCGGTCGATGGCCCAGAACATACGGATGAGCTTCTGGCCCATGGGTGACATGGGCCAGAGCGTAAAGGGGGTGCGGTCAGCCGTTGGTGCGGGCTACGCCGATGGGGCAGGACTGGCCGGTGCCGCCGATGCCGCAGTAGCCGGTGGGGTTTTTGTCGAGGTACTGCTGGTGGTAGGGCTCGGCGGGGTAGAAGGGGCCGGCGGGGAGGATCTCGGTGGTGATGTCGCCGTAGCCGGCGCGGGTGAGGACGGGCTGGTAGGCGGCGCGGGAGGAGTCGGCGGAGGCGGACTGGGCGGGGGAGTGGGTGTAGACGGCGGAGCGGTACTGGGTGCCGGTGTCGTTGCCCTGGCGGAAGCCCTGGGTGGGGTTGTGGGCTTCCCAGAAGACCTTGAGGAGGTCTTCGTAGGAGACGAGGGCGGGGTCGTAGACGACGCGGACGGCTTCGGTGTGGCCGGTGAGGCCGGAGCAGACCTCTTCGTAGGTGGGGTTGGCGGTGTGGCCGCCCTGGTAGCCGACGAGGGTGGTCCAGACGCCGGGGGTCTGCCAGAACTTGCGCTCGGCGCCCCAGAAGCAGCCGAGGCCGAAGTCGGCGATGGCGAGGCCGTCCGGGTAGGGGCCGGCGAGGGGGTTGCCGAGGACGGTGTGGCGGGCGGGGAGGGTGAAGCCGGGGGTGGCGCGGCCGGGGATGGCCTCGTCGAGGGTGGGCAGCCGGGGCGTGCGGCTGAACAGCATGCGGTGCTCCTCCTGGCGGGACGGGTGACGTAATTCGTCAACGTTCGGGGGGTGTGGCGGATTCCCTCAGGCCGCGTTCGCGACGGTGATGTCGCGCAGCCGGCAGTACTCCTTCGCGGGATCGGGGTCGTAGCGCCAGGGGAGGGCGTCGACGTAGCCGTCGACCAGGCGGAACTGCTCTACGGAGGCCTCGTCGCGGTCCTGCATGGTGAGGAAGTAGGCCAGGAGGTGGCGTACCTCGGGGAGGCGGGGGTGGTCGGCGGGGGCGGCGGCCGCGTCGGAGAGGGCGGCGTCGACGAGGGCGGTGACCTCGGTGGTGCGGAAGGCGTCCTGCGGGGTGTCGCCGTCGTGGTAGTGCTCGAACCAGGCGATGAGGGGGAAGGCGGTGAGGAGGCTGCCGAGCGGGGCCGAGGCGGCGGCGCGGGCGGCGAAGTCGCGGGCCTGCTCGTGGGAGCCGCGCCATTTGGCGCACCAGTACTGGAGGGCGCCGAAGTGGGCCTCGTAGTGGTGCGGGGCGAGGGCGGTGAGCCGGTCCCAGAGGCGGTCCATGTGGGCGTGCGGGAGGCCGAGGCCGAGCGCGGTCCAGATCTCGCCGACGTACGGGATCGGGTCGTCGGGGGAGAGGGCGGCGGCGCGGGCGTTCTCCTCGCGGGAGCGCTCCAGGGTTCGGTGGAAACCGTCGAACTGCTCACCGGTGGTGTACCGGGCGCGCTTGCCGCCGCGGATGTTCCAGGCCAGGAACACGGTGCTGCGGGCCCGCAGCACGGCGGCGTCGGGGCTGTCCGGGTGCTCGGACTCCCAGGCCAGGAGCCAGGTGTCGTCCTCGGCGGCGGCGGTGGCGAGCCGGGCGACGGCGACGGCCCGGCGTTCCCAGTCCTTGCCGGTGTCCTGGAGCAGGGCGGCGGCCGGTTTCCAGTCCCCGGCCTCGGCGGCGGCCACCGCCGCGGTGAGCACGGCGGGCGTCGGGCCGGCCGCCTTGGTGTTCTGCTGGTCCTGCGGGAGCAGGCCCAGAGCGGCGGACGCGGCGGGCAGCTCGTAGGCGACGGTGGCGTTCTCCTCGCGCAGGGAGCGCCGGAACTCCTTGACGAAGACGGTCCCGAGCCAGGCGAGCACGGCGACGGTGGGTATCGCGAGGATCCCCAGGATCCAGGCGAGGACGCTCATGAGGTGGTCCGTTCATCGGTGGGCGGGGCGGGTGGAGCGGACGGCAGCAGCAGGGCGCGCAGTGGTGCGGTGTCCGGTGAGTCGGCGACCGCCGCGTCCACGGCGTCCACGACGCGGGCCGGGCCGCCCTCCATGAGGGGGTTCGGGTCGGCCTCCGACCAGGAGAACTCCCAGCGCAGCCGGTTCAGCGCGGACAGCTCGGCCAGGACCATGCCCCGCAGAGCCCGCCGCAGCGCGGGGCGGGCGAACTCGCGGAAGGCCCGGCCGCTCGCGGCTGCCGCCTGGTCGGACAGCGGCAGCCGCTGCGCAAGGCGCCACAGCTGGCCGTCGTCGATCACCTTGAGCAGCGTGCGCAGTGTCGACTGCTCGCCGGTGTACGCGGCCAGCGCCTGGTGCACCGGGGTGTCGAGGCCGGTGAGCCGCGCGCGCATGGCCGCGTCCAGCAGGTGCTGCCAGTCCTCGGCGCGGGGGAGTGCGCGGGTGTTCTCGTCGAGCAGGGCCGCTTCGAGTTCCGCGTAGGTCCGGTCGGCGTCGGTGAGCAGGCTCAGTGCCGCGCCCTTGCCCTCTGCGGTGCGGCCGTCGGCGGGCAGGGCCTTGACGCGCTTGACGCGTTCGGCGGTCGTGGGATCGCAATGACGCATGCGCAGTGAGGCCAGTTCGAGTTCGCGGGCCGTCAGCATCCGCCCGAAGCCGCCGAGGATCTCACCGGGCGGCGGGAGCAGCCCGGCGGCGTGGCCGAGTTCGGCGTAGTGGCCCAGGTAGTAGTCGTGGGCGTCGCGCAGGGCGGGGATCTCCCGCAGGGCCGAGGCGGTGGCGTCGCGGCCGGCGAGGCGGGCGGCGACCGCGTCCGCCTCGTACTCCTGCCGTCGGGTGTCGGCGAGGGTGGCGCGGACGTAGAGCTTCGCGTAGGCGGTGTACCCCCGCGCCATGACCCGGTACGACTGGCCGCCGTCCTTCCTGAAACCGGCCACGGCGAGCAGGACGCGGGTGCGGCAGCGGCCGGTGAGCCCGTGGCCGGCGTGGCGGGCGAACTCCTGGGCGAGGACGGCGCGCAGCTGGCTCTCGCTCAGGCCCTGTATCAGGGGCATGCCGAGCAGCAGGCGCGGGCGGGTGTCCTCGGAGAGCGAGGCGGCCGCGTCACCGGTGAGGACGACGGCTGCCGGTGCCGGTGTCCCGGTCCCCTCGGCGAGTTCACGGACGGTGCGCCACAGTGCGGGCTCGCCGTCCTCGGTGACGCTCAGTCCGGGCGCCGGGGAGGTCCCCGGGGGCGTACGCAGCATGAACAGGCCCCGGAGCGCCAGGAAGGCGAGCACCGCGGACACGACGTAGAGCTTGACGGCGACGCCGGTGGGCGCCCCCAGGTGCGCCGCCCAGCAGAGCGCGGCGAGCCCGGCCACCGGCAGGAGGCTCAGTAGCGGAAACCCCGCGAGCAGGACGAGCGCTCGAAGGGCGCGCAGAGCGCGCAGGGTTGCCCTCATGGGCGGGATACCCCCAGAACCAGAACCGGACAGGATGCGGCCCCCACGGGATGTACACGGCG
>Ga0307508_10006040_pt1 | contig 11427 bp, 5 predicted proteins | sample 9_EM_MG_FD_203089 | JGI IMG/M metagenome (GOLD analysis project Ga0307508, IMG submission 203089) | Populus trichocarpa ectomycorrhiza microbial communities from riparian zone in the Pacific Northwest, United States - 9_EM | ecosystem: Host-associated > Plants > Roots > Unclassified | place...
ATCTTTATTTTTATTTTTCGCTTGGTTTTCTCAATTTTATTTTTGTTTATTGTTGATGAATTTTTTTTCCATTACTTTTATACACTGGATCTAGACACATAGATGGATATATAAAATATTTTTGTAGACACTTAACTAAGTTATCCAGGTCCTTCTAGTAACAAGGAGTTGACAAGCATTTGTTACTTTTTACTTGCTAATAGTTTCTAGAACTGCATTTCTCACTCAAAAGTTAGGTTTTCATACTTTTGTTTTTCATCATATCACTTTTGTTTTAGTTGCTTAAACAATATCTAATGTTAGACTGATATCCCTTTACATTTTACAATTTAATTTTTATATGAAATTCGAGATAGTTTATACAAGTTTTTCATATATTATTTATTTGTTGCTTGAAAACTAAATCATATATCTTTTAATGATATTAGCGCTTAATTGCATGTTTGGAAAATACCTTTTTTTTTTTCAATTGTTTTATAATAAAAAATAACATATGTTTTGAGAAGTAACCCGCAAAGAATACTCCCTGAAACCTATCTAATGTTTTCTAAAGGAGTTGCATGGTATAAAATCCACCTCCCGTCCCATCTCCCGAAAAAGGAAAAAGTAACAAACAAACTACCCATGTCATCGCAAAACTGAAAGAAGAAAAAGCTGACCTAGTTAAGAGAGAATCCTTTTTCATTAACCTCCACTTCAGCCGGGTAGCCAGGAGGAGGACACTTGCTAGACGAGGCACTATCACTCTCCATGTATCTGCTTCTGACCATGTTAATTTAAACAACAAGTCCACAGGGAAACTCCATTTGACTCTGCTGAAAAAGTTGGCTGAGCTTTCAAGCCATGCAAATACCTGGTTGGAGCTTTATGCGTAAATGTTTTGCTATTACATGTAATAACCATCCAAACTAACATGAGTACTCTTTGAACAGACTAATTAATTAGGTTTTGTATCGTATCTCGAGGGGGATAGAGAAGAATCAGAATTGCCTTGTGATGTCATACTGGTCGCTACTGTACGGGAAGCAAGACCTTCAACAAAGTTTAATCAAAATCCGGAAAAAAATGATATATCTATTTATAATAATAGAAAAACTTTTTACTTCTTTTTTCTCAATAAAGTATCAAAATCCGAATGACAGAAGCATTCTTAAAATTATGTTATCAATGGATTGATTCTTTGATATAAAAAAAAATTAAACAACTCAAAAAAATAAATTTTCTTTTTTATAAAAATAATAATTCCTATGGTGTCTTTTCTAGAAAAAATCATTAAAAGATTTGTAATTAAAAACAAAATCATATCCACTTAGAAACACTTCCACACATGAGATCAACAAATCATGTCCACACATTGATCAATGAATTGTTTGTTAAAAAAAACCTACAAAAATATAACTCCAATAAATTGTTTAAGCTCAATTTAAAATAGGCCCATTAAAAACCCAATAAACAAAGCCCATTAAAAAGCTTTAGGTCTCTTGATATTCAAACACGTCGTTTTTTTTTTATCTTGATGAATTATTGAGTGTATCATATATGGTTCGAAAGTTTGCAATGTTTAATTTCCAGCCGAACTTAAATCACAACAAAATTCTACCTGAAGTTCCAAATATGTCACAAACAATACACGAAGGTCTAGTTTGACAAATTTGACTATATTCATCTAGTAACTTTGACCCTCCATTTAATCTGTAAATTTACCACAATATATTTTCATGTGTTTTGTATTTCCTTGTAAACTTTCAGCTCGATCCGATGTACAGTTTGAGAAATACGTCTATTCTCGCAAAACTAGTAAGCAAACACTTTAAAGCCAAATTCGGACCCAACTTGATTTATATCATAAATTTAGTAAACTCTTAAAATCGGACCGAGTTTACCAATTTTACCAATTTTTCACTAATCAAATCCGATTATACTGGTTTTTGAGTTTTTAGTTTAATTTTTAGATCTATGTTGACTCTAAAATCATATGATTTTACGAGTCAACTCATGATTTTGATAACAATGATTTTCACCTTTTATTTTTTTTACTTTGAACCCAAGCCTCCCTATTTATAGTAAAATATGTTATATTTAATTTTCAAACCTTTTCAATTTTTCAATTTTCATATGAAATAAAAAATTTTAATTTTTAAATCATATTTTCAATTTTTAATTTTTAAATCAAGAAAAATTAGTTATGATAGTTGCCTCTTCTTTACAATGCTAATGGTACAAAGGCATTTGAAAATTCATTTTCATTTGACTTTTTATGGTAAGTTTGTAAATAAAAGAAAGATATAACTAAAAAAAAAGAATTTCTTTTCTTAACTAAACATGGTGGCAAATAACACCATAATTGAGCAAAAATAAAGAATTAGCATAGGATTCACACAAATAAAAATCAAATGATCATCTTGGAACCACACAAACAAAAATCACAAGATCAACTTGGAATTTGTTTGATGAAAAATAAAATGATCAATTTAGAATTCATGTAAATGAAAGGATCAACTTGGTATCCATCAGATGAAAAATGAAAGGATTAACTTGGAGTTCATGTAAATGAAAGGATCTACTTGGGATCTATGAATCCATGTAAATGAAGGGATTAACTTGGTATCCATCACATGAAAAATGAAAGGATTAACTTGGAGTTTATGTAAATGAAAGGATCAACTTGGGATCTATGAATCCATGTAAATTGATGAGCTTTACTTGAAAATTATCATTGGAAAGGAAATCACCATCGAACTAATGGTCTTTACTTGAAACAAACATGTCATCTAAAAGAAAATTACCATCAGAATGATGAGTTTTATTCTGAAATAAAATATTATTGCAAAAACAAAATTCATCGAAATGATGGGCTTTACTTGAAAATTTTTCACTTGAAAAGAAATTTGCTATTGGACTACAAAAATGTCATTTAAAAAGAAATTGTCATTAGACTAGTGGGCTTTACTTAAAGATTTTTCATTTAAAAGAAAATTTTCCATCAAACTAATGAGCTTATTTGAAATAAAAAAATTCATTTTGATAAAAAATTACCATTGGACTGATGAGTTTTATAGTGAAATAAAAATGACATTGTCATCAAATTGATGAGCTTTAAATGCAATTATCATACTTTGTTAAACATGAGAAAAACAGTTCAAAATGAAACAAAAACAATAAAAAAATAAAAGGATCATCTAATGAATTGCTCGAACTTCCTCATGTCATATTTAACCTCGTATTCTAAATCATACAACTAATTATGATATTAGATTCACTTATTTGGTTGAGTTCAATTTTAGAGTAAGTGATATTGTTTTGAGCCCCTTATATTTTTATGTCGTGGCTTTGACATTTATTAATGATTTTTATATTAAAGTATCATTTGCCTCAAGATTTCTCTCAAGTCCAATATAAGGATATAATTTATTTATGTTCACATTTAATCAATATCATATACATCTTGTTTTCTTTACCACTTATGACTTATAATGGAGTTCTTCAAATCATGATTTCACTATTCACATTACCTTGGATACAAACAAATAGATTTCTCTTAATTGATTTAAATATGTTCATCTTTTCTAGTAGCCATTATGAGAAGCATGCAATGTCATCATTGATTTTTCCATGAACTTTGCAAACTCAATCAATTGAGAATATTTATTTTGAAACATTTATATTTCATGAAATTTGCATCTTTTTTTATTTTAGGACCAAACCACAAATCTTAACAATCATGTTCATGTAGGTCCAATTATTTAAACGGCATTGTTGAGATGTAAGTTTAAAACTAAATGGAAATATTCATTTCTTGGTGAAAATCCAAAAACATGTCATTCAAGTATTAAAATGTAATTTTGGATGTTTTGTTGGCATTGATGTTAGTTGTTATTGTGAAAAAGGAATGGTTGTCCTAAAATTCTGATCTTTTTTTGTATTATTGTATAGCTCAAATAGATTAACTGAGAAATGGAGGGCTAATATGGTGAACTTTAAATGACAGTTTAGCTTTCAAAAAGAGATCATTTGGCTTCATGTTATGTTTATCCCATTTATCAGTGAAAAAAATTATGATTTAATGTCATAAAAATAATACTCAACAAGCATACAAGTCATTATTTTGCTTTTAAAAGATTTTTCTTCCCTTTCTAGAGATTAGTACTTATTAACATGAATAAATTGTTTTTTTTATATCAGAAATGGCATATAAAAGCATATAATATAGGCTAAGGTTCAAGTCTATGAAATAACATGATATATATAGTTCAAATAGTGTTTAAGAGTTTAAAAACATATGATCAATATAGAGATTTTCTAGTTTTATTGCCTCGATTTTATTATTTTAATGATTAATTTTACCATAATCTCAATTCTCTAAATTATATCTCTTGCTTTAACATTTTATGTTCAATTTCAAATTATGTGATGTTATTAGGGATGCTTTTAAAGAGTTTTTTTATTTATTTTTCTTTTTTTATTATTATTTTCTATCTTTATATCATTTTTTTCCCGTTCACATTTTATTTTTTATATTTGGATAATTTCATTAACTGATTAAACTTCCAATTTTTATTATAATATATATATATAAAAAAAAAGGTTTCAAATAACATGTTATTAAATTTGGTCGAGCCTATTTTTGAGTCATGAATTGGGTGGATAAACCTGAATCAACATAAAATATTGTCATTTTAATATTATTTTTTTTATAAAAAAATACTATAATGATGTTGTTTTGATTTTTAAAAAAAATTAAATCAGGTTTTGACTAGTTCAGCAGAGTTATAGGTGGACGCTGAGTTAACAAGGTCACACTGGTTTAACTTCCACCAGTTTTATTTGCAATTTGGCCTAGACTAAAGGTGGGGTTGACGATTCTCAAAGTTAACTCTCTGAATCAGTCCGAGTTTAATAACACTATTAAAAAATTTTGCAAAGCAGCCTTGTGCGAGCATCTAACTAGTCTAACCTAAAACAATACAAATAACATATTTAGTGATTTAGTTTGGTCAGCAAGTTAGTTTTTATATTATTATTTAAGATTTGAATCTTTAAAAAGGGCATATAAATAATTTTGTAAATGATTTGCTAAGTGAAATCACATATGAAATTAACAAAAAACAAATCTAGATCATTAGTTCGATTAAATATATGCTTAGGTACAATACACCATATATTAAAAGCACGAAAGGTCTATGGAGTAACACTTTTAGTTACATCAATTACTTGTAAGTTTGACATTATTTAAAATTACTGATAAAAGCATTAAAAGTTTGTAACTAATTTTTTTTTTCAAAATTTTCTGTTTAATTATTATTTTTCTAAATCAATGTAAATTATGGATTACTACTCTCTTTCATGTTTTCTTAAAGTTTTTATCGTTAACTATTGTTGGTGACTTTGTGTTTGTTTGGTAATATGATGCATATTGCTTTTTAAAAATATTTTTTGCTTAAAAATATAATAAAATATATTTTTTTTAGATATTTTTTTAATTGTATTACATCAAAACCATCAGAAAGCACTAAAAAAACATCAATTTAATACTTTTTAAGATAAAACACATTAAAAAACAGAAACTAACAAAACTCTTCTTCTTCTTCTTCTTCTTCTTCTTTCAATAATCTATGAGAATTTTGATATACCTTAATTGGTTTCATATCTAAAGAAGTCTTCCTTAATCTTAAAATAATTACATAACTATATTTGATGACGACAACAACAACAAAAAGAAGGAATTATTAGTTTCAACTACTAATTAAAAATAAGCTAAAAACACAAGGTAAATTAAAGAAAAAAATTATTAGTTTCCACTACTAATTAAAAATAAGTTAAAAACACAAGGTAAATTAATTGTGTCCCAGATAAATATCACTATTTATCGTAATAGTATAATTATAATTTTACCCTTCCATAAAAAATTAATTAATTAGCTATTGGGGGTAGTATAGTCTTTTTACCAGTTACATTTTTCATTTTTTGAATGATAACGGGGAAATCGGTCTTTTTCAACTTTTCAAGCACAATAGAATGTCTGTATTACCCATAAAAGCATAATATATTTTACTGGCATATAGGGTCTTTTTTTACTTTTTATTTTTTAAAGTATTGTAAAATAACTAAATTACCATTAAAAGTACAAATTCTTTAACTAGTGTGCATGAGCTTTTTTTTTATTTTCATTCTTTTTTTTTGTTATCATTATGTTAACTGAGGGAAAATTTGATATTTTAATAAATATCAAATATAATTAAAAATAAAAAGTTGTTGGCGTGTGAATTCAACATGCTAGCGCCTCATCGCTTTGCCATTCTCAAGCATCATGTTCAATGCATTATGGAGGCCAAATATGGCATCCACTGATGTGGTTGGAATCGTCTCGGCGGTGCCTCCCCTCCCTTCATAGATGGCGTGTGTAATCTACGACCTCTGGTTTAACACTAACGATATTTTCTTTCGTTTTTTCATCTTTTCTATATGCTCCTTGATTTTTGTACCTTTCCATCTAATTTTTCAAAGTAGTCCTTCAATGTGTTTTTCTTTCGTATTTGGTTCATGTTTTTTTTATTACTATTTATTTTATTTGAGATAATTTATAAAACTAGAATTTGTTTTCAATTTTATCCTCCAATCTTTTCATCCTTCAGATTTGGTCCTTATTATTTTGATTGCTATTTGTTTTATTTAAGATAGTTTTTAGAATTTGATATTTTGTACGATTTCATCCTCAGTTTTTTTCCTATCAAATTTGATCCTTATTATTTTAATTGTTGTTTGTTTTGTTTCGAGTCATTTTCTTAATTGATTATATATATAATTTCATCTCTCAACATTTAATTTAATTTTATTTTTATGTCAAATGTCTTTCTTAGTTTTTTTTTATTGTTGTTTGTTTTACTTTGACAAATTTTTTAGATTTTTTTTTTTATTTCATCATTCGACATTAAATTGATTGAGAATTAAGCTTCTTGGTTGAACTCGGGTCTAGAATTTTATAAGTTGCAAGTTTGGAAAATTAACCATGTTTAAAAGATTTGTTCAGGTTTGCTTGTTTTTTCCCTTTTTTTATGCTCATGTTTTTAAGTTTTATCTTTCAACATTTATTTATTTCTTAAATTTTATCTCTAATTCTTTTACAACTTTTTAATTTGATTCCAGATTTAATCCATCATGAAGTCAATTACGACCCAGTCAAGGCCCAACCAAGAAGAGAATAATGGAAGAAAAAAGAAAGACAAATTGTTCGACCGAGTTAACTCATCATAGTCATGTCCATTACCCGAGTTGTAAATTTCAAGGGTTAACTCTAGTGAGTACAATGTTTCGCCTTCTTTACATTTCACTCCCTGTTTTTTTTAAAAAGGATTTAATCCTTTAAAAATATGTTATTTCACATTTAAGTTAGGGCTAACTGGAGATTAAAAAGACAACTATATGAATTTTATTTTAAACAAGTTTTTATTTGAACAAGGTGACTAGTTTACTTTTGGCCTACTAGATTGAATAAAAAATACGTATATTTTTTATATTTATTAATGTATATAGTGATTGATTGATTTGATCTAATATACTAATCAAGATTTTTATTATCATTTCAAATATTTTATCACATTAAAAAAAATATAACAACACACATTTTTTTTATAGAATAATTGACTTTTGCTCCAGCTCAAAGAAAGCATGGGTTTCAGGCCTCGTTTATTACTGTATACAAGTGAGAATACATGGTGTTCCGCTGACATGTCATCTAACAAGGAAACGAGAGACATCAAGATCTCATTCAAGGTAAGAACGACTTGCAACTACCTTCAAAGATTGAGACAACGAAACTAAATGGGCCAGGCCCAAAACAATGAACCCCAGGCCCTAACGTTTTAATATCATTGTATGAGTCTTCAGCGGCGAAACCGCAGAGGTCTGTCCAGTTTATCATGATTATGTCCCAGACGAGAGGTTAGCTTCAATTCTATCACTCTTCTTTATTTTTATTCTCTTGCTTAATTGTCATGAAAAATGCTCTAAATAATCACCAAATCTTCTTTAAATTGGTAGGGTTAGGTGACTTCTTATCTAGCTATAGCTGTTTAATGTCTTTTCTCATTTCACTCTAAAGTTTAACTTCCTATTTGTTTGCTTAGACGTCGATGAAATGCCAAAAAGAATCACGAATTTGTGAGTCTTTTAGTTGGTATTGTAATGGGGTTTTGTTGAAAATCGGAAATCTTAACGTAGTAATGGAAAATCAGAGTCCCCGGTAGTAAATATCTGACAGCATACAATTTTTTTTAAACATACCAATAAAGATTCCTAATTTATGTTGTTGTTGTAGAATTAATTCTTGCTGTAAAATTTTGGGAACATGGATTTTTTTGCACTGCATTGGGTTTTAGGTTCTAGTGTTAGTTCTGTACCCTGTTGGAAATTGTACTGTGTGAACCTCGCATGCGAGGGTTTTGAATTTTTACTGCATTGAAACACTGGAGTTAGTATATGAGACTATAGTTTCGATCTTTTTCATTTCAATGATGGGGTGTAGAACTTTAATTGACATTGGTTTGTTGAGTTGTAGTAAAATTATCTGAAAGGGGTAGGAATTTATCACTTGACCTGCCTTTGATCGTGTTCTCTTGCGGCAAGTGTTGATATAGGTGCTTTCTTTTGACAGTGCATAGAGTTCAACATGGATAACGTACATGCATAGATGGACATGGAAAGATACTAGGTTAAAGGTTACTTGAGAGTTCAGTTGTGAAATTGCTTCATTTAACGTTTTCAAGTTTCAACTATCATCAGACCACTGGATTGTTCACCTTATTCTAGAATTATTTCCATCAAGGAGTTTAATAGATCTCCTCGATGAATTCTATCTTATTACCTTCCTCTCCTGTCCTTCAACTTCCTTTCCCCCAGTTCTCACTCTGTCGTCAATTACAGCCTCTATATATTTCAAAATCCAGGGGCAATCGTTGTGCTAGCCAGAACTCTTCTCTTCCCCATTCATTTCAACCCAATTCAAAATTTTCCTTTCACAGTCATCAACCATTAATTGCCGCCGCAGTCCCTTCAGATGAGGGACCTGTATCTGTAATCAACTTTGAAGATTTTATTGAAAAGGACTGGTCATTTCTTGACTCAGAGGAGTCAAATTCTAAAGAACATGACCAAAATATTGGCCGGATTATTTCTGCTGGAAGGATTGAGGAGACTTCAAGGGTGTTAGTTTCACTTGGTTCAGAAGGATTTGTGGATAGGTTGGTTGATACATCGCCCTGCAGTCTTTTGCTTATTGTCCATGACTCACTTTTTCTGTTAGCTTGTGTTAAAGAAAAGTACGACAAGGTTAAATGTTGGCAAGGAGAACTGATTCATGTTTCAGAAAAGTGGGCACCTTTGGATGTTGTGTTCCTTTACTTTCTGCCAGCTTTACCCTTTAAACTGGATGAGGTTCTTGGGTCACTTGCTAAACGTTGCTCACCAGGTAAATTATAAAGGCTATATAATTTATCTTTTCATCCATTCCACTTTTGAGTTGACTGAATGTTGGACCCAAGCTGAACTCTCTTAAGAAATTTTTTATTTTCCTCGGTAACTTATGACTTGAAGTTGTGGTTTCGATTTTCAGTTCCTTTACTCGGAAATCAAAAGGGTTTTATATCTTCTATCTTTTTCAATGAGATAGTGCTGTTTGAAGACATAATTGCTTGTTTGTTTAAAAACAACACAAACCAGAGATTTGAAATCCCCTTCTGTTCTGACCTTCCAACCACTGATTTTATAGGTGCGAGATTGGTTATTAGCCATCCCCAGGGAAGGGAAGTCTTAGAGCAGCAAAAGAAACAATATCAAGATGTTGTAACTTCAGATTTGCCTGATAAAATGACTTTGCAGAAGGCTGCAGCTAACCATTCTTTTGAAATGGTTGAATATGTGGACGAGCCAGGATTCTATCTTACTGTCTTACGGTTATCTGATGCAAGAAACTGAGATCAGATTTTTGGAACATTTTTTTTTCTACTTGGAATAGAGTCGCCTTTTTTCGCTTCTGATGGTATTTGGTTTCCAAAGACTATGGGTGTCTTCACTTGGTAGTCCTGGAACCCTGTGTTTTTTAAGATCTCTTCAATAGCTTTTTAACCCGCACTATATTTGCAAGGCGAAATTTTTTTTTCCCAATATTTTTTTTGAGGATGTCTGCTTCTTTGACGTGTTTTTTTTACATTAAAAATTCTTTAAGTCTAAATTAAAAGTTTATGTATTTAATTAAATAAATTAAAAACTATTTAAGTCAATAAATAAATACAAAGTTATTAATAATGACTAAAAATGAAGATGAAAAAAATCAAGACGGAATAAGATATTTGATTTTGCAATATTGAACTCATATTTAATTATGTTTAATAAATTTATTTATTAAAATTAAATTTTTTAATAAAATAATAAAAATTAATACATATATAAAATTGATTAAACCGAATAAAAGAAAAAAAAAGTGATGCAAGATTGTATATACTAAATTAAATATTTTTAGTTTTTTAAAAAAACTCATCTATATTATACATAAAAAAATGTATAAATCTTCAACAATTAAATACATAAAAAATTAAAACAAAAGGCTAAAATAAGAAAAAGGAAAAAGGTAGTGATAGTCTAGGTGATATCAACATAAGTTTAAAAGTTATTAAAAAAAGAATTACAAAAAAGGTATAAATTAAAATAGAACCAAAATTAGAATTAAAAAAAAAACAAGAAAAAGGTAGTGATAGTCTAAGTGACAAAGACTTTTAAAAGAAATAATAATAATAAAAAAAAAAACAATTTAGGTACAAGGCTGACCAGGTTCATTAAGTTGATTCCAATTTATTTAGATGATAAAGAAACATACAAAAATAATAAATTAATAAAATTTCAATAAAGTAAAGATCTCGATAACTTGAAAAACATTATTGAAAGTATAAAATTAAATAAAAAAATACCCGAGTTAGCATTATAAACATGTAATCAAGGATGGACTTACGTTATGCTTTGGGGGGAGCTTGGCACCCCTAAAGTTTTAAAATATCTTAATTTTTGTCCTTAAATTTTTAAAATTTTCATAATTATGCATTCAATCCTTCCAAAAATAAAATACTTACTAACCTTATATTTTTTATGATAGCACCCCTAAATAAAATTTATTAGTTTTGTCCCTGCATGTAATTTGGGTAATAAGAGACAAGTCAACCCAAGTTCACCTGCAAAATTTGTTGCACAAGTCATGAGATCGGGATAACTCAATAGAAAACAAATTGAGAAAAACTATAAAGCCAATTTTTTTTAAAAAAATGTCGAATGATGAAACCATAAAAACAAATGAGCCAAAAAAAGATGTTGACCTGTATTAACATTTCAAACCCGTGACTCGGACCATTAGACTAAAAGCACCATAATAAAAAAATCATGAAG
>Ga0307508_10006041_pt1 | contig 11426 bp, 8 predicted proteins | sample 9_EM_MG_FD_203089 | JGI IMG/M metagenome (GOLD analysis project Ga0307508, IMG submission 203089) | Populus trichocarpa ectomycorrhiza microbial communities from riparian zone in the Pacific Northwest, United States - 9_EM | ecosystem: Host-associated > Plants > Roots > Unclassified | place...
GGCCAGAACCGCAGCGGTGAAGGTGGCGGTAAGGGCGCGGCCGCCCCCCCCACAGTCGCAGTTCTCGATCATCCGGGGTTGATCGTGGCTGTCGGTTGGCTGTCATGAGGATGGAGACAAGGCTCTGAGATCTGCGGTTGCAGTGGGATTTCGCGGATCAGCCGCGCTCGCCCGACCTGGAAGCACGGCGGCCGCGTCTTCATGGCCGACTAGGGCGAGATCCTCCCCGACGACCCCGAGGACCCAATGCGCACCGCCATGCGAGCAACAGGCGGAATCCCGGCAGGAACGCACGAGCGGAGCATCACGCGCCAAAAGGCTTCGTGATGCTCATTACAGGATCATAGGCAGGCGCGGACCCCCAGCAAAGAGCGAGGCAAGGACCTGACCTGCGCGGTTCCATCAGGATCTGCGGGAGGGCAGACCTTGGAACAGAAGGTAACCCAACTTTCAGCGGTCGTTGCCCCGGGTCCCCTCTGGACACATTGCGGGGTGTCGGACGGTGCAACTGACCTGCAGCGAAGGGGTCTTCAGCCCAGTACCTTATGTCACCAACGTCCCGGACAGCACACTTAGATCGTGCGCCGACAGGGCGCCTGACGGGCAGCTGCCCTGGTCAGGCGCCCTGTCTCTGTGGTGTCTAGAAGAAGCCGAGCTTCTTCGGGGAGTACGACACGAGCAGGTTTTTCGTCTGCTGGTAGTGGTCCAGCATCATCTTGTGGTTCTCGCGGCCGATCCCCGACTGCTTGTAGCCGCCGAAGGCAGCGTGGGCCGGGTAGGCGTGGTAGCAGTTCGTCCATACCCGGCCCGCCTGGATGGCGCGTCCGGCGCGGTACGCGGCCGTGCCGTCGCGGGTCCAGACGCCCGCGCCGAGGCCGTACAGCGTGTCGTTGGCGATCTCGATCGCGTCCGAGAAGTCCGCGAACCGGGCCACGGCCACCACCGGGCCGAAGATCTCCTCCTGGAAGACGCGCATGTGGTTGCCGCCCTCGAAGATGGTGGGCCGGACGTAGTAGCCGCCCTCCAGCTCGCCGCCCAGTTCGGCGCGAGTGCCGCCGGTGAGGATGCGGGCGCCTTCCTGCTTGCCGATGTCGAGGTAGGAGAGGATCTTCTCCAGCTGGTCGTTGGACGCCTGGGCGCCCATCATCGTGTCGGTGTCCAGCGGATGGCCCTGGACGATCTTCTCGGTACGGGCCACGGCCGCGTCCATGAAGTCCTGGTAGTGGCCGGCCTGGACCAGCGCACGCGACGGACACGTGCACACCTCGCCCTGGTTGAGGGCGAACATCGTGAAGCCTTCGAGGGCCTTGTCGAGGAAGTCGTCGTCGGCGGCCGAGACGTCGTCGAAGAAGATGTTCGGGCTCTTGCCGCCGAGTTCCAGGGTGACCGGGATCAGGTTCTCGCTCGCGTACTGCATGATCAGACGGCCGGTCGTGGTCTCGCCGGTGAAGGCGACCTTGGCGATGCGCGGGCTGGAGGCCAGCGGCTTTCCGGCCTCCACGCCGAAGCCGTTGACGATGTTGACGACGCCCGGCGGCAGCAGATCGGCCACCCGGTTCATCCAGACGTGGAGCGAGGCGGGCGTCTGTTCGGCGGGCTTGAGGACCACCGCGTTGCCCGCGGCCAGCGCCGGGGCGAGTTTCCAGGCGGCCATCAGGATCGGGAAGTTCCACGGGATGATCTGGGCGACCACGCCCAGCGGCTCGTGGAAGTGGTAGGCGACCGTGTCGTCGTCGATCTCGGAGAGGCTGCCCTCCTGGGCCCGGATCGACCCCGCGAAGTAGCGGAAGTGGTCGATGGCCAGCGGGATGTCGGCGGCCAGGGTCTCCCGTACCGGCTTGCCGTTCTCCCAGCTCTCCGCGACCGCCAGCTCTTCGAGGTGCTGCTCCATGCGGTCGGCGATCTTCAGCAGCACCGCGGCGCGCTCGGCGGGCGCGGTGCGGCCCCAGGCGGGCGCGGCCGCGTGCGCGGCGTCCAGGGCCCGTTCGACGTCCTCGGCGGTGCCCCGGGCGATCTCGGTGAACGGCTGCCCGTTGACCGGGGACGGGTTCTCGAAGTAGCGGCCCTGGGCGGGGGCCACGTACTCCCCGCCGATCCAGTGGTCGTAGCGCGGCTGGTAGCTGACAACCGATCCCTCGGAGCCCGGGTTTGCGTAACGCGTCATGGGGGCGGCCCTCCCTGTCGTGCCTGCGGGCTCCGCCCGCCACGGGACGGGCGGAGATGAGGGGAGGCTAGACGCGGCAACGTTGCGGCAACGTTGCGTCGTTGTGACCGCCGTCCCGCCGAACCCCGTCGCCGTGCCCGCCGTCCAGATGCCCGCCGTCCCGCCGAACCCCGTCGCCGTGCACGCCGTCCAGATGACTGCCGTCCAGATGACCGCCCTCCCGATGCCCGCCCTCCGGGCCGCCGCCGACCGCCGCCAGGCCGTACACCTCGCGCAGCCGCCGCACCCGCGCCGCCGGGACGGCCCGGCCGGGGGAGTGCGGCGGATGGGCGGCCAGCAGCGCCTCCGCCACCTCCAAGTCGTCCTCGCCCCACGACGTCTGCGCCCAGCGCCGCAGCAGCTCCTGGTCACCGCGGGACAGCACGGCCCGCCGCAGCCCGTCCTCCAGCGTCCGCCGCATCCGGCACACCCCGGGCGCCTCCGACATCGGCAGCAGCGGCCCCGGATACGCCCGCAGGGCCGTGGACACCTCACCGGCCGCCAACTCCTCGGCCGCCAGGCTCACATCGGTCCGTACCGGCCCGCACAGCCGGTACGGGCGCGAGCCCAGCAGCGGGCCCACCAGGCGGCGCAGCCGGGACATCTCGGCGCGCAGCGTCACCGGGGACCGGCGGTCGGCCCGCTGCCCGTACAGCTCCAGCGCGAGCCGGTCGCCGCTCAGCCCCTCCGGGTGGCCCGCGAGCAGCACCATGATCTCGCTGTGCCGCCGCCCGAGCCGCAGCCGCCGCTCCTCGGTGACCAGCAGCGCCTCGTCGCGGCCCAGCGCCGTCAGCGAGACGTGCGGCCCGCGCGCCGGGGGCGCCAGGGCGGCCAGTTGCGCCTCGGCGGCGCGGGCGGTCGCCTGGACCAGGGCGAGGCTGTGCGGGGCGGCCAGATGGTCGCCGCCGGTGAGGTCCACCGCGCCCAGTAACCGCCCGGAGTGCGGGTCGTGGATGGGGGCCGCGGCGCAAGTCCACGGCTGGACGCTGCGGTTGAAGTGCTCGGTGGCGAAAATCTGCACCGCGTGGTCGAGGGTGAGCGCGGTGCCGGGAGCGTTGGTCCCGGCGTGGCGCTCGTCCCAGCGCGCCCCGGCCACGAAGTTCATCCGCTCGGCCCGGTGGCGTACCCCCGTATGCCCCTCGACCCACAGCATGCGGCCGAGGTCGTCGCAGACCGCGAGCAGATGGGCGCCGTCGTGCGCGATGCTGCCCAGCAGCTCGCGGAAGAGCGGCATCACCTGGGCCAGTGGATGGTCGGCCCGGTACGCCTCCAGCGCGTCGTCCGTCAGATCGATCGGTGCCACGCACTCCTGCGCCACCCGGGCGTCGGCCGAGCGCCGCCAGGAGTCCGCCACCACCGGGCGGACGGCCGGGCCCATGGCCCCTTCCGTCAGGAACGTCTCGTGCGCGCGGCGCACGGCGCGGGTGCGCTCCGCCGGATCGGTGCCGGATGCCATCGCCAGCCAGGGATTGACCACGGGGCCTCGCTCAACGGTACGGAGGGTCGGGTGGGACGGAGGGTCAGGTGGGCGGGGTGGCGGGGACGACGCGGCGGCCGTGCGGGGGGGCGGGGGCGAAGCCGGGCGGTGAGGCGTAGCCGCAGGAGTGGCAGATCTTCCACCCGTCCTGATTGACGGCGAGTTGGCCGCCACAGCTCGGGCACTGCTCGGAACTCATGATCGATCCTTTGGTTCATGCGCAACGGGCCGGTCAGGGCCACCCCAGCGCTCAGATTTCCTTGTGAGGCGGATGCCCCGCAATAGTCAGAACAAGCCGCGTTGCGGTACGGCTCCGGTGCGGGATCGGTTCACCGGAACGGAAGGAGCCGGGAGCCTTCCGGCTCCCGGCTCCGCGCCACTGTTTCCCTTGATCGGCCGAGCGGCCGATCAGGCGATCAGCTCATGGTCTTGATCAGCTGATGGCCTTGATCAATTCTCCGTTGCCGGTGTCGCCGCTCAGCTCCCAGAAGAAGGTGCCGCCGAGGCCCTGCTGCTGCTTGTAGGTCATCTTCCCGGCGATGGTGGCGGGGGTGTCGTAGCTCCACCACTGGTTGCCGCAGTGCGCGTAGGCCGTCCCGGCGACCGTGCCGTTGGCCGGGCACGAGCTCTTGAGCACCTTGTAGTCCTCGATGCCCGCCTCGTACGTCCCCGGTGCGGCGCCGGTCGCGGTGCCGCCGGGGGCCGCCTGGCTGACGCCGGTCCAGCCGCGTCCGTAGAAGCCGATGCCCAGCAGCAGCTTCGAGGCCGGGACGCCGAGCCCCTTGAGCTTCTGGATCGTGGCGTCGGTGTAGAAGCCCTGCTGGGGCAGGCCGCTGTAGGAGGTCAGCGGCGAGTGCGGGGCGGTCGGGCCCTGGGCCGCCCAGGCGCCGAAGAAGTCGTACGTCATCGGGTTGTACCAGTCCACGTATTGCGCGGCGCCCGCGTAGTCGGCGGCGTCGATCTTGCCGCCGGACGAGGCGTCGGCCGTGATCGCGGCGGTGACCAGGTTGCTCTGGCCGAACTTGGCGCGCATCGCCGCCATCACGTTCTTGAACGCCGCCCGGCCGCTGGTGTCGCAGGTGTTGCCGCAGGCGTTGGGGTACTCCCAGTCGATGTCGATGCCGTCGAAGACGTCCGCCCAGCGCGGGTCCTCGACCAGGTTGTAGCAGGACTCGGCGAACGCCGCGGGGTTCTTGGCCGCCTCGCCGAACCCGGACGACCAGGTCCAGCCGCCGAAGGACCACAGGACCTTGAGGTTCGGGTGCAGCTTCTTGAGCTTGCGCAGCTGGTTGAAGTTGCCGCGCAGGGCGCCAGCGTCCCAGGTGTCGGCCTTGCCGTCGACGCTGCCCGCCGCGTCGTAGGCCTTGTCGTAGTCGGCGTAGGAGTCACCTATGGCGCATTTGCCGCCGGTGACGTTGCCGAAGGCGTAGTTGATGTGGGTGAGCTTGGCGGCCGACCCGGAGGTCTCCACGTTCTTCACGTGGTAGTTCCGCTGGTATATGCCCCATTCGGTGAAGTAGCCGACCACCTTGTTGCCGGCCGCTTCGGGAGCCTTCGCGGTGGTGGGGGACTTCGCCGTGGAGGCGGCACCGGGGCCGGACTCCGCCGCGGAGGCGGTGCCGGGGTCGGCCGTCGCCGCGCCCGCCAGCAGGGTGGCGGTCAGTACCGCCGTCGAGAGGGCCGCGAGTGCGGCCCGCAGTCCGCGTGGTCTGAGCATGGGTTCTCCTCGGTGGGGGTGAGGGGAGATGAAGTGCCCGACGACCTGACCCGATATTGACATGCACGCGCAGGGCAGGGTGGGAGAACGGTAGAAGGACTAGACCAGTGGGGTCAATGGTCTGGGCCAATCCCGTCCGGGCAACACCCGGACGGGCGAACTTTGTTGAAGATCGACAGACCGGTGACGCGGGCCTTTCGATCGGGCATACTCCAACCGCCACGGTGCAGGTCATCACCCGTTCGTGACCCGACGGGACGACCGGCTCAGCGGCAGGACAAGGGCGGCGCCGCCCCCACCGGGCGCGTACGCCGCCGCCGCGCCCTACAGGGAGAGGAGAGCGCCGCCATGACCGACCACGGCCCGCAGCCGGTGGAACGCGAGCTGCCCACCGAGGAAGCCCGCGACCTGATATCGCTCGTCCGCGAGCTGACCGAGCGGGAGATCCGCCCCCGCGCCGCCGAGGAGGAGGCCGCCGGGCACTTCCCCCGCGAACTGTTCACCCTGCTGTCCGAATCGGGGCTGCTGGGGCTGGTGTATCCCGAGGAGTCCGGCGGCGGTAACCAGCCGTACGAGGTCTACCTCCAGGTCCTGGAGGAGCTGGCCGCGGCCCGCCTCACCGTCGGCCTCGGCGTCAGCGTCCACACCCTGGCCTGCCACGGCCTCGCCGGATACGGCGGCAAGGAGCAGCTGGCCGAACACCTTCCGGCGATGCTCGGCGGCGGACTGCTCGGCGCGTACTGCCTCTCCGAGCCCTCCTCCGGGTCCGACGCCGCGGCCCTCACCACCCGGGCCACCCGGGACGGCGACACCTGGACGCTGGAGGGCGTCAAGGCGTGGATCACCCACGGCGGCGTCGCCGACTTCTACACCGTGCTCGCCCGCACCGGCCCCGAGCGCACCCGTGGCATCAGCGCGTTCCTGGTGCCCGGTGACGCGCCCGGGCTCTCCGCCGCCGCCCCCGAGCGCAAGATGGGCATGAACGGGTCACCCACCGCGCAGATCCACCTCGACCGGGTCCAGGTCCCCGACACCCGCCGGATCGGCGAGGAGGGCCAGGGCTTCGCCATCGCCCTGTCCGCCCTCGACGCGGGCCGTCTGGGCATCGCGGCCTGTGCGATCGGCCTCGCGCAGGCGGCCCTGGACGAGGCGCTCGCGTACACCGCGCAGCGCAAGCAGTTCGGCCGTCCGATAGCCGACTTCCAGGGGCTGCGCTTCACGCTGGCCGACATGGCCACCCAGATCGAGGCCGGACGCGCCCTCTACCTGGCCGCCGCCCGGCTGCGGGACGCGGGGCGGCCGTTCTCCAAGCAGGCGGCCATGGCCAAGCTGTTCTGCACCGACACCGCGATGCGCGTCACCACCGACGCGGTCCAGCTGTTCGGCGGCTACGGCTACACGGCGGACTTCCCGGTCGAGCGCTACATGCGCGAGGCCAAGGTCCTGCAGATCGTGGAGGGCACCAACCAGATCCAGCGGGTGGTCATCGCGCGTTCCATCGCGGGTCCCGAAAGCCGGTAACCCGGCATCCGCCGGAGGCGGTCAGGGGGCGCGGCGATGCCGGGCCCCCGCCGTTTCCGTGCGCGTGTGACGAGTGTCCGCGTGCGTGTTACGAGTGCGAGACGGCGTGCCGTGTCATCGGGCGCGAGCCCGGGCCGCCGATGTGCGAGAACGGCTGCTTCCGCCAGTCCAGTCCCTCCGGAAGGGTCAGCAGCAGCGCCGCGTCCTGCTCGTGCGCGTCGAGCGAGGCGTCCGCGGCGGCGGCGTCCGCCACCCCGCGCCCGGTGCCGGCGCAGACCATCAGTCCGAACGGGTTCCACGGAGACGGGCACAGCGCGTGCTCCGGGAGTTCGTACTCGTCCGCGAGCAGGGCGATTGGCTGCGCGCAGTCCGGGCAGATGACCCGGAACATTTCGTAGGTCTCGTAGGTTTCGATGTCGCCTTCGTCGAGGCGCTCAACGTAGGGCATGAGATTTCCCCCTCGGGTGGGCTGGCCAGGCGCGTCGGCCTCGACCACAGCAAGCATTTCCCTTGCCGCCGCATAGGTAATCGCCGCATCCCATAGGACACCCATGAGGAGATGTGGCGTTCGTCACATGCCCCGTGCAGATGCTTCGCGTCCGGAGCGGTCCGGAGGGCTCCGTGGGGTGCGCCCGCTGTGCCGGGAGGCCTCCGACCACATAAGGTGATCGGCTGTGGAGGAGTTGGACAGACAAATCGTGGAGCTGCTCGTCAAGGACGGCCGGATGAGCTACACGGACCTGGGCAAGGCCACCGGCCTGTCCACATCGGCCGTGCATCAGCGGGTCCGCCGTCTCGAACAGCGGGGTGTGATCCGCGGCTACGCGGCCGTCGTGGACCCGGAGGCCGTGGGGCTGCCCCTGACCGCCTTCATCTCGGTCAAACCCTTCGACCCCAGCGCGCCGGACGACATCTCCGACCGGCTCGCCGAGGTCCCCGAGATCGAGGCGTGCCACAGCGTGGCGGGCGACGAGAACTACATCCTCAAGGTGCGGGTCGCCACCCCGCTGGAGCTTGAGCATCTGCTCAGCCGCATCCGCTCGCTGGCCGGGGTCTCCACCCGTACCACCGTCGTCCTGTCCACTCCGTACGAGGCGCGCCCGCCGCGCGTCTGACCGACCCCGTACGGGCCCGGCCGGACCTGTGGTCCCCGGTGCCCGGATCGTCCGAAAACCGACCCCGCGAGGCAGCCCGCCGTGAACGACCCGACCCCCGCCCAGGCCGATGAAGGCCGTACCGTCCTGCTGCGCGGGGGCGAGGTGCATAGCCCTGCCGATCCGTTCGCGACCGCGATGGTCGTCGAGGGCGGCACCATCGCCTGGGTCGGCTCCGAGGGCGCCGCGGACGGCTTCGCCGACGGCGTGGACGAGGTGGTGCGGCTGGACGGGGCGCTGGTCACCCCCGCGTTCACCGATGCGCATGTGCACACCACCGCCACCGGGCTCGCCCTCACCGGCCTCGACCTGACGGGCGCCCCCACCCTCGCCGACGCCTTGGAGCGGGTCCGTGCGCATGCCGCCGCCCACCCCGCCGACCAGATGCTTCTCGGCCATGGCTGGGACGCCAGCGGCTGGCCCGGGGGACGCCCGCCCTCCCGCACCGAACTGGACGAGGCCACCGGCGGCCGCCCGCTCTACCTCAGCCGGGCCGATGTGCACTCCGCGGTCGTCACCACCGCGCTGCTCGACCGCGTCCCCGGCATCACCGGACGCACCGGCTACCACCCCGACGCGCCGCTGACCGCCGACGCCCACCACGCCGTGCGCGCGGTCGCGTACGCGAGTGTGACGGCGCGGCAGCGCGAGGACGCCCAGCGCGCCGCCCTCGCCCGCGCCGCCTCCGTCGGCATCGGCTCGGTCCATGAATGCGCGGGCCCCGGCATCTCCGGCGAGGACGACCTCACCGGCCTGCTGCGGCTCGCCGCCGCGGAGCCCGGTCTCCGGGTCCACGGCTACTGGGCCGAGGCCGTGACCGGCCCCGCGGACCTGGAGAAGGTACGGGCGCTGGGCGCCGCGGGCGCCGCCGGAGACCTCTTCGTGGACGGCGCCCTCGGCTCCCACACCGCCTGCCTCCATCAGCCGTACGCCGACGCCCCGCACACCGGTACCGCCTACCTGGACGCGGCCGCCGTCGCCGCCCATGTCGCCGTCTGCACCGAGGGCGGCGTCCAGGCCGGGTTCCACGCCATCGGCGACGCCGCCGTCTCCGCCGTCGTCGAGGGCGTACGGGCCGCCGCCGACAAGGTGGGCCTGGCCCGGGTGCGCGCCGCCCGGCACCGCGTCGAGCACGCCGAGATGCTCGGCCCCGAGGCCATCGCCGCCTTCGCCGACCTCGGCCTCACCGCCTCCGTCCAGCCCGCCTTCGACGCCGCCTGGGGCGGCGAGGAGGGCATGTACGCCCAGCGGCTCGGCCCCGAGCGGGCCCGCACCCTGAACCCGTACGCGGCGCTGCTGCGGGCCGGGGTGCCCCTGGCGCTCGGCTCCGACAGCCCCGTCACCCCGCTGGACCCGTGGGGCACCGTGCGCGCCGCCGCCTTCCACCGCACCCCCGAGCACCGCGTCTCCGCCCGCGCCGCGTTCACCGCCCACACCCGCGGCGGCTGGCGGGCCATCGGGCGGGACGACGCGGGCGTCCTGGTGCCCGGCGCGCCCGCCGACTACGCGGTGTGGCGGACCGGGGAACTCGTCGTCCAGGTCCCCGACACGCGGGTGGCGGACTGGTCGACCGATCCGCGCTCCGGCACGCCCGGGCTGCCCGACCTCACCCCCGGCGGCCAACTGCCCGTCTGCGTGCGCACGGTGGTGGGCGGACGCACCGTCCACAGCGGTCCGGACGAGTGACGCGCGAGCGCCGGGTACCGCCGAACGATGTCCCACCGGCCTGTCGCGGCAGCTGAACATTGTCCGTACTGACCTGGTCATTTGAGGAAACGGCGCAGGTCATGCCACTGTTGACAGGGTCCGGTCGGTGGCCGGTAGGTTCGGCCCCGTCCACCACTGGACACCCGACCGGGGAATCTTCACGCAGTCGTCGAACGCCGCTGGGCCAGAGGGAGACGCGCCGCCCAGGCCGTCACCACTGGGAGCCAGGTCCAGCGCACGGGGGCGAGGGAGGGTCGCCGGGTCGGCAGGTGCGACCCGGGAGGGGCCCGGACGCTCAGTAGACAACGGCTCTCGGTCGACCCGCAGCCAGCGGGTCCCAGGTCGGCCCGAAGGGCGTCGGGCCCCCATCCGCACGCACACGGCGGACCGCCCCCCGCGAGGGGGCGGCATCCGCCGAAATTCAGGAACATCGACCTCAACCGGTCTGGATAGGCCTGGACAGGTCCGCACAGGGAACCCCGGTCTTCTTCCCTGCGTTCCGCACCTCGGGGACACAGCCGCGCGCCCGCGTTATACGGTCACCTCACCACAGCTTGATTGGCAGGAAGGCCGCACCGTGCCCTCGGGTTCCGACACCACCGCCGAAGCCGCCTCGTCCGGCCCGGCCGAAGAACGACCGGCCGGGTCGCGGACGTCCGCCGCCGCGCCCCGACCGGGCGACGAGGGCGACGCCGCGGCGAAGGCGGCCACGCCGCCCGGTGGGGACCGCCCCGGACGCCTGCGCCGCCTGGGCCGCCTCGCCCGCCGTGAGGCCGGGCGCAGCGCGCTCGCGGCCGTCGCCGGGCTCGCGCTCGGGTTCGCCTTCCCGCCGTTCGGTCTCTGGCCGCTGTCCCTGCTGTCCGTGGCGGCCCTGAGCCTGCTCACGCACGGCCGCACCGCCCGCCAGGGCGCCTGGACGGGGTTCGCGTTCGGGCTGCCGTTCTTCCTGCTGCTGCTGAAGTGGCTGAGCGTGATCGGCTGGGACGCGGTCATCGGCCTGTCCGTCATCGAATCGCTCTTCGTGGTGCTGATGGGCGCCGGGTTCGCGCTGGTCTCCCGGCTGCCGGTGCCGTCCCTGTGGCCGCTGTGGACGGCCTGTCTGTGGGTCACCGAGGAGTGGGCCCGGGACCGGGTGCCGTTCGGCGGCTTCCCCTGGGGGCGGCTGGCCTTCGCCAACACCGGGTCGCCGTTCACCCCGCTCGCCGCGCTCGGCGGCGCCCCGCTGGTCACCTTCTGCGTCGCGCTGACCGGCGGACTGCTGGCCTCCGCCGCGCTCGCCGGGTGGCGGCTGCGGGCGGACGGCGGTCTCCGCGTCCGGGGCGCGCTGCCCGCCGCCGGTGCGGTCGTCGTCGCGGCCGCCGTGACCGCGGCCGGATACGCGGTGCCGATCCCGACGAAGGCGGACGACAGCGTGGACGTCGCCGTCGTCCAGGGCAACGTGCAGCAGGCGGGCATGGACTTCCTGGGCCGCCCGATGAAGATCCTCAACAACCACGTGAATGCCACGCTCGACCTGGCCAAGGACGTCAAGGCCGGCCGGATCAAGAAGCCCGACCTGGTCATATGGCCGGAGAATTCCTCCGACCTGGACCCCTTCCAGTACCGGGAGGCGTACGCCCGGATCGACGAGGCCGTGAAGGCGATCGG
>Ga0307508_10006042_pt1 | contig 11425 bp, 15 predicted proteins | sample 9_EM_MG_FD_203089 | JGI IMG/M metagenome (GOLD analysis project Ga0307508, IMG submission 203089) | Populus trichocarpa ectomycorrhiza microbial communities from riparian zone in the Pacific Northwest, United States - 9_EM | ecosystem: Host-associated > Plants > Roots > Unclassified | place...
CCCATACGTCCTCCTACTCATACCCGCGCAACTCACATATGTACTCATACTCACATATGTGCTCATAACCACGCAACTCATACAACCTTCTCTTATGCAACCGGGGCCCGTAACTGACACCCTTTCCTAGATCGAGACATCCGGAGCGAGGTGACGACACTCTTTCCAAGATCGAGACATCCGGAGCGAGGTGACGACACTATTTCCAAGATCGAGACATCCGGAGCGAGGTGCCGGCATCAACAACGAAATCAAACAACCAAACCCAAATCGAGCGCCGGGACCTACGCCGTGACAACCTGCCACCTTGAGCCGCACTTCTGCATCTCATCCCTACACTCTCGTTTTTAAGCCTGAACAAACATCACGTCAACATCTTGACCGATTCCACCAGGTACACCTGCAAGCATGGCTTGACACCCATCCTCAGCACAAGAAACTACCACTCATGGAAGAACAACATTACGAACCTCCGCGTAATGGACGACTCACTTGAAATCGTCCTCGGTACCAAGCTCGCACCTTCTGGCAACGCAACAGCACAGGATCGAGACTTACGCAAGCGGTCGCAACGTGCCTTTGGAATGATCTGGTTATCAACTGAACCCAGCATTCGAACATTTCTCAATCACCGCGGATATCGCGATCCGCATGCAGCCTGAGAAGCCCTCCGTGAACGATACAATGTCGCGGCATCCCAGTCTGCACGCGTCGCTACTCTTGCCTGCCTTCACTCTGCTGTGATAAAGCTGGGAATGTCTGTATCGGACTACATCTCCTCACTTTCGGATATCAGTCAGGAGCTGGAAGGGACTCCAGATGAAGTCACGGAGCGATACCTGATTATGCACATCTTTGTGACCCTTCCCGAGCAATTGGCCAATATTGTGGATATCTTCAACAACCGACCGATCAAAGAACAAATACTCAACTCCATCAGTACGATTTTGATTGAACACGGAACCGAATGAGCTCTCGGCAACACCACGACTGGCTCCAATCTCAATCTGGCCAGAACCTACAGCAATGCCCTGTCTGCAAATGTCAATGGTGGCAAGCACCAACAAACCAACAGAAAGGGCAAACACCGTTGAAAGCTCTACAATAAGAGACAGACCACCTCAGACTCTAGCAACAACACGTGCTACTACTGCACAAGAAAAGGAAACAAAGCAATTGACTGTGAAGTCAGGAAAAGCGCCACCGAGATCAAACAGGGAAGAGAAGACAAGCGCAGAAAGTCAGCATCTACCCATCGTGTCAAAGCCGGAGACACTGTAGTACACGGCCTGACTGCGATGGCAAGAGTGGCCAGAAACACACGCAATACCGATGAATGGATAATCGACTCAGGCGCTACCCACTACATCTCACCAAATTTGATGGACTTTCATGAATACCACCCACTCAAGGAATCCTTACAAGTCGAGTCAGTGGACTCTGTCAGTTTAGCAACAACCACCGGCAGCATCAACCTCCAGCTCGATTGCAGAATACTCCTCAGGGTGGAAGCTCTATGTGTACCAGACTTCGGAGCCTCACTGCTTTCGGTACCCCAGTTGATCAAGAATGGCATTGATGTCAGTTTCCGTTCCCATTCACGCATTGCTTACATTACATCAGAGGGTTTCACGGAACAACCCCTGGGCAGATTTGCACCTGGATCCATGTCCTTCATCCTCCTCGGGAATGTAACCTCCAAAAGGTGTCATCCAAATGCCACTGTACATCGAGTAAATGCCCAACCTGGGTCGAACTCGGACTCGGCATTTCGGACAGATATCCAAACCTGCCACCGACGCTTTGGTCACCTCAACCTCAGCGATGTCCGAAAGCTACTGTCTAAGGGATCCTACTCTGAAAAGAAAACTGCCATATCCACGGCCTGTGATATCTACATCAAAGCGAAGGCTAAGGAGAAGTTTCAAAGGAAGGTTCCATCTCGGCGAGCGACTAAGCCACTGGAACTGATCCACTCCGATATATGCGGACCCATCAGCCCTGAATCACTGTCTGGACGCCGATACTACATACTGTATATTGATGACTTCAGCCGCTACACCTGGGTATGCTTCCTACCCTAGAAGTCATCATCGGAAGTGTGTACGGTATTCAGAGACTTCAAAAATCTTGTCGAGCTACAACTAAAGCATCGCATCACTCGGTTCCGGTGCGACAATGGCAAACGAGAATATGACAACGAAGCATTTCGATCAATCCTTACAGAATAGGGTATTACCTTCGAGCCATGACCACCATACACGCAGCATAAAAATGGGGTCTCTGAAAGGATGATTCAGACACACAATGCAAAGGCCAGTGCAATGCTACTGAACTGTACTCTCCCACCAAGCATGTGGGCAGAAGCCATTTCCACAGCCAACTACTTGCACGTTCGGAGCCCAACCTCATCGAACAATGACATGACTCCTTATGAAAAGCTGTTTGGAAGAAAACCGGAAGTTAGCCATCTACAACATTTTGGATGCAAAGCCTTCAAATCACTTCCAGCCTCCCACCGCAGCAAGTTCGGCACACGTGCTCACCCTCTGTTTATACTCGGCTTTGTCTATCACAGTACCACTATCTGACGCTTTTGGGATCCCCACCGGAGGCAGGTAATCCCGACATCAAACGTCACTTTCTTAGAATCGAGCGGACTCAATTACTCGGGCGGAATCAGACTCAACACCTCGGTGGTCAGACTCGAACTTGGCACCTCGAGCGAACTCAATTCCTCAGGCAGACTCGGACTCGATACCTCGGCGGTCGGACTGGGACTCGGCACCTTGAGCGAACTCAATTCCTCGGGTGGACTCGGACTCGACGCCTTGGCGGTCGGACTTGGACTCGGCCCCTCGAGCGAACTCAATTTCTCAGACGGACTCAGACTCGACGCCTCGGCGGTTGGACTCGGACGCGACGTCTCTGCGGTCGGACACGGACTTCATGCCTCGAGCGAACTCAATTTCTTGGGCACACTCGGACTCGACGTCCCAGCGGTCAGACTTGGACTCGGCACCTCGAGCGAACTCAATTCCTCGGGTGGACTCGGACTCGACGCCTCAGCCTTCGGACTTGGACTCGGTGCCTCGCGTAGAAGTCTCGGCAATTTGGAAGGAAACACCGGCCGGTAGGATCTTCAGAAGAGATCTAGGGCAGACGCCCACCGGATCCGGGTGGAAGAGGAACCAATGGATTCTGCAGATCTGGTGTCCTACCGCCAAGCCATTGCGCACCCGAGGTTTGGCCAGAAATGGTCTGATGTGGTTGATGAGGAACTCAGATCTTTGGCTGAAAACTCAACCTGGGACTACATCGGGCTGGAAGACTTCCAGCCGGTGTCACGCCCATTTGCTCCAAGTGGGTCTTCAAGACCAAGGAGTTGCCAGGAGACGGCATTCGGTATAAGGCCAGGCCTTTATCCGAGGTTTTGAACAGCAGGTGGGGGTCAACTTCAATGAAACTTTCGTCCCAGTAGCAAAGTTGCAAAGCCTACACATGATGCTAGCCCTCGCTGCCCTCCACGACTGGGAAATCGAACAAATGGATGTTGTCACCGCCTTCCTGAATCCCAAAGTTGACGATGACATCTATATGGCTCTGCCGCAGGGTATTGAGGCAGACAAACCTCAAGTCTGCAAGCTGAGAAAGTCGCTTTACGGACTTAAGCAGGCCCCCCGTCTCTGGTATGGGCATATTGACCACTTTCTCTGATCTCTCAGTCTCCAACGATGCGAGTATGATCCGAACGTCTACCTCTCGGCAAGCACTACCTTACCCGATCGAACCGATCCCCCACTGCCCATCTGAAACTCCAAGCAATTGGCTCAGAACGACGCACCAATAATTCTGCTGCTGTATGTTGATGACATACTGCTCTTCTCTCCATCGGCCAAGTGAGTCACCACAATCAAATACCTCCTCCGCGCCAAGTACAAGATGACCGACCTCGGTCCAGTTCGCCGCTTCCTTGGTATAGAGATTGAGCGTGACCGATCACGACGGATACTGCATATCCACCAACAGCGCGCTGTCTGGAAGCTACTTGCGACAAATGGTTTTCCCGACTGCAACGGCTACTGGACACCACAGCCTACTGGAAGCAAGCTCCAAAGATTAGATCCAGAGTCAAATCCAACAAACGGCACAGCAAGGACTCTTGACTCAGATGGTAAACAACAGTATCAGTCAATTGTTGGCAGTTTGATGTGGCTAATGCTATGCACTCGGCTGGATCTCGCATTCACCGTCTCCATGCTCAGAAAATTTTCCTCCACCCTGACTACTGAGCACTTGTCTGCAGCCACCTACATGTTACGATATCTGCGAATCACAGCCAACCTCGCTATCCAGTACCAAGTATCAGAATCCGAAGCCACTATGCCCATCGGCTACACCGACTCAGATTTCACCGGAGATCCCGATAACTGAAAATCAACATCTGGCCATGTATTCATGCTTGCCGGAGGCGCTATTACCTGGCGTGCTCATAAGCAGCTGCTTGTCGCCTTCTCAACAGTGGAAGACGAATACATAGGTGCTTCCGACACTGCAAAAGAAGCCATATGGGTCCGCTCCTTATACGCTTGCATATTATATGGCAAGATCCTGTACAAGTATGCCGAGCAATGCCCCCACTGCGTATGCTTAGACAATGACTCTAAGGCTACCGAGCCCCAGCAAATCTTTGTCGATAACCAAGGTGCAATCCAACTTGCAAAGAACCCGAAGTTCCATGAGCGCACCAAGCACATCAGTGTTCGCTTCCACTTCGTCTGTGATGCCTGCGAATGGAACGCCATCAAAACCACATACCTTCAGACATCTGACATGCTCGCCGACATCATGGCGAAGAACCTCGCTTGAGACACTCACTGGAAGCACGCTCACGGGCTTGGGCTTGTAAGCCGGAACTCAGGGGAAGTGGCTGACAAACCACGCGTTAAGCGGTTGAAGTAGTTTTTTTCTCTCATCTTCCTGTTCTTTCTTTGGAGGATGCACTCTTTCTCCTATGTCCGTGGTTTCCCCCTCGAAGGGTTTTTTACACGGTTACGAGTTTTAACGAGGCATCCGAGGATTCTGTTTCTCTCGTTCTCTCCTGTGTTCCTTTGCATCTTCCGTACGAGGGGAAGTGTCAGAATAAGGTGGCGTCCGGAGATGAGGAGGCGTCCAGAGATGAGGAGGCGTCCGGACATGACTGAGTCCCCGAGCACCGGCTCGGGGGGGCAGTCTTCCGTCCTTTGTCCTGACGGCCTTCCTGTATATATAGAGATCTTGTGCCCGCATAATACTAAAAAATATAATCTTCACGTTTATCGATCCATATATTCCAACATGTTCCCACCATTCCTCTTGTGTCCTGTCCTCTGCCCGCTCGCCGCGCGCCGTCCGCCCGCTGCGCGCCGTCCTTGTCCTGTCCTCTGCCCGCTCGCCGCGCGCTATCCGCCCGCTGCGCGCCATCCTTGTCCTGTCCTCTTACCGCTCCCGGCGCGCCACCCACCCGCTATACGCCGTCCTCGTCCCTTGCGCTACCGGGAGCCCAGCCCGACCTTGCCGTTACACCAGCGCGCCGGCATGGGGGTTGGGGTCGTCGACCTCTCATAGCCCGTCTCGTTCTCTGCTTCGCCCGCATTGGCTGCTGCCTCCGGCCAAGGGCCCATCTCCACGCCCGCCATTTCCACCTCATTGGCCACCTCCTCCGCGCAATCGCTGGCTCCCATGTCCAATTTGCCGTCCCCCCCTCCAGAGCTCTTGGCAAAATTCAGGGTCTCCGTCATCCCCACCTACTGTAGGCTGGAGGCCGCTGCCGAGAGGGAGCGTGGCAGCGCTCCTCTCGTGGGCGTCTTCCCGGGCGTCCCAAAGATGTTGATCTCGCTCATGCTGAGCTGGGCTCCGCGCCGGAAGAACTCCTGGGTGCTCAGGTGTTGACCAGCGCCTGGAGCGGCGCGCCTGAAGTTTGACATCCCACAGCCCTTTCCCTCCCACTCTTCCTCCATTTCTCCCGCTGCCGCCGCGTTGCTCTCGGGCTCACTGGGTTCGCTTCCTGAATCCTCCCCCATTTCCACCTCCCGAAGGGCTTCCTGGTCTCCCACGAGCTCCCTCAAAAGAGAGCTCTCGCGATGGTCGAGTTCCGCAGTCACAACCGGGGCTGCGTCGTTCGAGGGTCCTGTGCCACCAGACATCGCACGTCTGATGAAGTAAAAGTGGTCGAAAGTCTTGGCAAAATTAGGCGTTGAGTTTCGTTCCGGGGTGGTTACTGGCTCTCCGCGTGAATGATGGTTAAGAGGAAAGAAGAAGCAAAGAACTAACAACGTAGAAAGGGAGGTGGATGTATTATCCCAACGTGATATCATTTTACGTCGCGGGGATTGTGTCTGCCAGCGATTGCACGCCGTGATACTTAACCGTTGCAATATCTCACTCGTTCTGCTTTGTCACGTTGCTTTGTCATGTGTACAATCACGCCATCTAGGTGTCCTCAGACTGTTCACAGTTTCAGCCTTTTTCTCAAGACAAGACGATACACTCACAAGACTTCCCCGCTCGAACAAATTCCATTATATAATTCACATTAACCCCATGACATGGTCGAAATGAGATCGGGTGACGCACGAAAAACTTTTCCAGTGGGATGATTACTCAACTGCGGGGGTCGTAGCCAGTGCAGAAATAAGGTTTAGGCTTGGCACTGAACAGCGTATCTACCCCAAACTCGTACCTACCACCTACCAGATCATCTTCTGCCAGTTCTTTCCTTCCCCTCCACATCTTGTGTACCCATTCAGTACCCACCCTCTCCCTTTCTATCTCTTCATCGATTTCGCACCAGGATCTGTTAGAGCCACAGTCAAGAATACTCTAAGACACAGATTGTGAGTATATTACCTACAGATGCTAGCGGCGTCTGAGCTGATAGGCATTGTAGGCAGAGATGGCACGCCGGAAGGCTAGAGGTTCAAAGAATCGAGCCGACGTCAGTAAACAGAGCGACAACGGAGGCAGGGCAGTAGGACAGAACAAAACGCCCACCATCGCCAGCACAATTGGTTTCGGCAACCGCAGTCGAGGCGGCGGAAGGCCTGCAGGATACCCTGGCACCGGTGCTGGCGGTCAGGTCAACGAATTTGGGGATTCGCTCAGTCGAGACACTCCAGTGACCCCCTCGCCGACCTCATTTACATCTTCATTCGATCGGGTGCCGCAAGAATACCGTGCGTACCAAAACAAAACCGAGTTCCGCCGCATCGCTCAGAAGTGGCAGCAACAAATGCAACTCAAGGACTTCAGTACACATCGCCTTGACGACGATGAGATTCTAGTTGTCAGGAGGGTCGCGGTGTTGGCTAGACTTAGAGCCGCCCTAACCGAAATGCCAAATCCTTTTGCACAAGCGATACGAACGGAAATTCTGAGCTCCACGGACAAGATACTAGAGAGGAATTATGGGTGCATCTCCAAGCTAGCTGCGGGTGATTGGGTTGGGGCAGTTCTTCGGATTTTGGAGGACATTCGGAGAAACGATGAGATCGACAGGGAGGTAGTGGCACGCCGAAGAAGGCAATACGATCACTGGTGTACAACCTTTACTGGAAAGTCTTTACAGATGCTTCAGGGCGCCATTCGGCGTTACCAGTCGAATTGGGAGATCACTTACGCCAATAGCTATTCGAAATCCATCAACATCGTCCAAAGCTCAGGGATGGGCAAATCGCGACTTGCCGACGAGATGGGGAAGACAAACTTCCAGTTCGCTTTCAATTTTACGAACCCTGGCGACCCCGGATACCCGCCAGGAGATACAGAGATCGCCGATTACTTCCGGCTGAACGCCTACGATCCGCCAACACTAGCTGCGGGCTTCTATGCCGCGCTTGGCTGCATAGGTATATCCGGTGTTCACTTTGATTTCGGAGAACAGCTACTTACAGTTATTCCAGGGCTGAAATGGTACGAAGAGCAATCGAGGCAATCGCCGCGCAAACCCACCGCCGTTCTGGCCAATCGTTGGCATGATTTAATGGCACCAACACGGGAAAGCGAGTTTTACCCGGCGGGTAGCACCAACTTCGACCCTCTAGGGACTGTGCGCTCCAAGTTTCGTCGGAAGGTGCACTCTGAAATCGTAAATCGTGCCCGGAGTATCTGTGAGGTTTTACGAACAACCCCTGGGAAGGTACGTGACCGGCCGACCTCTAGACTTTAACGTCGCTGACAATTCATATAGGCGCAGATTGACGACGATATAATCCTCGGATATCGTGCATTGGGAGAACTCATCATCCGACCGATGAAGCGTTTTACAGGCCTGATCAACCAGGGCGTCGTGTTGGTGGTCTTCGACGAGGCCGCCAATGTGGACGCAAGGGTTCTATATTGGCTTCGAAGATTGCAACGGATGTTTGATGCGCTACCTTTGTGGTCACTGTTTCTCAGCAGGAACAACTGCATCCAGACGCTCGTCCCTGCAGATCGACAGGACTATTACAGTCTCATTTTTGACAGCAAACTGCGGCCGCTGGACCCATTTCTGGGCTTGCAGCTCGATTTTGAATTGCACAGGCGGTTTCGAGATCGGGAGTTGCATCAGGACGAACTTCGAAAACCACTTGCTCTATTCGCCACATGCGGTCATCTAACGATGTTCGGTCGCCCATTGTGGCGACAGGTATCGAATAACTGGTATTTGGAGGTTTCCAACTTCGTTACAGGGAAGCTGTTGTCGGCGCCCCACATCGACACTGAGAACATCGACCATGTCTTCGCAGTCCTTTCCTCAAGGTTGTGCCTGGTCCCCGCGAAGAACACTGGTGGAGAGACGCTTGTTTCCAATGCTGTCAATCGGCACCTGCGGGTAGCCACAGCTTTTTTGAATCAAACACAATCGAAGCTTAAGATAACAATACCCACCGAACCGATCGTTGCAGAAGCCGCCGCGTCGATACTGACGTTCCGCCCCGGCATTGGCGCGGACCGTCTGTGGCCATCCTGCATCAGAACATTCCGCGCCCGGTTGCTGCGAGGCGGCCTCATTGAGAACGGGGTTAACGGAGAATTGTACGCGCAATTACTCATGGTGTTGGCACGGGACTATGTCAGCGTAACAATTCTGAAGAGTCAAATCAGACCTGCTACAGAGGATCTCACAAGTTGGTCACGTCCATTCTCGCTCCTCCAGTTCTTGCACACCTTGTTAGGCAGCGATGAGCTCCGCCTTGGATCGGTTACACCAACGACAACCGTTGGCTCGGATGCCGATCTCATCTGGCCCCTAGCTTTCAGGGAAGCATTTGAATCGGCCTTGCTGAATTTCACGCATTTCACATCAACGGAAACTCACCTGCAGTCCACGTACCGAACTGAGCTTCTGCACGATCTGATGCGGCAATGTGCTGCCCTTCAGCTACCATCCGGACAAGCGACTTGGGACCTACTGATACCCATGTATCTCGGTGATCACAATGCAGCCTTCGATCCGGAAAGCTTGTCGGCAGTCGTTATCTCGGCGAAAAATGAGACGTCCGCAAGATCTCTAAAGATAAGCAGTGAGGACCTCGATTACTTTAAGGGTCTTTCGCAACCGGTTGTCGCCATTTTGTTAGACTTAGGGGTCACCCCGGGAAGGCGGCCTATCTCGCAAACGCAGCTCGTCCAACACCAAAACCGCCCACCTTGCTTCGGCTTCCGCGTGGAAGGGTCGGATAGTGGGTCGTTTTCGGTTCTGCATCACCAGGGTATCCGCCAAGCGTCCGGTGGAGTGCTACCTCCTGCCACCGAAAACGATAGCGTTGAGTACGATACTGCGTGTTGAATATCCGGTTCAAGCATCACAAACGCAAAAGGCGGTTCCTTGGGTATAATGTCAGTAGTTGGACGAGAAATTATGGCGTCGGGGTGGCACGGTGCTGGGTAGTAGTCGAGTGGGTTTTGTGAGCCTATGGAGGGACTGTATGAGGGTCGCGTGTACGGGAAGATAGGGCGTGGGTGGCAGCAATGTCACCAGCAGGCAGTAGCCAGGGCGAGGAACAATTGAATCCATTTTCTGCTTCGCAGTGAGTCCTCCGGGCCCTACAATTGTAACAATCCCTGGTGCACGCTCCATGCACTGCAATGATCTTAACAGCCGGGCTGGCCAGTCATGGGCTTGACCCGGACCGGGCTGTGAGAGGCAGTCCACGCAAATCCACGGCCCGCGGGTCCAACGGCGTATCAGGAGCCGGCCTGGTCTGGGCTGGTTCGGCCGCCGTGCGTGGCAAACTAGGGAAATCTCATGATCCACCAGCGTCTTGTTTTTTTACCATATCTTGCGCTGGAGTGGGATTTCAGCCGATGGACTATAACCAAGCAATGGCTGGGAGGTACCGGCTACCACTGCAACAATAGTCAGAAAATTGCAGACGCCCAGACAATCAACGGAAAGATACCAAGATAAGATCATTTTAAAATTTTGCTAATCAGAGACGAGATGGTGAAGCTCAAAGTGGAATCTGGTAGGCATTTCTTAAGTTGCGGGTGGGTTACAAGGTTGTGGGGCTTTACCACCCTGTTACTGGAAGCTTTCGGACACCACAACAATTGGCAGAAAATCTTATGCGACCGCAAAAGCACCGAGAAGGTAAGACCCAATCTCCCGTTTGACCTCCGCCCCGGTTGAGACCGTTTGTATTTAGAGAGAACGAACAGTCGACTGTTGCGGTGCACTCGCTAGCACTCGTTTTTGTGGAGGAAAGTGGAGTGATTGGGGTGGTGTCGGCGCTGCTAGCTTTTTTCTTTGGTCGTCTAGTTCTTTTCCTTCTTTCTTTTACATAGTCTTCGTGGTGGATACTGGAGAATACAACGACTCTTTCCCCACTTTCTTCCGGTTCCTTTTTCCCCTTCTTTCTCCGCCTTCTTTGGTGAGCGCCCATCTCGTCCTGCTCCAGTGCGTACTGGAGAGGAGAGCGGCCCCGACCCATTCCTCCTTTCTTCCTTTCTCTTCGGCCTGGGAACAGCCAGCGACGAACCTCCTCTCTCCACTCCCGTAAAATTGGTGCTCTGACTCGGAGAGAGCTCAAGTTGCTTCCCACGCTGCAATCCCTCTACTACGACTACTACCTACCTACGATAGCCAGTGTGGCGCCGACCCAGGCTGAGCTCGACCAACTTCTGCTGGACGCCTCTGCATACATTTGGATCAAGTACTGCCGGGACGGAGCCCAAGTCTTCACCTACACAGACTTCTGCGCTGCTAAAGCGACCCTCGAAAAACACCCCTCAAAAGCCCAAGAGGCCCCGAAGACCTCCGCACGACATCAATTCGACCACTTTGGAGATTGGACCCAAGAGAAGTGGCTGCCTCGGTTTCAGGCGCCTTCCGAACACCACCTGCTTCATCTGAAGAACTCCTCCAAACAACACCTACACCTTTCAACTTTCTCTCGAAACC